>CEUQ01157658.1_pt1 | contig 11786 bp, 11 predicted proteins | sample 361491 | NCBI WGS metagenome assembly CEUQ01 (sample SAMEA2622796, study PRJEB7988) | marine metagenome | biome: marine biome (ENVO:00000447); feature: marine epipelagic mixed layer (ENVO:xxxxxxxxx); material: "saline water (ENVO:00002010), including plankton (ENVO:xxxxxxxx)" | depth 120 m | reverse complement strand
GTAAAGTGTTGAGTAAACAGTTTTTTCCAATGCTCAAGCGGCCTCGGATAGTTTCCCCGATCAAGCTTAGCCAGAAGTCTGGAGATGCTCATGGAGTCGGGAAGTACCAAATCCAAAATGTGAACGTGTCCTTCTTCGGCCAGTACGTCGTGAAGTCGGCTCAAAATGGCACTGGAGTTTTCATCGTCAATATGGTGTAGGAAGGAATTGAGCAAAACAAAGTCGGCTCGTTCGTTATCCGGGGGGTGATACTGACACACATCCTGAACACGGAATTCACAAGGAGCTCCGTGCTTTGATGAAAAGCGTCGGGATGCACTTTCGATGTAACGCGGGTTAATATCGAGTCCCAGATAGTCTCGCTTCCTGAAAAATCGTGCATTAGTGCCAGGTCCACAGCCAACGTCCAACACTCGTTGAATGTTGGACAAATCATTGTGTTTAAGTAGGGGGGTGAACTTGCGATGCGCAAATGGCGCCTGCCACAATTGATAGACTTTGGGAAACGACAAAATGTCACGAATTCCACTCATAGTTGCAGTATAGCTTTGCAGCTTACCGCCTTAGCGTGTGGAGAGTTTAGCAGCCTCTAAAAGCCGGTTTTATGCAGCCAGTCGTACCGAATGCGCCGATCGTAACGGCTCAACATTACATGGATAGAATACGAATTAGCCAGGTGGCCATGGCAGGTCGCGACCGCCCATTAAGTGATAATGCAAATGAAAGACAGTCTGTCCGCCCCCTTCGCCGCAATTACAGATCACTCGATATCCATCGTTCGCCAGCCCCTGATCGCGAGCGATCTTTTGAATGACCAGGAAAATATGGCCGACGAGCTGCTCGTCTTCCTCGGAAAGATGTTCGATCGAAACAATTTCCTTTTTGGGTATGACCAGAATATGGACCGGTGCCTGTGGGGCAACATCGTGAAAGGCCAGGCACTGGTCATCTTCATAAACCACATCGGCCGGTATTTCTCCGTCAAGTATGCGTTTAAATATGGTGGGCTCACTCATGGTCAACAGAGTCCTCGAATGGAGTCAGAATAATCGCATCATCCGGGTTCATATCCGGTATTCCCTGGTAGATCGGCATCAACAGTGAACGATCTTCGTTGATCAGCCCACCGTCAATTGGTCTGCTCAGTGTTTCCATCAGTTTGGATTGCACCCGCTGTTGTTCGATCTGCCGATTGAGCATCATGATCAAATCGTTATCCGCTTCGGTAAGCCGGCTTTCGGTAACCGGACAGCGAAGTATTTCAAGCAGTTGGGGATCAAGCATGGTCGTGAGTATTTGCCGAGGGGAAGTTCTTTGGAGTCATTATAGCACCGGGTTGGCATGTCAGGATAAGCCAATAAAAAAGGGACACCCTTTGAAAGGTGTCCCTTTAGTTTTACGTGGAGAATAATCCGATGTGAGAGAGAGAGAAGTAGATTGAATCTCAACGTATTTAAGGCTTAGTGGGTCTGAGCAGTTTCCGCAGTTTCCGTTGGTTCTGTTTGACGTGAAGGAGCGATCGCCCACTCTTTGGTGAGTTCTTCGAATACTGCCGGTGTTTCATATCGGACATGCTTGCCGTCAGCCATGGGGCCAACAAGTCCTTTTAATACCGGCAGTCCACGGATGGTTAAGTCAGTGTGACAGTCATCCATCCCAATCTGTTCGAATTCACGTGTAAGAGCTTTGTCTGACAGGAAGTCACTCATTAAATAAGAGCCGTCAGAAGCTCGCGATACTACTCGAAATGTCCGTTTCATTTCTTCACCTAACAGGGTCACTTTGGTTCCCATATTTTGTTTGTCAGCTTGATCCTAAAACCGGTGGATTGAGTTGACTGAGAGAGTGTCTCTCGATGATGTTGATATCGTCGAGTTGCTTTCCAGAAAACTAGAATTTATTCTTCCGGCGCTACCATGAGTTCATTGAGAGTATCCCTAACAATAGCGATCAGCGGCATGAGCGGTACAATCGACACGCCAATGCCCGCTGGGGATTGTTTCGGTTCCGAATAGTCCGGATGTACAAGTTTCTTAGCCAGAGAATTAACCGTTCGTTCTGTTGGCAAGTCCGGTTATACAGGTCGTCCGAATTGCACTCGATCTACCACCCTTGCCATCGCCTGCGGATAGACTAAAACAGTAGTAGTTCAGGAAGGTATGCGAATTGGTGAGCGACCTGATTCGAAATCAGGGGCCGGGCGACCGGTTGCGGGTTCGAGTCCCGTGCCTTCCGCTTTTTTATGCGCTGACAATTCGCCTAGGAAAGTGTTTGCGAACCGACGTAAAAAACTATACGCTTCAAAGAAGCACATAAGAATGGATGGTCCGGGTAGAAAACCGAAAGTGAGAATGATCTATGAACGCCGAAGCAACAACTCAACAGGACACATCGGACTCCACGCACGCCGACCTTATCAAAGATGAAGTGAGGATCTACTTTTACCCTAAGATAATCTTTTTGTTGCCCACGCTGGTCTTTTGCCTGCTGGCCTCAGTCTATCTGCAGTTCTTTGGTTCAGACCAACCTGTCGCTGCAAACGGCACTCAGGCTGTAGTGGAAGCCGCCGCTGACGATTCGGCCTCGGAACAGGCTGAGACGGAAGCAAACTCCAGTCCTAGAGTGACCGTGACGGTTGCTTTTATGCTGGTGTTTACTCTCAATCTGGTTGTTATGGCATTTGATTTTCCATCGAATCGGTTTATCGCATTGATTGCATTTATCTTTCTGGCGGTTGCTGTACTTTGGATTCTCAGTGAAAAGAGCCCCGAGTTACTGGGTGGTATTGGAGACTTTTTGGCCAGTATCAAGCCGGAAGCCAATGTCTCTTTCTATTGGATGATGAGCGTGTTGCTGGGCATTTTGTTTTTGATCATGTACTTTGCCAGAAAGCTGGATTATTGGGTAATCAAACCCAACGAAGCCATTCATTTTCATGGCTTGCCACAACACAGCAAACGGTACTCTGCCCATCACATGCGGTTTGAAATGGAAGTCAACGATATTTTTGAGCACTTCTGGCCATTCAAGGCCGGCCGTCTCTACATTCGACCAACCAATGAGAAACATGAATACATCTTAGATAACGTACTCAATGTAAGAGCAAAGAATGAGCAGGCAAATCAGGTGCTAAGTGCTTTGCAGGTTCAACTTCGTGAAGATGCAGAAGTTTAAGCTCGGAAGTGGCGGCTTAACAATATACAGCGCTAAACGGATTTAGAACGGAAAGAGTTTGGTTGGCAGCTCTTTAAACTGTTCGATCACATTGGGCAGTCGTGGCCAGGAAGGCGCCGTTGATTCCGCTTCAGTTTTGTCAGGAAGCGTTGCCTGACGCGCGATGGAATCCCGATTGGCCGGAGCGTATTTTATTAGGTACTGTGGCCAATAACTGTTCAGATATTCGAAGCAGTCAGAGACACGTCCCTGACTGGGTTGCGAGTAAGCGACAGATAAGTCCTTCATCAATTCCCGATACTCGCGCTGTTGAAACCAGAGATCGTACACTTGCAGATTATCGATCTCGACGTGTCCCGGCGTCATCATATCGAAACCGACTCGTAAATCGGATAAGCCCTGGGTAGGAAGGTCGTTGACGATTAATACATAGCGATTCCAGTTGGCCGACAACGGGTTGACGTTACTGGTAGTCGTCAGGCCGGATTCGGGTTTTCCAATTGTGCACGGTCGATAATAGACTTTGCCATTTAGTCGCCCTTCAATTGATAGTCGAATGGAAGGTTGATGGTTCGGTGTCGAAGTCCGCATCCATACGGTAAAAGCAACGCGACCTGTTGGAGGAACATTGAAGGTTTCACTGCGTACCCATAACACTTGTTGTGAGTTCTCTGACCGGTTTAGCGATAAGTATTGTTCGCCCTTTTGGCCAGCGTTGCGAATGACATTCACTTGATTGCCGGCCTGACTGTTGTAGAGCCAGCCGGGGATCATTTGATTGACTGCCGGAGCTTCGAAGTCCGCATTTTTCAGCGGAGTGCGACTGCTTAGTTGTTGGAGCGGTCCCAGTCGTTGGTTGACTTCCAGGATTCGATTGTGAAGATGTGGTACCACTTCCTGATTGTATTGAACATTCGCTCCTACCACGTCCGCTTCGGCATGATCAATTCGCACGGCGATCAGATCGAAGGGTTCCATCACGAGTTGCCACGTGGCACCTCTGGGATGCCAGCGGAAACTGGATTTTGCATCCTGCCCCAGCGATACCGGGTGCCCATTGGGGGGAAGTAGCAATTCCACCTGAGCAGTGGTGGCCCAGGGTGCGTTGTTTAATACGTAGAGATAAGTAGCTTGTTGATTTTCTGCATTGGTGTAATGTCGACGAATCACCAGAGGCTGTGCGACCGGTGCTGAATTTATCTTTACGGTCTCGAACGTAACGGCTGGAAGTTGCTGATAGCTCCGGAAAATTTCGCGTGTCGCATCTTCCTGGCCCATCGTTAACAGCCATCCCCCATCCACCAGTACCTGGTAATCTGATTTGGCCAACGCCGCAACGAAACGTTGCCGATTGAATTGATGCGAAGGTGTCAGAGTATTGGCAAACCATGTGTTGGTATTGGCTGGACCCCAGGGTGACTGTTGCTCCAATTGAGGAAGCTTGGCAACATGCGGAGCATGGTCGAAGAGTATCCCTGTGCTTGTCCCCTGACTATGGAGTTTTTGGAGAACGGTCGATTCATTAATCTGCATTTCAACATGCTGACGAACTGGGTCCAGAATTGGGTTGGCCTTGTGAGGCTGAAGCCAAATGACGTTGTCCAGAGATTTTGTAACGACAGGATCTAAACCGAAGTGTCCAGGTAAACTACCAATCGACTGACTGGGTGGAATGGTTGGATTGGCTAGTTGGCGTGCCCGGGCGGTTTTGTATAGTGAAGCTGTTGAGAGATAGAGCCGAGCGGAATCTGTGGTGCGTTGTCTGAGATCATCAGCTAATTGTACATAGAGTTGCATCAATTCTGACTTTAACCAGGCTCGCCACTGCTTTTGGTATCGTTGCCTAATCGCTTGTACGTTTTCTGTATGTGAATCGTCGGGGCTTAATTGTTGGTCGTTAAAGAAGCGATTCAGTGTTATGGGATCCGGGATCCAGTGAGGATCAGGTAACTGGGTATATGTTTCCGGAGTTAGCTCCAGACAAATCCCACCAAAACTCGGATGCTTTCGGTATCGAGTGACCAGGGAGTCAACGAAATTACGAATCGCTCGCTGAACTCGGGGGTCCAACGGATTGTATCGTGGAGTCTCCTGAGAAATGGTCTTTGCCGACTCAGACCGTAAGTAGATACTTTGATCCTGTTCACCGATCGCCTCAAGTTCACGCAAGGGGACGGATAATTGTATGGCCGGTACGAGTCTAAGCTGACGCTCATTAAAGATCCGTAAAAGCATCTCCAAAACGTCTTTTTTGAGCGGATCCTGTCCATTGGAAAAGAAGGCACCACTGTCATATCTAGGTAGCGAATCAAAATGACTGGTAGGGAATAAACTACTTCCATCATTGAGTACATTGAGAATCGTTCCGGAGTTTCCTGAGAACTGAAGATAATCTGCTAACCGTGTACCTCCCAGATAAAAGGTATTCCAGTCGTCGAGTGTGGTGGAATTATCCTGTGTCCTGGCTTCAGTTGAGCCAAAATTTTCGGCAAACAGAGGTTTGCTGTAGTAGGTGAGCGTTTCACGTGGGCTCATACCCGAATTGGTTTCATCGGTTTGTAACGATGGCCTGGGATAGAGGTCTGCCACATCCCCCTGAAGTTCAGAAACCTTGATTTCCCCATAGATTGCATCACGCGTACCAAATTGATTTCGTAGTACGAGCATCGGATGTTTGGTTCGAGGCCAAAATAACAACTTGTGATTTAGCGAAGTTGTCGTCTGAGACCATTCCGGCATGTGCAGGTAAAAACCAGAATCGATACCGACAGGTACGATTTTTCCAAGCATGTTAGGTTCGAGCACGCTGACAGCCAATGTCTGACGTATATCAGCAGGGTATTCAATCTCGAGCAAATGAGGGCGATCAATATGTTCGATGGTTAAAGGATAAGCCTGCCAGCCACCTTCGGTTAACTTGCTATATGGCTTCTCGTGGTGGTTGAAATGTTGAACCTGTTCATTCCCAAATGGCTTAAATCCAAGATCACTCGGGGACGAACCAGTAAGATATTTAATTTGGTCAGTCGGATTCAGCGGTAGAAGTCGTTCCCACCATGCCGGATCGGCGGGATTAAAGCTGACAATCCTCTTCCAACGAGCCCGTTCGGTGGGTGTTGCATTGGTACCACCGACGACGACGAATTGAACATTGCGTGTGGCCAGTGGAGCGGAGCGGACAAGGGTGTCCGTAAACCGTTTTGATTCGACACGAAAGGAAATGTTGTAGACACCAGGACGCGAGGGAATCGGGACTTGAAGGTTTTCCCAGTTTGGAAAATCACCAGGTTGTTCCAGACTGACAGATTGCTGTTGTTGATGAATGATCTGCTGTTTGTCTGCCGTTAATACATTCACGGAATACAAATAGGATCCCAATCGTTCCCGGCCTAACAGATGAGGAATGAGAGATAATTCAAAGATCTCGTTAGGGTTAAAAACCATGGTGGGACGCTGATGCTGAATCCGTAAGATATCGCCCGGTGCTCGGCGAATCTGCCCTCGGTTTCCCTGACTGTCTAATTCCATATCCAGCGTGCGGTATAGGAACTGCTCGATCGGACGTTCCACTTGAAACTTCAGATCCGGATTGGTAACTGAGATGAGGTCCACTTTGAGACGAGCATTACGGGACGTTGTTAGTGTTACGTCAATCGCGTCATACTCTTGAGGATTCGACTGAGAAACGGTGATTTGATTTTGCAGAGTACCGATACCCTCTCCATGTGCCTTGCTGGGAAGGACACTTGATGGATCCTGCGCGACGCCGTAATTAACCAAATGTTGGAAATGACCGGAAGAAATTTCGATTGTCCCCCGCCATTGCACAGCCTTTCCGCCTCCCCAGGCAATACGGAGTCGAGTGTTGATAGAGTGTTCACCTGGACGCATCGTACGTAAGCCGGCCGGACTAACAGCCGGGTCAGTGATCACGGAATTGGATCTGCCGTAGGTTCCCGATTGCTGCATAGGCTTTGTGGGGCGGGGAACCAGAGCCCGAGATTGCGCATTAACTTGCGACGTCATTATCAGCAGTAATAACGTAATGGCGTTTCGAGATAGGTCTCGAAGATTGCGCACTTAGTGAGAGCCTCCCTGCATTTCACGTCATAAGCACCCCTCTTTTCGAACAGGATGCAATGTGCATTCAATGGGGAATTATAGTGCTTTAAAGAGGCCAGAGAATAGCCCAATCTGATGTAACTCGCGTTATCGAAGCAGCTGTTTTTGTAGAGATTCAGCAAGACTTATAGGCTCGGTTGCAATTTGAGTCGATCGCTCAAAGAGAGATTCAAATTCGGCTACGATATCCTGTCGTCGACTGCCGATTTGATTGGATTCCCAGCGATCATCTGGTTTGACCCATAACTGGGTTTGTCCTGCCGTGGATTGTACTGAAAACCAGGCAGGCGTATGAATGGCCGTCGAGCCATTGGGGAAAATTGACACGGTACATTGTTCTGACAATGCAGCATACGGCGTGCCTGGAATTTGCAAGTGATCTAAGAGTGATTGATGGACATGCGGGTTGTTTGAGTCCGGTTGCTCGAACCACTGGGAAAGTGTTGAGTATACGGATTCAGTTTGGCACAGACTCGTGTTTCGACTTAGCCCCACGGATGCTGAATTATCCAGTCGTGATAGAAACATTGGAACGTGTAACTGATCTGTTCCGGGAAGCGAATGATCCACGCCAACGCCTCCATGATGACCTAAGGGAAGACAGCGAGGTGCCGTAACGATCAGTAGCACTTGTTCGTCCAAACCAGAGACTTCCTCTTTTAGTTGTTCAATTAACAAGCCCAGGCAGGTATCAAGTACGCTAACTTGCGCTGCATAAGCATGCACGTTTTGCATGATTTCATCCGGGTCATTGGGATCGTTCAGCGGGCCAAATGGAGGAAGCGAGATTTCTTTGATTTCGGGGTCTTCTTCCCCAAAGTATCGTTCTCTGGATTGCATGGGAGCATCCCAGCTTGCGCCAAGCCCGGCATGATGAATCCAAATCAAGTCATGATTCAACTGCTGTTCGATTAGATCCAGCGTCAGGCCAGTGAATTGAGCGATCGACGTATCTTCGATCGAATTTGCCAGATTACCTGCCTTTGTGAACGGTACTGAGTGCACTTCACTGAATTGCTGGCAGATGGGGATGCTGCTCAAGGAATCGCCTTCCTGAATGAGCACACTGGACTGTCCGTCTTTCTGTAGTTGCTGCAGAAGAGAAACGTGAGTGGAGGTTGCCAAAGGATGTTTTCCGGATAACATGCTGGTCATACATTGATCGAGATCAGTCGAACTGCTTAAGCAGAATTCCATCGTCAGACTGGTGGCTGCTAATTGATCGAACCCCGGGGTTGGATTCCAGGTGTTCCCGTAGGGCGATAAATATCTCGCTCCTAATTGATCGATCGTGATGACGATGGCTTTGGGCATTCGGATTGGTTCCGGAAAATCGGCTAATTCATGCGTTGATTGTGAGGAATCATATCTGTTCTATAGTACTAGTTTTTACACGTTCCATTAGAATAATTGAATACTCGTGTGACCGGACCCATTGGATTATGCAACTTACCAGTAGACTGCTTGTGGCAGCCGCTAAAATTGTTAGCGGATATACCGTGCGTTGGAAGGACTCGACTCCTGATACATGCCAACGTATCTACTTTGCCAATCATACCAGCCATCTTGACGGATTAGTGCTGTGGGCGGGATTACCTCAGGAGATTCGACAGTTAACGCGTCCGGTGGCGGCCAAAGATTATTGGGAAAAGGGATGGATACGTCGGCATGTGGCCAATGCCTTTAATGCATTGTTAATTGACCGGCGTGAAGTCAAAGTCCATCGCAGTCCCGTCGACTTGATGATTCGGGAAATGGAAGATAAGTACAGCCTGATCATTTTTCCTGAAGGCAGTCGAAACAACAAAGAGGAAATGAACAAGTTTAAAAGTGGTTTGTATTATTTAGCGAAGAAACGCCCCGATCTCGAACTCGTACCCGTTTATTTAGATAATATGAATCGTATCCTTCCTCGTGGCGAAGTCCTGCCAGTTCCATTGTTGAGTAATATCACCATTGGAGCTCCGATTTGGCTTGAGCAAGGTGAGACCAAACAGCAATTTCTGAGCCGCGCCCGCGAGGCTGTAATTAGATTGAGGGATGACGAAGAGTAATGCCGCAGATCATGCTTCCCCCCTTTCTCGTCGGCTTTCTTGAAGAGACCGCGGATTTTGTCTTGCCTTTTGAAGAGCACACAGCCTGGTTGATTGCCGCTGTGATGGTCTTGCTCATTATTGGTTCGTTCATTGGCAAACTACTGGAACGAAGCTCTGAAGAACGATTCAATTCAGCGATCGTTCGTTCGTTTAATCAGCGAATTCGATCCTGGTGGTTGATTTGTGCCATCCTGATCGCAGGGTTGGTAATTGGGAAAACAGGTACGGTCGTACTGTTTGGCTTGATTGCATTCTGGGCCTTGCGGGAATTTATCACCATGACTCCCACTCGTCGTGGCGATCATCGCGCACTATTTTGGGTGCTCGTCATCTTCACGCCGTTGCAATTTGTACTCGTAGGTATCAATGATGATTCTCAATTATTTAAAGTCATCCTTCCTCTGCTGGCAGCTTTGTTTGTACCCACGCGTATCGCACTGGCAAATGACCAAAAACGATACCTCGAACGCTCCGCAAAAATCCTGATCGGCATCTTGATCTGTGTGTATGCCTTGAGCTTTGCTCCGGCACTACTCTATCTGGAACTCAAAACGACGGTCGACGGAACGAAGGAAATCTGGAATGAAGGTAACAACAAAGAAAAAGGACTTTTGTTCTTCTTTGTATTGATCACTCAGCTCAACGATGTACTGCAATTTGGTTGGGGAAAACTGATCGGCAGGAATGTCATTGCCGATAGGATTAACACTAGTCGTACTCTGGAAGGGGTCATCGGAGCTGCCGCCAGCTCAGCGCTGCTCGGAGCCTTATTTTTCTGGGTTACGCCCTTCGCTTTTTGGCAGGCAGCGATTATTGCTGTTGTCATTTCCATCTGTGGATTTGCTGGTGGAATCACGATGTCAGCGATTAAACGAGATCGTGGCGTAAAAGATTTTGGAACGTTAATTCAGGGGCATGCAGGCATTCTGGATCGGATTGACTCCTTGTGTTTTGCCGCGCCGGTATTTTACCTGGTAACCGAGTTTTTCTTTACTTAATGGCTTTGGTTGGCTCGCAAGTTATCTGATGGGTTACACGGTTTTAATATTCCGAGTATCCTAAATGGCTGATTCAACAAAGCTATCACATTCAATTTCATTTAGAGGACGTTTTTCATGGGACTGTTCGACGGTAAGAAAGGTCTTGTACTTGGTGTCGCAAATGACCGATCCATCGCCTGGGCGATTGCCAAAACCATTATGGAAGAAGGCGGTGAAATCGGATTTACACATCTCCCGGACCGACCGGATGATGAAAAACAAAAAAATCGTCGTCGCGTGACGAAGTGTACAGACCAGTTTCCTGAGCAGACAAAGTTTGTTGTTCCGATGAATGTACAGGACGACGACAACATCGCTGCGGTGATGGAAACAGCGAAACAGGAGTTTGGAGAAATTGATTTTCTTCTGCACTCAATCGCCTTTGCAGATCGGGATGATCTGAATCGCGATACGGTTGAAACAAGTCGTGATGGCTTCAAAATGGCGATGGAAATCAGTGCTTACAGTCTGATTGCCGTTGCCAACGCAGCCAAAGGCATCATTAAAGACAACGGTGCAATTGCCACGATGACTTATTTTGGTGGCGAAAAGTGCGTGCCTGGTTATAACGTCATGGGTATTTGTAAAGCAGCACTGGAAGCAGCAGTCCGCTATCTTGCCTATGACTTTGGCCCTCGTGGAGTACGCGTGAATGCACTCAGCGCCGGCCCACTGAAAACGCTGGCTGGTAGCGCTGCCGGAGTCAGTGAAATGCTGACGATGTATCAGGATATCGCACCACTTTGCAGAAATATAACCCACGATGAAGTGGGACGCAGCGGAGCGTTTCTGCTGTCAGATTTCTCAGATGGAATCACCGGCGAAGTATTGCACATCGATGGTGGATACAACGCCATGGGGTCACCAGGGCGGTTACTCGACAAAGTGCGTGAACTGCAACAGGGTAATCAATAAAAATCCCCCTGGTATAGATTCCCTGATGGTTCAAATCAAACAGATAGCGATCGCTGTTATTGAAAACAACGATCGCTTTCTTGTTGGTACGCGTCGACCAACCGATTCACTTCCTGGCTATCGTGAGTTCCCCGGAGGGAAAATTGAACCGGGAGAATCGGCACCCGCAGCAGCGATCCGGGAATCTAAGGAAGAGTCCGGGCTGTCCGTCCGGGCGATCGGATTGTACGACGTAGTAACGCATCATTACGACCATGCCAGTGTCGAACTACACTTCGTTGCTTGCGAAGTGCTCGAGCCAACTGCTCCAGACAATGGATTTGAATGGATTGCCAGAAACCAGTTGGCTAAGTTGCAGTTTCCCGCTGGAAACGCGCAGATCCTGAATGCGATCGCCAACTCGATTGCTCCACGTCCTCTGAATTGAATTCGTCATTTT
>CEUQ01031127.1_pt1 | contig 11801 bp, 10 predicted proteins | sample 361491 | NCBI WGS metagenome assembly CEUQ01 (sample SAMEA2622796, study PRJEB7988) | marine metagenome | biome: marine biome (ENVO:00000447); feature: marine epipelagic mixed layer (ENVO:xxxxxxxxx); material: "saline water (ENVO:00002010), including plankton (ENVO:xxxxxxxx)" | depth 120 m | reverse complement strand
TTTTATTAAGGTGGCCACGATATCCAGGCACATTTTGATCGGCCGTCATCCAACCAATTCCCGCTTGATGGGAATACAATCCCGTCAACAATGTTGCACGTGTCGGACAGCAACGGCCGGTGTTGTAGAACTGTGAAAATCTCAGCCCGTTATTCGCCAATGCGTCTAAGTGAGGTGTGGGAATTTCACTTCCATATGATCCAATATCAGAGAACCCCATGTCATCCACGAGAATCACAATGATGTTCGGTCGTTCTGATGCCACTAACACATGACCGCAAGATAGAATCGCAAACAAGCTCAGAAGCACGGATCGCATATCGTCGACTTTCAAAGAATAGCTGTAAAGATATAGATGCTAAACAATGAGATTACTCGCACAGCCAGTCGCGTGTCTAGCGAGCAGATATCATTTCGATAACATGATGTACATTTCAAACCGCCTTTGCACACTCACCGTCGTGACACATGAAAACTAGTCGACCCAAGAATGACTCCAGAAGTTTGCTAATCGCAGCAGCCGCTGCCTTTTGCGTCTACTTCTGCATGTACGCATTCCGCAAACCGTTCACCGCGGCGGAATTTAATGGAAAGGCGGTCTTTGGCAGCGACCTGAAGTCGACGCTTATCATTTCACAGCTAATTGGCTACATGCTCTCCAAGTTTATTGGAATCAGGATAGTATCAGAGTTAAATCGCAAGTATCGCACCCTAGCTATTCTGGGTCTTATTGCCTTCTCAGAATTGGCTCTACTGTGCTTTGCAGTACTTCCTACTGAATACAAAGTATTTGCTATGTTCTTAAACGGACTACCGTTGGGAATGGTATTCGGTTTCGTACTCTCATACCTTGAGGGCCGCACCACAACTGAAGCATTATCTGCAGTACTTTGCGCCAGCTTCATCATGGCATCCGGTGTGGTTAAATCCGTAGGCCAGTGGTTGATTCAAGTTCAGGGCGTCAATGAATTCAATATGCCGATGATTACTGGTTTGATATTTCTTGCCCCGCTTCTGCTATCCGTTTTCATTCTGCACAAAACCCCACCCCCAAGCACCAATGATATCCAAGCACGTAAGGTACGTGTTGCCATGTCGAGTGGTGACCGCTGGACATTTTTTCGCGCATACTGGCCGGGACTGACTGCACTATTCGCCGTCTACGTCATCCTTACTATTGTCAGGTCCTTTAGAGATGACTTTGGTGTGGAAATCTGGCAGGGATTAGGGGTTTCAGGGAAACCTGCAATCTATACACACTCCGAGACGATCGTGATGATATTCGTGACACTTCTAAATGCGATTGCAATTTACTTTCGCAATAACATCAAAGCGCTTGTTGTGACATTTTCTATCATGGCTACTTCATTTCTGTTACTAATCGGAGTGACCATTGCACAAGAACAGGACCTTATAGGCCCGCTAAGCTTCATGGTATTGTGCGGAGTGGGTCTCTATATGCCTTACGTCGCCTTCCATACGACTGTTTTCGAACGCATCGTCTCTGCCTCCAGCCTAAGTGGAAATCTTGTATTCCTTATGTATCTGGCAGATTCAATTGGCTATCTCGGATACGTATTGTTGCTTGCTGCAAAGTCACATCTGGAAGCGTCCAACGACAAACTAGCGATATTCCAAAATGCACTGTATTCTCTATCAGTCTTGTCCATTATCTTCCTTGGTATCGCGGCGGTCTATTTTTACCACACCCTTTCAAAAGAAAGATCAGACGTCGAATTGGACGTGTGATAGGAGACTAGTATTGACGCAATCAGAAGCTAATCCTGTTAAAGGCCGAGTGGCCGTATTTGATGAGCCAAACGCGTTTCTCGATATTAAAGAAACGTCGATTCCGCCGGTTGGTGAAGAAGAAATACTTGTGAAAATCAGCGCCTGTACCATTTGTGGCAGTGACCTTCATACCATCACGGGCAGACGCATTGAAAAGACTCCAACTATTCTCGGGCATGAAATAATTGGCCATATAGCAGCAATCGGTGGTGATTACGCGCAGGATTACTCCGGACATCAGCTCTCGGTCGGTGATCGCATAACATGGTCGATTTGTATTAGCTGTGGTCAATGCAAACTATGTGAGTCCGGTATTCCGCAAAAATGCGCGTCGGTAAAGAAGTTTGGCCATGAAGTCCTTGACGGTGACTCCGGGCTGCTCGGAGGTTTCGCAGAATATGTACTCCTTCCCGCATCGACATCGATATTTCGAATCTCAAGCGATGTCCCGGACGAAGTTCTATGCCCAGCGAATTGCGCAACGGCAACCGTGGCTGCAGCAATACGTCAGGTCCCGAATGTTTCCAACAAACGTGTATTGATCATCGGTGCAGGGATGCTTGGAATAAGTGCCATTGCTTTTGTTAAAACCAAAGGAGCATCGCAGATCTCAGTTATTGAGCCTGATGATGATCGCAACAAACTCGCGTTTGCATTCGGAGCTGACCACGTTGCGGATAACATTTCAAAGATTAGTGAGCGTTTTGATATCATCTTTGATTTTTCTGGTTCATCGTCTGCAATCGAACAGGCAGTTTCCGCCGTTGATTTAGGTGGTACCATTGTTCTTGTAGGAACAGTTGCGCCGAGTCCAGCAATTTCCCTCGATCCGGAGTTTGTTGTAAGGAACTTGATCACCATTATCGGAGTGCATAATTACCATCCTATGGATCTTAAGACAGCACTCGATTTTCTTGTCACTCACAACAAAGATATTCCATTTGATCAACTAGTGGAAAAATCATTTCCACTTGCAGATATCAACGATGCTGTTGAATTCGCGCTTTCGCATAAACCTATTCGAGTAATGATTAAACCATGAATTTACGAATTGTTTCGTCAATCTCGGAAATAGTAGACGTGTTCGAGCAACGTGGAAATTCCGAGTACGGCGGAGAGGATGTAACGCAGATTGAACATGCGCTTCAATCTGCAACACTTGCCGAATCAGAATCTGCATCTGCTGAATTGATTTCCGCTGCATTACTGCATGACTTCGGTCATTTAATACATAACCTGCCCGACGATGCCCCTGACAACGGCATTGATGATTTTCATGAAGCTGCCGCCGCCAAGTCGCTATGTGAAGTCTTTCCAGACTCTGTTACCGAGCCGATCAAGTTACATGTTCGCGCCAAACGATATCTCTGTACGACAGATAAAAACTATTTCTCCAAACTCAGCCATGCATCGGTCACAAGCCTAAACCTGCAAGGTGGTACGATGTCAGATCAGGAATTACATGAGTTTGAATCGTACACTTACTGGCAGGATGCTTTGCGACTGAGAGTCTGGGATGACTTGGCAAAAGATCCGAAGATCCACACACCAGAACTATCTCATTTCATTGACTTCTTAGAATCCTCACTCATTTGAGATCTGATGAACACAGAGTTTGATATTGCAATTATTGGTGGCGGCATTGTTGGCCTTGCTCAAGGCTGGATAGCTGCAAGACACGGCCAAAAAGTTGGAATCTTTGAACGGTCATCCGTCGCGCAAGGTGCAAGCGTTCGCAATTTTGGAATGATTTGGCCGGTCGGGCAGCCTGCCGGTGAAATGTACGACATTGCATTAAACTCACGACAACTGTGGTTAGAGATCGCAGCCCAGAGCAATTTGAATATCGAAGAATGCGGATCTATTCATCTGGCACACCATGAAGATGAACGGCAGGTACTTCGTGAGTTTATTGAACAAAGCACTCATTCCACTGAATGGATTTCACCGACTGAGGTCTGCAGCCGATCTGCATTGGCAAATCCAAATGGATTGCTTGGCGGAATGTATTCACCGACTGAATTGAGAGTAAACCCCCGAACCGCTGCAGAACATATCCGCAATTGGCTTGCAAATAATTGTGGTGTCCAAATGCACTTTAACACGCCCATTACATCTATTAACGGAAACGAATTGCGTTCATCAAAGGGTGAATCATGGACCGCAAGCAAGATCATAATTTGTAGCGGTAGTGATCTTTGCACTCTGTTTCCTGACAACTTTGCAGCATCACGACTCGTCTTATGTAAACTGCAGATGCTCAAGTCCATTTCACAGCCCGACTATTCGTCGGCACCTGTTCCGCACATCGCAAGCGGTCTGACGTTACGTCATTACGAATCATTTGCTGGTTGCCCATCACTTGAAGCTGTCAAAACACGCGTTAAACGAGAATCACCGCTTCTGGATGAATACGGGATCCACGTAATGGCTTCACAATTTCCAAACGGTGAAATCATTCTGGGTGACTCACATGAATACGGGGATAATATTACCCCATTTGATAAATCTGAGATCGATGATTTAATGCTTCGTGAGTTGGAGAAAGTAATTCGTCTTCAGGACTGGACCATCAAGGAAAAATGGCACGGGATTTATGCCAAGCATCCGGAGCTTCCAATCTACGAGGAAGACATCGATGAAGTTGTTTCGTTGTTCGTTGGAACAGGCGGAGCAGGCATGACACTTTCGTTCGGACTTGCGGATCGTTACTGGAAAAAGATGAAAGGCGAATAGCAAAATGAGCCAATTAAAACACCTTAAGGCAATCGTATTTGACTGGGCTGGCACCATGATTGATCATGGAAGCCGCGCACCGGCAATTGTGTTTACCGAGATATTCAGACGCAAGGGCATCGAAATCTCATTTGATCAGGCCCGGGAACCGATGGGGATGGCCAAACGTGCTCATATTGCTGCCATTACCAACATGTCTCAAGTGAAAGACCAGTGGCTTCAGGTGTTTGGAACTGAGTGTAGTGAACAAGACATTGATGACATGTATGCACAATTCTTGCCGCTTCAGAAAGAGACACTTAAGAATCACAGCCAGTTAATAGACGGTGCCGCTGAAACTGCTGCTAGGTGCCGTGCACTGGGATTAAAAATTGGATCGTCCACTGGCTACACAAGAGAGCTAATGATTGATGTGAAAGCTCAGGCAAAGAGTCAGGGATACGAACCGGATATTACTCTTTGTGCTGAAGATGCTCCGAAAGGAAGGCCAGCGCCCTACTTATTATTTGAAGCCGCTAAACAGCTAGATGTTTATCCGATGCAATCTATCGTGAAAGTCGATGATACGATTTTGGGAGTTGAAGCCGGAATAAACGCTGGGTGTTGGAGCATTGGAATCACGCAAACTGGAAATCTGCTCGGGTTGTCTCAGCAAGAGATACTTGAAATGCCGTCAACCGAATTAGCACAACGCACAGCGACGGTTGGTCAACAATATCTCGATATCGGTGCACATAAAGTCATTGCATCTGTTAAGGACATCGAATCGGTGCTTTTCGAAATTGACGCCGCTATCGAATCAGGCTGCTATCCGTACAGTCATAAGTTGAATCAGGAATAGACACTGATCTTCAAATTCTGTTAATGCAACGCTTGAGTAACTGCATGCAGACGAATTGCTATTATCCGAACCTCACTCTTAAATGAAGGAATCTGGTATGAAATCTCACATATCCGTCGCATTACTCGTTGCAGCACTTTTCGTGTTTTCCGGAGCGGTTCATAAGTCTGGTGATTCCGGTCCGTTCTCTATCGATTTAAATCAACCAGGTGATGCTCTCGTGCTAACCCTCAACGGCAAACACGTTGGTGGCTTACGAGTCGACGCACAAGGACGCCTTGGCATTTACGGTCCAAATCAATCGTCCACTGCTATAACCGTGGATGACAAAGATCGAGTACAGATCAATCCAGCACCTGTAGAAAACCCACCTGTCCGACTTTCTGTCGCAAACGATATGTGGGCAACCGGTGTCTTGCGCATTGGCCGAGCGGATGCATTTGGCGATACACCGCTTGATCCCAATGGTGCCATCCAACTTGGCCGGAATCTGAAAGAGGCTCAACCCATGTCCGTACTTCGTGCATTTGGACAAGGCAAAGAGCGATTTCGGATCGGTATTACCGGAGAAGGTGAGGGATTCTGGAGTAACGGACCGCATGATACACCACTTGTCACCTTCACCAGTCAGTCAGAGGATAAGTCGACTCCTGCAGCTATCCGTTTTCATGCACCGACTGAGAGCAACACACCTCGGGAAGCTCAACCTTAGCTCGGCAATTTAATACTGCGGTAATCCGCAGCGAGCACTCGACTTCTATTCATTCGCTTAGTTACTGACCGGGAAATGGCGGGGCATCATATTGCTTGCGCAAATGCTGAAACTCGGCGACCATGGATTCTCGAACACGACGATAAACAGGGCTATCGAATACACTCTTCATTTCTGCCGGATCCCGTTTTAGATCAAACAGGTTCCATTCATCTGTCTTCGGAAAGTAAATCAGCTTGTGACGATCCGTGCGAACACCAAAATGTTGCGGCACAGCGTGTTCCCCCAATTCGTAATAGGTGTAGTAGAGTGACCGCCGCCACCCTTTCACTCCACCATTAAATATTGGAACAATTGACTCGCCTTGTACTTCATCTGGTGTATCAAGGCCGGCGATCTCAAGAAACGTTGGTGCATAGTCGATATTTTGAATCAATTCCATTGGCTTTGATCCGGGCTCAATGACTCCCGGCCAGCGAATGAGGAAGGGCATTTTGAAGGATTCTTCAAACATCCATCGCTTGTCATACCAACCGTGTTCACCAAGAAAAAACCCCTGATCTGACGAGTAGATCACCACGGTGTTTTCAGATAGTTCGTTTTCATCGAGGTAATCAAGTATGCGTCCCACGTTTTCATCTACCGCCTTAACTGTGCCAAGATAATTCCGCATATATCGCTGGTACTTCCAACGTACGACGTCTTCATGGCTCATGTCGCCGGAAGCAAACTCACGTAGAAATTGTTGATTGTGTGGGCCAAAGTGATCATTCCATGTCTTCTTCTGCTCAGGTGTCATCCGGTTATATTCCGGAGTACCGTATCGATCTGGCTTGGGCAGAACGACGTCACCACGTTCATCTTTTCGCACTTTTGCATCGTATGCCCAGTCAAAATGCCGGTCGATCTCCATCTCATTCATAGCAAGCGTTCTGCTTCGATTTGCATAGCTATCAAAGAGGTTTTCAGGTTCCGGGATTTCTACATCATCAAAGGCATCCAGAAATCGCAAGGGAGGCGCAAAAGTGCGGTGCGGAGCCTTGTGTTGACACATCAGGAAGAACGGCTTGGCTTTATCTCGACTGTCTAACCATGCGAGAGCCTTGTCTGTTGTTAGGTCCGTTGCATAACCTTCGAAACGTTGCCGCTGGCCATCCATCTGAATAAAGACCGGGTTGTAATAGCTGCCCTGTCCCGGTAGTACTTCCCAAAAGTCAAAACCCACCGGATCCGACGAAAGATGCCATTTACCAATAATGGCAGTGTTATAACCGCCGGCTTGAAGTGCTTTGGCGACCGTCCATTGGCTGGCATCGAACTTGTTTCCATTTCGCATGAATCCGTTCTTGTGACTGTGTTTACCCGTAAGAATCGTCGCACGGGATGGACCACAAATCGAGTTGCCGCAAAACGAATTGAAAAACACGGCACCTTCTTTAGCCAACTGGTCGATACGTGGAGTCGGTGCTACATCAGCAAGCCTACTTCCATACGCAGAGATTGCATTTACTGCATGATCATCTGAAAAGATGAAAACGATGTTGGGCCGTTCATCAGCAAACGCAGAAGCCGTAATGAAATGAGATGAGATTATCGCGACAAATAGAGCGAATCGATTATGTAAGTGCATGGCTATGGAATCTCTGGAGTCATCTGTTTGTTACATGATTTGTACAACACATTCAGGGTGTCTCAAAGTGTCCCAAATATTGTTTACCTGCCCCCTCCGCAGTACTAATCAGACACTATTTTCATTACGACAAATTCTTGCGTCATGATCTTGTGAAATAACTCAATCACTTTCATAGTGTGGTTAGGCCTTTTTTCGTATTCAAAAAACCGGATCAATCGATATGAGATTCGTACTCGCTATTCTCTTCATTCTCACGACTGCACCATTAACAGCAGCAGAACGACCGAACTTCATCATCATTTACGTTGATGATCTCGGCTGGGCTGATACTTCGGTGCAAATGATGGACAGTGACCCGGAGTCCGCAAGTGATTTTCATCAAACACCTCACCTGGAAAAACTCGCTCAACGAGGCATGAAGTTTTCCTGTGCATACGCACCGGCTCCCACATGCACTCCTTCCCGCAAAAGTATCCAATTTGGCAAGACCCCAGGACGACTCGGCTACACGTTTGTCCATGATGTACTGGCTCTGCAAAAACAACTCGAATGGAAAGATGAAGTCTCGCTGGCCGACGTCGTAAAAGCAGCAGACAAAGATTACATCACTGCTCACTTTGGAAAGGGAATGGGCAATGAGCGAATGGAAACGATTGGTTACGAGGTAACCGACGAAATTGACGGCAATGCAACCAATGGTAATTTTCATGGTGAGTACATAAGCCTCAAGAATCGCACTTCGCTTCCAGCAGACAATCCCAAGCGAATGGCATCACTGCAGAAGAGCTCTGTCGAGTTCATTAAAGAACACAGCGGTAAGCGGCCATTTTTCATGATGGTTTCGCACTATGCCGTACACGTACCCCACGCCGCGCGTGAGGATCTGATTGAAAAGTATCGCAAGCTCCCAAGAGGGAAATATCTTACAGATGCCGATTATCTACCGGCGGCGGAAATCTCAAAAAGCATGAAAATCAGCCACTGGCGATTGCAATATGCGGCGATGCTCGATGAAGTTGATCAAGGTCTCGGTGCCATCGTCGATGCAGTTGAGTCATCCGGTGAAACAGATAACACCTACATCATTTTCACATCCGACAATGGTGGCGGGCTTAATCCCAACGGAACCCTTCGTGGAGGGAAAGCAAATCTTTACGAAGGTGGGCTACGCGTGCCCTTTGTTGTTGCTGGGCCGGGAGTCAGAAAGGGCACGCAGTGCAATGTACCTATTGCTCAGTGGGACTTACTACCAACACTACACGACTATGCAATGAGTAAAGAACCGCTACCTGAAGACCTTGATGGCGGTAGCCTTCGCAATTTATTTGAAAACGGAGACACTGGTTTTATCGACAGGCCAGTGGATGGGTTTGTGTTTCACTATCCATGTTATTTTGCACCCCCGCTGAGTGTCATTCGGATAGGTGATTACAAGCTGATGGAGCACTTGCTCACCGGTGAACAAAAGCTATTTAACGTTGCAACGGATTACTACGAACAGCAAAACTTAATCAAGGATCTCCCTGCGAAAGCAGCTGAATTAAAGGCCGTCATGAGTGAGTACCTTGATGGAATCGATGCGGAAGATATTCAGGAAGTTTATAAGGCAAGGTTTGCCGAGTTAGATCGATTCGAAGCCAATGCAAGATCCCAACATGCAAAAGAGATTGAACGGGCTGGTGGTGACAAAGCTCTAATTCGCGCCGCAAATGAGAAGCTCGCCAAAGATCTCGCGCGGTTTACCATGAACCGAAAAGAGTGTCGCGAAAACATGAAAGGCAGCAGCTTCTAACACTGATGCCAGTTGTATCACCGCGTGTCACGTGAGTCGGCGCAGATCTTCATCATCGATTGCCGTGAGCGGTGTAAAGTCACGATTATTCTGAAACCAGGGACGGTCGCCATTCGTACATGCATTACTCACCGCATTGTAAATCAAGTACATAATTGCCCGACGCCAAGGTGACACATTATTCGCTGAACCGTGAACCACAATGCTATGACAGAAACAAACCGATCCTGCCGGACCAACTAGTGGCTCGATGCCATACTCGTCTGCCAGCCTCTCGAAAGTCTCTTGGTCCAATTGATACAGTGAATAACCGTCCGCGTCTTGATGCAATTCAACATCGTCCAGAAAACCATCGCGATGGGATCCCGGTATCACCAATAGCGGTGACTTGGCTGTCGTACAGTCATCAATAAACACGGCGACCATAACGCAGCGCGGTTCCGGCATTCCATCAACCACATTCCAGGCACTGTAATCTTGATGCCATGCCCAGGATTGGCCGCTGCCAAAACCCTGCTTTGGATTCATACGACTTTGATGCAAATAAACATCCTCTCCAAGGAGCTGCTTCATTGGCTCAACAATTCGTGGCAATAACGACAAACGCCGAAACGGTTCTGAATAACTGTGTGCCCCAAAAGCTAGTCGCACTGATGTTGGATCTTCTTTTTCCCGGATAATCTCATTTCCAGATCGTGACAAAATTGAAGGCATGGCTCCCTGCAGCAGAGCAACCTCATCACTATCCAATAGCCCCGGGAAAAATAGGAATCCGTCCCGTTCATACTCTGTTATTTGGCTTGCACTTAACTGCATATCAACTTGCTCCTAAACACCAATTCACCAATCACTCAATGAGTAATCTCAACCGGCATCTGTTTTTCAGCGGACTCTAGTACGGCGTGTGCGGTCACAAGTGTACGCATACCATCTTCCGCATTAATCAGAGAAGATTCCTCACCCCTAATGACCCTACAAAAATGATCCAGCTGTGAATGCAATGGATCTTCCTGTGATACTTCAAGCGAAATTTTCTCCAACGGATACTGCCACCCTGTCGCACTTCCGGAAGTGTATTTCCAAATCTCCATACCTGGTACTGCAAGTGATCCGTTTGTGCCAAAAAACTGATAACAGTTTTCCTCAGAATAAAAGTAGTGTGGATTCTCACGCGTAGTCGCTTCGTATGACCATGGTGACGGCACGGAATCTGATGCGAAAATATTCCCCAACGCGCCATTCTCAAATGAAAGTGAGATACTCAACGAATCTTCAACTTCAAGATTCCTGTTTTCTGAACTTACATGAGCGAAAACTTGACGAATCTCACCACATACAAATCTGAGAATATCAATTTCATGAATGAGGTTTATTAGCATCGGTCCACCGCCTGGCCGTGTTGTTCGCCAGTTGACGTCAAAGTAATCAGCAGGCTTCATTAATGTCCATAACATCATGGCTCCAACCAATTTGCCCAATTCTCCATTCTCCACTACAGACTTGGCCATCTGTATGAATGGGCTGTGTCTGCGATGGTGGCCGATAACAACATGAACATCCTGCTCTTTGGTCACATCTACAATTCGTTGTGATTGGGCGAGCGTATCTGCAATCGGTTTTTCGATCAATATATCCACCTTTCGGCGAGCGCAGATCTGCGCAACTGAAAAATGGTGACTGTTGGGTGTGGCAATGACAGCGCCATCCGGTTGTACAGCGGAGATTAGTTCGTCGACATTGTCGTAGAACGGAACGCCAATTTGTTCTGCATATGATTGGTGACTCAAGTCGACATCGCAAACACCTGCCAAAACGCATTGGTCGCTTGAAGAAATCAACGTGGAGTGCTTGCGTCCAATCCAACCCAATCCGATCACTACGATTTTTATTGGTGCACTCATTCCGTCCGTCCAACCAACCTGCATTTGCATTTATAATCCGTTTGGACCAGTCAACGACTCCGCCCGGATCGCTCGACGCGTTTTAGTTCAGCACGAAGTCGTGCAACAATATCAGGATTTTCCACAAATAGATTGTCAGATTCATCCGGGTCATTCGTGAGGTTATACAACTGTCCGGTCGGTCCACCCTCAGAAGGTTTAACCTTGGCTGGCTTTGAGAAACCACCAGAGCCCAGACCTTCGATCAACTTCCAATCTCCCATACGCACTGTCATGGTTCGGTTGCCAGAAGCCATTACAAATGATGGTCGTATTGGTTGTTCATCGGGTTGTTTACCCAATAATACGGGCAACAGGCTGAAGCTATCCGGACCAGCTTCGTCTGGTAATTCCAC
>CEUQ01019491.1_pt1 | contig 11878 bp, 9 predicted proteins | sample 361491 | NCBI WGS metagenome assembly CEUQ01 (sample SAMEA2622796, study PRJEB7988) | marine metagenome | biome: marine biome (ENVO:00000447); feature: marine epipelagic mixed layer (ENVO:xxxxxxxxx); material: "saline water (ENVO:00002010), including plankton (ENVO:xxxxxxxx)" | depth 120 m | reverse complement strand
CGACGGTTCTTTTTGGGGCCCGGATGAGTTGCCCGGAAGAGACATGAGTAAGATTCCACATCCTACCGTGTCGGAGAGCCTGAATAGACTGGGTGACAAGCACGAGGGAGATCCAGAGATTCACTTCACCCACCTGAATCACTCAAATCCACTTCTCAAACAAGGAATGGAGTATGATGAGTTGGTCAAAATGGGCTGGGGAGTCAGTTGGCAGGGTCAGCACTTTTTGCTTTGATTTCGTATCAGGAACATTATGAGCGGCCGCCCTAGGGGAATAACATGCATCTAGCCGGAGTGGTGTCGAGTGGTCTCGGACGTGCACATGTCTTCATGGCACAAGCGCACTACCAAGACCAATTCAAATCGATATTGGGTACAGGTGCCTGGCCTGGCACCCTCAACATCGAACTGTTCGGTGACAATCTATCGGAATACAAGAGTCTCAGGGCTCTGGCCGGACTTGAGGAAGGTGAGAAGGCTGAGCGTACCAAGGCACTCAGAGTACACGGTTTCGAACGCTCAGGGAGATCGTTCGGAGGCGCCACCGCATTCAGGGCAGAGATAAGTCGCGGTGGCGACGAATGGATCGGATGCGCCATACTCATTCCTGACTTGACTCGGCATACCGAAACGGCCGAAGTGATTTCTTCCTCGTTCCTGCGCGAAGCCTTGCCCTGCGAAGATGGTGATGAGGTCTTCATCAGGCTTGTTTGAGTAGCCTCATCCACTCCCTCTCTAACAGTGTTGACATTTCCAGACGGGCGAGAGAAAGCCATCTATTGTGCTGTCTGACATCATCAGGAGGAGGAGTGAACCAACTAGTTTCAGGCAGAGTGTTATCGATTAGATTTGAAGTATGTAAATTCTCAATTGACCACAGCATCAAACCCTCCGAGGAGGAGCGGCCAAGGTCCACAGGGACATCGGGATTATCGAGTGCCGATAGGATATCTTCGATGCTATTCCTTCCCGAAGCTACTCCAGAAATTGCACTGGCCATTCTACGGACTTGATTCCACAAGAAGGCTCGTGACTTAACGGAGATGCCGATTATTCGACCTTCGTCAGTCGTCCAAGGAATACATTCGTCAACAGTCCTGATTGGGTTCTTTCCCTCATCAAGACGGCACAGGTTGGTGAAATCGTGCTGACCTTGTAAGGATGAACAAGCCTCGGTGAATGCATCTACATCGACCTCTCTGGGCCAATCATGAGATACCTCAGTACGATACAGGTAGTGACGAGAGGTTGAGTGTCTAATCCTCGTATCCTCGGGTATTCTCTCGGCACCCCAAGCTATCATTCCTATTGGCAGATTGTCATTCAGGGCCCTGAGTAAATTAGTTCTCTGGATTGATTCGGCTACCTCACTTGGCAGATCGATTCTAGCCAGGTTCATCCGCACACTTACTCCTGCATCTGTACGACTTGACATCTCTAGGCAGTTGGGTGACCACCATCCGAGCCTCTCTAGGGCCCTGACAAGAGAGCCTTCTACAGTCCTTATTCCAGGCTGAGTCTGGGAGCCATGGAAAGAATCTCCATGGTAGCCCAAGGCGACCATTACCCGGTCGCTATCCAAGCAACTGCCTCCACTAGTCCTCTGCTAGGTACTCTGTGGCCTCTTCTGCAGAAGGGAAGCCAAGTCCCAGAAGAGCGAATTCAATGGCTACTGGGATATACTGTCTTGCGAATGCGTGGCTTCTGTCGAAACCTGTCTTCAAGTCGACAGCATCGATGAGCACACGTGCGGCCTCATGCAGATGAAAAGAGACGTCGACCTCGTCGTTTGAAGTCCCGAGGTCGCGCAGTTTCTGAAACTCTCGCACCGCCATTGGTATACGGTCGAATTCCAAGAGAGCGTTTGCGTGAGCAGCGAGATACTCTGCATTTTCAGGAGCCATGGATGAGGCCTTGCGGAAATATGCCGCGACCTGACCTTCGTTGATGCGGTCGTTTCCGTTATCGTCCAGATTACCGTTCTGCTGAATTTCAAACAGAGCGGACTCTGCCCATCCGTGATATCCAGCAGGGTCGTCAGGGTTAGCCTCAACGTGTGACTCAAAGAGACTCATCGCCCCCATGAAATCTCCTTGCATGATATGCTGTGCCGCCTTAGTTACCATGTCTTCGTCACTCATCTCATCGCCTCGGTTCAGACTTGGTAGGCCGATGGTTAAGAACGGTGCGGCGCGCTAATGTAGAATGCCCCATGTGTGCTCGGCATTTCCAACCATCCACTCGTAGTCTTCCAATGTCCTGAGCCCCTGCTCGTCTAGAATTGAAATCTTGAGTACTTCTAGAGGATACTCATTGTAGGTTAGATGACTGACCATTCCCGCGCGAGTGGGTTGATCAAAGGTCCAACGTGCCCTACTGACAGCTCTAACAATTATTGAAATCTGAGTTCTTCCATTCCAAATTCTCACTTTGAACTTGGGCAGGAGATTTCCGTGATTGTCCAGCAATGGTTCTTCTTCATCTGGTTCTAGAACTTCGACTTCGCAGCGCTTGAAATTCTCAGTTCTGTCTCGTTTGGCGTCATGGAAAATCCCAGTACCGATGGCCGGTGTTCGAAAGAAGTCTCGTCGCCGCCATGGTTTGTCATCCATAGATGTCATTCCGGGAGTAATGTGCGGTCTGAACCAGTCGATGTATGAGCCGTCATCGAAGTGAAGCATACCCCAGAACCAGGGGAATGATGGGGCTTGTACTGAGACCTTCTGGAAGTAGGCAGAGCCTTCGAACTCCTCCCCATCCACTTTCAGATTGAGTTTGGTACCCTGCAATCTCAAGATATCATAGCCCATGTCAAAGCCGTACACATTATTCCTGTAAGTCAGAGTGCTAGGTGGACCCCACCAAGGAGTAAGTTCTGCCTCAAATGAGGTTGGTGCACCTTCTGAGCGAGCCTTCTCATCACTAGTAAGGCAGAGCCAAAATCCCTTATTTCCAGGCCTCATCCCTAGAGTGAAGTCCTCGTCTAGAATGGGCACAATAGCGCCGGCCCCGTCTCCAGAACCTTCTGCAGGCCAAAGTGGATGCTTGTCATCTACTAGGGCCATTCTGCATTCTCTGATTACCAAAGGTTCGAACATCTTCTCGCCATCGTACCACCAAGCACAGACCATTCCGGGAATTACATGACCTCCGTGCTCGTCAATCGACATCCTTGAGCCAGGCTTCCACCAATGCCCATTGACCCTGATTGCAGGCGTTTCCTTGGTTGACCACAGTATCATCAACTGTCGTGATCGTTTTGGGTTTTCGGGGTCTGGTACGAACATAATCACCCAGTACCACCACCATGAGAGCCTTGGAATTGGAGGCATGACATCGAGTCTCCACAACAAAGACAAATCTCCAATGAACTTCTCCATCTTCTCCATGCAGAGACCTCACATGATTTCTCGGTTCTTGAAACTAGACTGCCCTATGGCCATCATCAGCAATGTAATCATGATGAGGACTATACAACTGACTAATAATGCAGCAACTGGGCTTTGAGTCCCTAAAGTATGGACAGGAGGCTGCCAGAAGAATGGTAGGCCAGATTCAATACCAAAGGCATCTGCAATCTGAGCATATTGTAGAGTATCTGGCCAAGCGATTAGTACGATTGAATCAATCAGCTGTAATGCCCAATGACTAATCGAAAGCATAGGGACATTAGCAGAAGGTAGAATCATGGTGAATAACCCCATGATGAATTCCCAGATTCCGATAATTATGCAGAAGTATACTCCATACTTGGGGGCAATCAGACCAATTGTATTGTACATCGCCCCGTAAGCGGCCAATACCAATACGGTCGCCAAGCCGACGCCGAGCCAAACGGGATAATCGGACAATCTCACTAAACTATCTCCTGGGGCAATTAATGAAGTTACAAAGGCCATAATTAGTACTAGGACAAGGATGTAGGTACCTGCCAGTAAGAGATATCCTAGCAGGCGGTAAAGAATAAACTCGGCCCTGTGTATTGGCTTAGATAGCAAATAGTGCAGGGTGCCATTCTCTGTCTCATCCCTGATGAGACCCAGTGCTAGGAACAGTGGGATGAATATTCCAAGCATCATTACGAAGGCCATCTTGCCTGTGCCAATGATGAATGTCCTGTGAACCATCTCGCCCTCAAATTTGCTCTCTGCAGGATCTTCATTGACATTCCAATCGGCTCTGACGCCAAGAATCTCGTTCCTATCAGAGTCGAGTATCCAGATAACATCGCATGGAATGCCATTGTTATTATCATCATTCGGACTGTTCAAGCAGTCACCATCGTCGTCAATCTCAAAACCATCGCAGAAATATACCGATTGACGATTGAGAGTACCGATTTTGCAATTGCTTTCGCTATACAATTCAGATGGATCTTTGCCGTCCCAAAGTATGCCGTCCTCATCTATATAACTTGAAGCAGGCTCTGGTTCGACAAAGGACTCGAAGGTGAAGAATCCCCACTCAATGTAGTAATTCTCGGGGACATTTACTGTCCCTGACGCCTTGAATCTTCCATTAACGAAGTAGGAACCATCATCGAATATACATACAGAACCCCAAGTTATCCACCAGTCTTCCATTGGCTCTCCTTCCGGGCAGGAATCTAAATCAGACCAATCCACGACTCCTGACCACCGATTACCGGTGTAGTTGAAATCTATCCACTCAGCCTCGAGTAATCCACTACCTTCCCAAGTGTGATTACCGGAGTGTATTCGGTCGTTGTCATTCCAATCGATCTCATCGAGATAAACATAGTATCCAGAACCGGGATACTCTTCTCCATCGTAATCACTAGTCCCATACTTGTTTTCCTGGCCCCTCGTGTATCCATCTTTATCCCAATCTTCTGAGTCCGCATCATTATCTACAGGTTCGAACTCATCTCTGATTCCATCAATGTAGAAAGCGAGTAAGAGGGCCATTACAAGGGCCCCTATGGAAAGAACAACCCATGTTGAGACTCGATGTCTTAGTTGTCTGACTGTTAGTTCAGTAATGGCGCCTGCTTTTCGGTCCATCCTAGACCAAACCGACTCGGCTAGTGATTTCCCTTTCTCATCCATTACGAAGCACCTCCAATTAGGTAACCGAGTAATGCCTCCAGATTATCATCCGGGTTGTCGATTGACTCAACTGAGACTCCCGAATCTGAAATTACTCGTGGCAGAATGTTGTGTGCTGCAGACAAATCATTTGTCTGAATTTCCAACTGCCCCTCATTCGGGAACCGGACCCCATAGACTGGATCTTCAGCTATGAATTTACCAGCAAGTTTTCGAGGATCATCGCATGTCAATAGAATACGATGCGGATGCTTGTCGAGCAATCCTCTGATGGCATGCAAGTTCCCTAGAGCTAGTAGTCGGCCTTCATTGAGAATGACAATCTGCTCGGTGATTCTCTCTATTTCTTCAAGGATGTGGCTCGAAACTAGAACCGTCTTACCCTGCGAACCAAGCTCTCTGATGACGCTCATGATGCTGGTTCGAGCGATTGGGTCGCAGCCATGCAGGGGCTCGTCCAGAATAATCAAATCGGGATCATTGACTAGAGCATGGGCGATTTTGACGCGTTGTCTCATTCCCTTGCTGTACTTTCCTATCTCCTTATTTTGGACATCTGAGAGGCCTACAAAGTTGAGGACGTGTTCTGCCCTATCGATTGATTCCTCGCGAGTCATTCCGTGTAAACGAGCAAGGGTGGAAACGAAATCTAAGGCTGTCATCCAGTCATACATTCTCTCTGATTCACTTACATACCCTATTCTGCGATATGGAGCTGGATTGACCCAAGGGTCCTCTCCAAACAGTCTGACACTTCCTTGGCTTGGCTTCAGCCTACCCATCAGGAGTTTGAATAAGGTTGACTTGCCTGCTCCATTAGGCCCCAGAACCCCAGTAACACCTCCATCTATCGCGAGGGAGATTTCGTTCAATCCGATGACTTGATCGTACCACTTCGATACTTGATCAACCACTACAGCAGGAGTCTTCTTACTCATTCCCTAGTCACCTCCAGAGACCCAACACGGTATGTGAGAAGTGCCACAGATGCTGCATTGTAGAGTAGCATCGAGACTATCGAGAATGCGAGTGGGTGGTCGTAATTTGGCTCTATTCCGAGTAACCATTGACCAATGTGGGCAAGCGAGTCATATGGGCTGAGTACGTATAGAATCGAAGTCTGGAATTGTGAATCAACTAGGAGGGCCAGGAGCTTGGTCCCATAGATTATCCCTAGGAAGGCGATGGCTGCAAAGAATCTGCTCTGGCTGATACTAGAAAGTGCCAAACCGATTGAAGTGTATGTTATCACAACAAGGATTCCTGCAATCAAGCCCCCGAGAAACATGGGCAGAGTGTCGACCAGATATGCCCAACCTTCGCCGTTGAAGACTATGGCCGAAGTATAGTAGACAAAGTAAGAAAGGACAATTACAAAGCCCAGTACTACTGCTACGCTAATGTATTTCATCAGAGTGTAATCAGTTCTCGTAATTGGCCTTGAGAAGTAGATGGCACTAGTTCCAAACTTTCTGTCATCAGAAATCATACCTCCAACTACCAAAGCCGTAAGCATTGGCCAACAACACAAATTACGTGGGAAGTAGCCAAGAACCTGCCCCCACAGATTGTATCGATTGATTCCCCACAGTCTTGAAAATGTGTCATTGATGAAACCATCACTTGAGAGTGAAGATAGGAATAGCATGAGAACTGGCAATAGTGAATACAAAAGTATGACGAAAATAGTGAGTCTTACCATCGGGTGATAGTGTCTGTGGCCCGTACCTCTAAACAGGCCGTAGACGTGATGTCTGAAAATCGCATAATTCCTCACCCATCGTGGACCTAGTTCTCCATCCCATGGGCGATATATCTGTTCGAATATTGTACCGATATGGGCCTCTGATTTTGCAACGATTGCTTTGGCGTCTTCGTCGCCATCACCTGCACCGTAGGCGACTTCCATTCGGGTCTTTGAGCCTTCAAAATCCAGATCTTCATCGGGCAGTGTCATCACCTCCGGTGTGTTCTTCGGTCATCAAATCCGAAGTTCCCTTGACCTCTGCTCCTAGTTTGTCCATGATTAGCAAGAAGATATCTTCCAAATCAGGGTCGTACTCCTGCATCTGACGTACTTGGACTCCTGCGGCAGCAGCAGCGCTGATGATTTCAGAAGTAGTAGAATCGTCGATTCTTGTGACTCTCAGAACTCGGCCCATGCGCCGTACAACCAACTTTCTTGATTCGAGTTCTTCTTGCATCTTGCTAGCCCCGCCCCAGACCGAAATTTCGATTTCCCTTTCAACCTGGTTTGCGAGTTCATCTATCCTGCGCTGCACCACGATTTTGCCCTTGTGAATCATCACGATTCTATCACATACCTCTTGGATATCGTCCATTACGTGGCTGCTCATCAGAACGGTTCGTTTTCCCTCAGTTACCGTCTTCTTGAGAGTCTCGAGCATGAATTCCCTAGCCCTCTGGTCAAGGCCGTTAGTGGGCTCATCACAAATCAGAAGATCGGGGTCATGGATTAATGCACAAGCTAATTTGGCGGCCTGCTTCATTCCGGTGCTGTAAGTTTCGATCTTTCTGTACCTCTGTTCTTTGAGTCCTACATATTGCAGAACCTCATGGGCCCTTCTTGTAGCATGAGCCGGATTCATCCCAAGTAGTTCGCCCGAGTATCTGACTTGATCCACGCCTGACATACCGGGGTCCAACGCATCATATTCTGGCATATATCCAATTTTTGAGCGGATTTTATCGCCCTCGGTTCTGATGTCATGGCCGAGTACAGTCCCTTCACCAGAAGTAGTAGTGATTAGACCCAAGAGGCATTTGAACAGAGTCGATTTTCCGGCTCCATTCGGACCTAGAATTCCGATTGCTCCGGGGAGAATTTCTAGATTTATATCATCGAGTGCGAGATGTGGGCCATACATCTTGCGAAGATTGCGAGATGTGATGATTGGTTCTAGCCTATCCGAGTCGTCCATGATGCCCCTCGACTCCTTCGGAGTCGAATATGGGTCAATGATTCGTCACTTGAACTAATCCCCGCCGGGGGCGAGTTCAGTCGTCCCTGAGGGCTCCTTCTCGGACTCGAACTGCAACTCCTTTTGATAACTGAGACATCTCTCTTGGAGTCGTAACTGCTGAACCGTGTGCGACCAAGTTTCCTACATCATCAACCACCAAGCAAGGTTGCCCTGGAATCAGGTGAGGATCTGCCCCCCGGATGTATCCATGCATCACATTCCTTCCCTTACCTACGAAGGGTATCGCGTCCTCTAGAAGTCTGACCCTAGGAATCCCCGGGTGGTCGCTGTCTGGGTCTGATAGAGGTTCGCCGAACAATGCTGGGGGATTTGGATTGGAGTTGAGTCTCAATGCACCTTCAAGGGCGAGGCTGATTCCTCCATCATTCAATCTCGGAGAGAGAATATGTTGTTCACCGTCGAATACATTGACAATTCGATCAGTATTGGAGCGGCGTACTTGCATTTCTCCAGTTAGTTTGCATGCCTCAATAGGAGGTACTGCACAAAGTACCGAGAGTTTGTCAACAATCGAGCATCGATCTAGCCATTGTCTAATTTCAGAAGACTTCTCATCATCTGGAATCTCTACTGGTGAAGCCCTAACCAGAGGCATGTCTTCTAGCCCTAGCTCTTCAAGTCCTTCCCAAATCTCCTCGTCACCAAATACCTCCAGCCAAGTCTCGTCTGAACATTCTAGATGACACCATGGAGAGACATCCTCCATGCTGAAAGGAATCGGCCCAAGAGGAGTTGATATCATCACTAAGCTTCGAGGATTCTCAATGAGTGCCTCGACTGCAGCACCTAGAGCCGATATTCTCCAAGGAGGGGGCGCGGAGTCGATTAGAACAACGCGTTCCGGATTGCCTTCACTGCCATCCCACCAAGAACCGGGAACTCTCCATCGCATCGAAAGTAGGGCGTGTAGGTGCAAAATGTGTGGGCGTGAGCCAACATCTTCACTGAGATCTTCTCTACCCATTCTGACTGGATTTGCTGATGCCAGTATCTGCAGAGCTGTCTGGCCTGATGGTTCATCGGGCATCTCCTCAAGTTGATCTAGTACCCAGAGGAAAGCCTCTCTCAACTGCGGGTTAGCGTGGCTTCGTCTTTCTGCTAATTGCCAGATTCTGCCCTCTCTTACTGCTTCACGGCATCTTGCGAGTTCGGTCTGAGTGACTTCGAGATTATGATGTGCGAGGAGTGTTGAGCGTTCATCCTTGTCCATCTCTCTGACTTCTCCGGGAGTTCTGCCGAAAAGGGCCGCAGAAGAAACAGGCCATTCGATCAGACCCTCCAACTTGACAGTGCCTTCGGGAGAAAGAAGGCGGTCATCACGTGCAAAGAGAGCATAAGCCGCGCTATCGAATAAGTCAGCCCCTAGAGCAATTGCCATTGGGAATAGCATCGGATGTCCGCATCCGAACATGTGAATTGGTCTGTCAGAGGGTACTGTTGATCTTGTAGCCATCAGAGCCTCAAACAACTCCCTGTACCTCTGCTTCTCCATTAGGGGAACTATTCCTCCTAGAGGATGAACGCAGAACCCCCTGTGCTCTCCTTTGGCCGAGCCCATTAGACTTGCAGCCTCGGCCCTCAAATCTTGGTGAGTTCCTCCTTGAATCGGGCCGTTGAGAAGCATCTTCTGCCCGGCTGCTTGCAGAGATTCTGAGGCTCTATTAGCAGTTTCTTGCACACATTCTTCCAACTCCTCTCGACTCATGTCTGGGCGCCCGAAAACATCGAGCATGGTCCCGATATCAACACCTATTTCTTGCTGAAAGTCGACTATCTCCTCTACTCCGACCTCGACATCACCGTAGACATATGATTGGAAGGTGCCGGAGTCGGTCATCACTACTCCGGGATAATCAAGTAGAGAATGGATTCCGTCTGATAGGGCCTTTTCCTTCAATTCATCATGTTTCCAGATGACATATGAGTTGGTAATCAGAGCATCAACACCGTATTTTTCCCACATTTCTCTGGGCTCAATTGTTCTAAGATTAGGATTGATTACTGGCAGCAAAGCTGGAGTCTGTAAAGAGCCGTGAAGTGTGTGGAGTCGGCCGATTCTGGCCGCCCCGTCTCTAACTACAATCTCGAACAATCCGAGGTCTTGCTCGCGGCAGGGCTCGGGTTCTGCTCGCGCGGGCATGTATGCTACTGCGAAGAGTCGGAGTCATCAATGCTGTCATGCACGATTGAGTATCTTGAGAGTGGTTACTCCGTCGACAAGAGTAATCTCAACTTCATCGCCTGAGTTGACTTCCATAGTTGGGTCGTCCTTGAAGCCATGAGCATACGGAACTCCAAGCAGAGAAGCTGCGGGTAGTGTCAGAGGGCATACATCACGATTGACTATCGCCTTGGGCCCCATTCCAGTGTACAAAAGGCCCATCAGAACGAATGGTGCAACAGTTGATCCCGACCCTTTCGGATAGATTAGGACTGTATCGCCGACCGCCTCGCCATCCAACGGATGCCCCGGTTCTTCGATAACCCCGGTATCGCGGTTGACATAGCCAAGATATGTGATTGGGACATCAGTCACCATGGCCTTACCTGTGACTTTCCAATCTGACTGACTCGGAATGCCTAATCCAGTCGTCTCGAACTTTCCTTCTCTGTATTCTTTGGACGATGGAATAGGCTTTGCTCCGGTCTTGTGCAGTTCAGGCCTCTGTCCTTCTGCAAGAGTTGGGTCAAAGGCGTGAGCGACGCATTCCTGGATGCTTGCCACACTTGTCGGCATCCTGTTGAGGCCGCTGGTTAGATAATGCTCAGCCTTGAGTGAGTTGGTCAGAAGGTGGTTGTAGCGCTCGCGGTTGTAAGGAGTAACTTCCGGGCAGGTGTCACGCAGCACTAGGGCTCCGGCTTCCTCCAGAATATCTAAGGTCCCGTCGGCAGATATCAAGTCATGATTGTGGGCGCTCATGAATACCCAAAGTCTCTGATCTGAGATTATCTCGCCCAGTTCCATCCTAGCCCTAGCCGCAGCGGCGACTGCTCGGGCTTCTCCAACGCTTGCCTGCGGGCACCCGATTACGACTAAGTCCACTTGACCGTTCGGAGCCAACTCACGGTAGCGCTGAGCCAAATCTTCCTCGGTAAATGTCAACTCACCCTGATACTCATCGACATTCGGAGCTTTGGTGGTATGACCATCTGCCCAAAGCATAGGAGAGCCATAATTTGCCGCTGCAGCAGTTAGTGCCTTCCGCATCTCGAAACTTGCCCAATCGGGCAGCCCGGTGATTCGAGGCATCGGACCCCAGGGCAGACTCCATTCAGGTCTAATCTGCTTGCCAATCCAATCCCCTAGGATGCTCCAGTCAGTTGGATCTGACATAATACACTCTACATTGACAAGGATGTTCGGGACCCTATTCTCGTCTAGATGTAGTCCCCATTTGGGAGCCCATCCAGTTAGTGCAGTTGCGAGGGCCGATAGACCGGATTCTCTGTTGGTGATTAGTGAGGTGTAGGAGTTGGAGAAGCAGACTGCGTTAGACTCGGCCCAAGAGCCGATTCCCTCATCATCCTCGATGCCTCTATCATAAGGCGTGCACGAAAGAATTGCTTCTATTCCAAGCTCAGAGTATGCATGCACAATCTCGAACTGCTGCTCAAGGAAGTCAGGATGGTCGATTCCCATCTCATCCATCTTCTGGTGATCACACCCTGCCGAATTCAGAGTAGTGGGAATGGTTACCTTCCCCTCTGGGTCGCCAGACAGGTCTGCCAAGAAACGTCGAAGGCCGTGACCTCCGGTGATTACGCTAACTCCTGAGACATGAGCGTTCTCTACTTCGATAAACT
>CEUQ01043366.1_pt1 | contig 11891 bp, 5 predicted proteins | sample 361491 | NCBI WGS metagenome assembly CEUQ01 (sample SAMEA2622796, study PRJEB7988) | marine metagenome | biome: marine biome (ENVO:00000447); feature: marine epipelagic mixed layer (ENVO:xxxxxxxxx); material: "saline water (ENVO:00002010), including plankton (ENVO:xxxxxxxx)" | depth 120 m | reverse complement strand
GCCACAAAGTGGTTCCAACAACGCTTACACAGCTCTGAAGGCAAAGTTGCGCTAGATTACTTCACGAACCGTGGCCTCGATTCGAAAACCATTTTGGATTTCCGTTTGGGCTACGCCCCGCCTTTGCGTAGGAACGAGCCAAGTCGTCTTACCTATTATTTACGAAAAGAAGGATTTGACGACGAAACGCTTCTGGAAGCCGGACTTCTCACAGCGCCTGATGACGGCAGAGCACCATTTGACTTCTTTCGGAACCGCGTGATGTTTCCGATTGCGGACCATCGTGACCGGGTCATTGCTTTCGGTGGTCGCATTCTCAACAGCGGTGAACCAAAATATTTAAACTCACGCGACACACCGCTTTTCGATAAGAGACGAACACTTTATAATCATTCCCGCGCGCAAAAAATGATCCGTGACCAAAATGAAATCATCGTCGTCGAGGGCTATATGGATGTTATAGCGCTATCACGAAACGGATTCCCCTCGTCCGTCGCGCCATTGGGCACAGCACTTACGGATGAGCAAATACAGTCGCTTTGGAAGCTCACCGAAGAGCCGGTGCTCTGCTTCGACGGCGACAAAGCGGGCCAACGTGCCGCCAGACGGGCCGCAGAGCGCACCCTGCCTCTTCTCAAGCCAGGAAAGTCGATTCGTTTCGCCTTCCTTCCGGAAGGCCAAGACCCGGATAGTTTGCTAACAAAACAGGGTCCAACAGCATTGCGCACTATCCTCAACGCGACCCAACCCCTGGCAGAGTTTGTTTGGGATATCGAACGACAAGCTAGCCCCACGGACACGCCCGAACGCATGGCTGGCCTTAAAGCGCGCCTCCGTCAACAGGCATCTCGGATCGCAGACTCTGCGGTCCGTGAGCAATATCGAAATCTGTTCGATGAGCGAACCACGCCGCAACAGAGAAACCCAATGCGCGCAAGGTATGGCCATCCTCCTTGGCGCCGACCGATTGAATCCCGCCCTCGCACCAATCTAGCCGCAGCTGCATCGAGCACCCTCTGGCAGAGAATTTTACTTGCAGCCTTAATTACTCACCCGGCCTTGATCGATGAATTCAGTGAGCAGTTGATCGACATTTCATTAGAAGCAAACCTTGACAAATTAAGAGAGGAACTTCATGTGATCATCGCAGCAAATCCTGATCTTGACGGACAGGTACTTCAGCGCCACCTCACTGATAGCGGATTTGCGGATATTCTGTCGCATGTTTTGGATCAAAATGTATTAGAAAGTTGCGTATTTACACGCCCAGATGCACTGTTAGCTTCCGCGCGAGAAGGTGTCGCGCAGATCTTGTCGCAGTTCCAGCATCATCGCCAACTGGCTGATCATAGGGCGTTTGGGCAACAAGCGGCTAGAGAGAAAGATACGGAGAAGAGTTTTGCGCGGTTTTTGCAACGAGGCGAGATTGTTAGAGAGTTGGCTAATGAAAAAGACACTTTGGATTGACCACGCCAACTTTAATTTTACCCGAAACCGTGCGCGGCATATTAAAACGGGCAGAACTTTATTTAACGACCTGCGACGAGGGCGATAACGAATGGCGACTAAGGCAGCAGTTCGCGAAAGCGAAGGCAACGATCAGACCGAGACGAATACTGACGGACCGCTGATGGACAGCGTGACGGCCGCAGTCAAAAAGTTGATCGCAAAAGGGAAGGAGCGAGGCTATATCACGATTGACGAGCTAAACGCGGTTATGCCTCCCGACGACTCCGCTTCCGAACAAATTGAAGACGTCATGACTTTATTTTCCGAAATGGGTGTGAACGTAATTGAGAACGAAGAGTCCGAAGAGGCGGTTCCGGCACAAGAAGGAAGTGTTTCGACAGATTCTCGACCTAACGGAAACTTGAACGACGACGACATCGGCCGTACGGATGACCCCGTTCGCATGTATTTGCGCGAAATGGGTACCGTAGAATTGCTATCCCGCGAAGGGGAAATCGCGATCGCTAAGCGAATAGAAGCCGGCCGCGAAAAGATGATCGGCTCGCTATGCGAGAGCGCTTTAACAATGCGTGCCATCGCACATTGGCATGACGCTTTAACGGAAGGCGACCTGCTGTTACGCGACGTCATTGACCTTGACGCAACCTATGGTGGCGACGAGCCAGATGAGAGTATGCTGAACGACGATGCCGATATAGGTGAAGATGACGAAGAAGAGATTGAGGCGAAACCTGAACCTATTGAACAAAAGCCTCAGTCCGAAGGCCGTTCAGAAAACGACGAAGACAATCGCGAGGACGAGGACGATGAAGACGGAGAAATAAACGTTTCGCTCGCACAGATGGAGATGGAACTAAAACCTCAAGTTCTGGAAACTTTTAAAAATATCGCGTCCACCTACACGAAGTTGCAGCGCGCTCAAGATAAGCGACTAATAATGCTACAAAACGGCGAAACCGTCTCAAAATCGACGGAACGCACTTATGAAAAACACAAGCGCGCCTTGATCCAGCTGATGGATAACATCCATCTAAATAATTTGCGGATCGAACAACTGGTGGAACAGCTTTACGAATTGAATCGCGAGCTCACCAAGGCCGAAGGGCAGTTACTCCGTCTTGCCATTGATAGCAAGATAGATCGCGAAGAGTTCCTGCAGAATTATTATGGTTTTGAGGTTGACCCAAATTGGGGCGACCACATTAAGAGTTTGCGAAAAAAAGTCTGGGGCGATTTTGTTCGCAAGAACATTACTCATATCGAGGGGTTGCGAAGCGTAGTCGCAGAAATTGCGCTCGCTGCCAGTATGCCATTGCCGGAATTCCGCCGCATTGTGCGAACAGTCCAACAGGGAGAGCGCGAAGCGGGTCGAGCCAAAAAGGAAATGGTAGAAGCCAACCTCCGCCTAGTAATTTCGATTTCAAAAAAATATACAAACCGCGGCCTGCAATTTCTGGATCTAATTCAGGAAGGGAATATCGGACTGATGAAAGCGGTCGATAAGTTCGAGTACCGCCGTGGCTATAAATTCTCGACCTACGCCACTTGGTGGATCCGCCAAGCAATTACGCGCTCTATCGCTGATCAGGCGCGAACCATCCGGATTCCAGTTCACATGATCGAGACGATCAACAAGCTGGTCCGCACCTCGCGCCAGATGCTCCATGAAATTGGTCGCGAGCCGACGCCGGAAGAATTGGCAGAGAAACTCGCGATGCCAATCGAAAAGGTCCGCAAGGTCCTCAAAATTGCTAAGGAACCGATCAGCCTTGAGACGCCTATTGGCGATGAGGAAGACAGTCATCTCGGCGACTTCATTGAGGATAAGAACGCAATCCTGCCTTCGGACGCAGCTATGCATTCAAATCTGCGGGAAACCACAACCCGTGTTCTTGCTAGCCTAACGCCGCGTGAGGAACGTGTACTTCGTATGCGATTTGGCATTGGCATGAACACAGACCATACATTGGAAGAAGTGGGACAGCAGTTCTCAGTAACCCGCGAGCGAATTCGTCAGATAGAAGCGAAAGCGCTCCGCAAACTGAAACACCCAAGTAGATCCCGGAAGCTCCGGAGTTTTTTAGATTACTAATCCCTAAAATTTATAGGCGATTGGTAGGGCATTTACCCGGCAATAGCGTCAGAATGACGTCTATTTCTTTTGCGACAATGCGCGTCGGTAAAGGCCTATCGAGATATTAATTTTCTGGCAAACCAACCCTAGGCTTTTTCACTCGGCCAGACGCTGGTATAGAGATATTGGGCCTGTAGTTCAGGTGGTTAGAACGAGCCGCTCATAACGGCTATGTCGGGGGTTCGAGTCCCTCCAGGCCCACCATCCTTCGCGCCCAATTTTTTCCAATTCAGGTCAACAGCTGCTTTGTCTCAAAGACAGTGCCAAGTCGCATATAATTGCACTTTCATTTTTTGCACGCAGAAGTCGAAAAACTGATGATTTTTCATTCCCAGAAACAGAAAATTGGCTTCGCTGGAGTTAAGGTAGATCCCTAAACAGCATCGACACGTGCCGAATAGCGACGTATATCAGGAGGTTAATAATACACCTTACGTAAGGTAGAAAGAGGCCGATTAATGCTCGAGGATAGATACGGCAACCCGCTAACCACAAAATCGGACAAGGCTCGGAACTTTTATGTCGACGGGGTGGATAAATTTCTCTCAGGTAACGCGGGATCAGAAGAGGCATTTCGCGATGCAGTTAAAGCAGATGCAAATTTAGCCGTAGGATACGTCGGGATTGCGCGATATCGAATGTTGATGGGAGATAGAACCGGCGCTTATACTGCAGTCCAGAACGCTCGCAATGCGATCGGGATAAGCGAGCGTGAAGTGTCTCACGTAGAAGCAATTGGTATGCTCGTGGATGGAGATGGGCCTGGCGGTTACAAAGCAATTCGCGGCCATGTTCTGGAGTATCCGCGTGACGTAATGATCGCGCAGACCTGCACTAGCGTTTTTGGCCTAATCGGTTTCAGTGGCCGCGAGGGGCGTGAAGCGGAGCAACTCGCCTACACGACTTTTATAGCGCCAGATTATGGCGACGACTGGTGGTTCCTGGGCCAGCATGCCTTCGCTCAAGCGGAAGTAGGTCAACTAGGGTTGGCCCGCGAAAACATCCAGCGAGCCCTTGAGGCTTACCCGCGGAACGGCCACAACGCGCATATAAACGCCCACGTCTATTATGAAGAAGGCCGTAACGATGCGGGTTTTAATTATTTGCGTGAATGGCGGGACGACTATGACAAAGATGCATATCTATACTGCCACATTACATGGCATGTAGCGCTTTGGTCCGCCGTCGTCGGTGACACAGATACCGCGTGGCAACTTTTAGACGAAGGCTGTTCTCCCAACTCTTCGACGGGACCTGGGCTAAATATTTTGACAGATACGGTCTCGTTTCTGCATCGGGCGCAACTATTCGGAATCGATGTGCCAAATAAACGTTGGAAGCAAATTAGTGACTTTGCCGCGGAAAAGTTCCCAAAAGCTGGCATAGCCTTTGCTGACATTCATTCTGCCCTAGCACACGCTATGGCTGGTAACTCAGACGCCTTGGCAACACTTACAAAAGAAGCAAAGGGACCCGCCGCCGAAATAGTCGCGCCAACGTGGGCCGGTTTCAAATCCTTCGCAGAAGGCAACTGGGCTGCTGCCGAGCGAGAATTAGGCCCTGCGATGGCAGGCCATGAACGGCTCGGCGGTAGCAATGCACAGCGCGATTTATTGGAATTCACACTGGCAGAAACAATTCGCAAACAAGGTCGTGCGGCAGAAGCTGACCGTCTAATTTCAATGCGCCGCCCACGGCAGGCAGAGTTAACAGCGACGTAAACCCACGCCGTAGCGTACATTCGTTTTAATTTCACCAGCCAGCCGATAATAACTAAGTTTGACTGACTAGGGGTTTACATTCCCAGAAAAACACAAATTCTTAATTAAACGAAGGATTGCAGAAAAATAGGATGCAGCCATGAACGATATGAAAATTGCTGAAAACGAGGAAAAACGCGGAACCGATTCCTCCGTCTACGTACCCTCGCTTGAATTAACACAAGGGCAACCAGCACCCATCGCCGCAAATGGCGGACTATCTTATTATTCCTTTGATAAAAATGGTGATGCCGGCACAAGCGCTGCGCTGCAAGCCGCCTTTGAGGAACTTTCAAAGCCCGAACGGTCAAAAGTAATTGAATTGATTGAGAAGGGTCCTTCAGGCCCGGTTGAAACGAAGTGGGGCATCGGATTTCGTAACTATAATGAGTGCGTTGCATATATCAAAGAACAAGGTATAAACGCGCCGGAAGGCGGATTGGCCTTGCCGCTACCATATACTATTTACGAACGCCCCACCTATTCCGTCGTTCCCTCTAACGCCATCTGGCATGATCCTGCGCGCTTGGACGATGCGGATAAATTACGTGAGGCAGAAGAGCAGAATCGGCATCTTAATCTCTATTTCCCGCAAGTTATGCGGGATGCACGGCGGATCACGGATTATCATCCCGAATTATCACCCAATACCCCAGAATGCATGGATAAACTCGGCGTGTCTTTGGCCCATCTCGAAACCAATTGTAAAAACTTTTACGATTCAGCAGAAGTTGAGCGCGTGTTTTATCCGGAGATTGAAAATCTTCTGCTTGACTTCTTCCCAGATGCCACGGACGCGCTGGTTTATAACCATGATGTTTTCGACAAAGACTACCAGGGCGACCGCACGGAGGACCAAGACAGCAAAAACCCCGGTGTAAATGCTCGCTACGCGAACTTGGTACATAACGATCTGAACGATAATAGTGGCCGGGTCCGTTGCCGCGAATTGTTGACGAAGAATTTGCGGAACTTTGGCCGACAACAACACTTCACAGATGCCGAAGCCGACGCGAAAATGTCGCGACGATTCATGTCAATCAATTTAGCAAAGCCTATGGAAACTGTAGAACAGTTTCCCTTCGTCCTTTGCGCCTGGCCCTCATTCGCCAACCAAGAATATATCACAAATTACCGGATCTACGACGACCGCGTTGGTGAAACAACACGCTTTACGTTTCGTCCAGATCACGAATGGTACTGGCTTCCACAGCAAAGGCCTACAGAAGTATCCATGCTCAAGTGTTATGACTCCGTCACGGACGGTACAGTCTCGCGTTGGTCCTTTCACACGGCGTGTGTCGACCCGACAGTGCCGCAGGATGCACCATGCCGTAAGAACGTTGTCGTCCGCTCCTATGTATTTTTCTAAATTACTGCAGGTGGCCACAAAATGCGCAACGAGAAAACGCTACCATCAAGCTTAGTGCCCTTTAGAGCGATACAAAACGACCGTAGAAGTAAATTTAATTCAATTTATTGCCATCACAAAAGCGAATTTTAGCGGAATTGGGCGTGCAATAAATTGGCTATGCGTTTTGCAAACGCTGCAACTTTTCCATCACCAAAATAGTCAATTAAGCCTTTTACCCTCTCTCTGCGTACCTTCAACTCTACTGAAACGTGCTCGAATAAAAAGATAAAAGATGGGCAGGCAGGCGGCCTCAGCCCAAATTATAAAGGCCTGACTTGCGGAAAATATCCGTTGCCATAAATCCTGACAGGGCTTGGTTTTAATACACCTCAATGTTTGCACCGATCTAACTTTTAAAGGCACTTATGGACCAACTAAGCAAATTCACTGGCTACGCAGAGGCCCAAAGTAACTTCTCAAAAAGAGCGCTTTGGGATTTATTCGACGGCGACCGAGAACAGCTGAATATTAGCCATGAGTGTGTCGACCGGCACGAGCCAGATCGAGTGGCTGTCCGTATAGCTCATGCCAACGGCGGCATGGAAAGTCTTACTTTTGGTGAACTCAGCGCAAGCTCTAATCAGTTTGCAAATTGGCTACAAGCACAAGGTGTGCAGAAAGGCGACCGTATCGCCATTATGCTGGATCCATCTGATCTCTTTTACATAGCGCTTTTTGGGTCAATGAAGATGGGCGCTGTCGCCGTACCACTCTTCACACTGTTTGGTCCAGACGGCCTCCATCTAAGGCTAAAAGATTGCACGCCAAGAATTTTGATAACAACTCCTGATTTAGCTCAGATATTAAACCCTAGCTCCAAAACTGTTGTTCATTTAGCGAATCAAGACTTCCTGAAACAGGTCGAGGTTCAATCTTTCGAATTCACTCCCAATACATCGGCTGACGATCTGGCTATGTATCAATATACATCCGGTACGACCCGGGAGCTTCCCGAGGCCGTCAAACACCGTCATCGCGCCATTGTCACAGTGATGATTGCTGCTCTTTATGCAACGGGCATACGGCCTGGGGATCGCTACATGTGCCCATCATCTCCAGCATGGGGACACGGACTGTGGCATGGCACGTTGGCGCCAATGGCGATGGGTGTAGAAATTGCTAGTTATTCCGGAAAATTTGACCCGCAGCGTCTATTTGATGCCATCATCGAGATGGATATCACAAATTTATCTGCTGCAGCGACCCACTACCGATTGATGAAGAATGCCAACTGCGGTCCGGCCAATGCTTCAAAGATCGAAAAACTATCCTTTACCGGAGAACCAATCGATCGTGACACAGAAACGTGGGTGCATTCAACATTCGGCGTCCCAGTGTGCAGCATATACGGTACAACCGAAGTTGGCGTCATACTTGCTAGCTATCCAGGTGCTGGAGACTTTGAAGTTCGGCCCGGTTCTCTTGGCAAGCCTGTGCCAGGTGTTGAACTTGATATTTTGGATTCCAATGGAAATTCCTGTCCACCAGGTGTTACCGGTGAAATCATGTTAAAGCGCCGCGACGGTTGGTTCGCAATTAAGGATTTGGGACATCGCGATGCAGATGGCTATTGGTGGCACGATGGCCGTGCCGACGATGTTATAATATCCGCCGGTTGGACGATGAGCGCTAAGGAAATTGAAGACACGTTACTCGCACATCCCGACGTCGATGAAGCAGCGGCAATTGCAATTCCCGACCGGGATCGTGGCCAGATTGCTAAGGCATTCATCGTCACCTCACGACCCAGCGATCCGGCATTCACAAAAGAACTCCAAGAATTTACTAAACAACGCTTGGCACAGCATGAATATCCGCGCCAGATAGAGTTCACTGACACCTTACCCAAGACACCTGCAGGCAAGGTAAATCGCAAAACACTTCGCGACCGCGAAGCCGAACGCAATGAGGTTAATACATGACGGATTCCTACAACCGCCGATTTCCAAAAGTGACGGATCGCGCACTCGATGATCTTCGTAAACGCATCGACGTCAAAATTGAGAACACCCTTGAGCCTTGGTGCCACGAAGCCACACGAGACAATATCCGCCATTACGCGCATGGTATTGGTGACGACAACCCACTTTGGTGCGACCCAGAATACGCCAAAGGCACGAGCTATGGCGATATTGTTGCATTGCCGTCATTCCTCTTTTCCTGCAGTCGGATTATCTCGGGCTATGTTGGCGGTTTACCGGGTGTACATGCAATGTGGGCTGGCGCAGATTGGACATGGCACAAATGGGTGCGTCGTAACGAAAAAATTTCGACCGAAGCTTGGCTGAAAGACTTAATCGAACATGACACAAGTTTTTCTGGTCGCGCCGTTCAACAAATTTATCACGTCAATTTTTACAATCAGGACGGTGACTTACTATCCGAGGCTGATAGTTGGTGCTTTCGGACAGACCGTGATTTTGCGCGAGAGGAAGGCACAAAGTACGATTCTCTCAAATCAAAAGAGCCGAAACGTTACACACCGGAAGCATTGTCACAAATTTACGCACTATATCGGGACGAAGAAATCCGGGGCGCCACACCACGATATTGGGAGGACGTATCTGTTGACGATGAACTTCCCACAATGGCTAAAGGTCCTATGACAGTAACTGGCTTCATTTGCTACGCACAGGGCTGGGGCGGACTGTACATTCGAGCAAACAAGATCGCCTGGAAACAGATTGACCGGCATCCCGGTCTTGGGATTGAGAATAGGTTTGGCATTCCCGATTGCCCTGAACGAGTTCATTGGGAGAATGAATTTGCCACCGAAGTCGGCGCTCCCGGAGCGTACGATTACGGGCCTGAGCGTTGTTCCTGGCTTTCACACCACCTAACGAATTGGATGGGCGACGACGGATTCCTTGTTCGGTCCGAATCAAAAATCCGGCGCCACAACCCAGAGGGCGATTTACTCTTCATTAAAGGAAAAGTGATCAAAAAGTACGAAGAGAACGGCCACGGTTATGTTGAAATTGCCCAGGAAGCCCATCAGCAAGACGATGAACTCTCCATCTTTGGAAGCGGTATTGTTCGCCTGCCACGCAAACCTGCTTAGGGCATCATGGCTATTTTAACGCTCACACGACAAAGTTCCTAATCGGCCAGGGTAGCTGCCACGAACAGGCGATCAACTTCCCTGTTGAGATGTTCTTAACCAGGAAGCAAACTGTGTTCCAAATTATATATTACCGGAATTTATAGTTTCGGTTTGTGTCGTTGGGGCGCCAAATAAAGCGCCTGACTGTCTCGCACTTATAAATCAGGCACTAACTTCTTGATCGAATAGTCGGCAGAAATCGCACCGCACCTCATGATTTTTCGGAGTTCTAATTTATACTGATTTTGGCCCATCATAGGCTCTACGACAGCTGTAATTATATGATTAATACCTGTTGACGAGCGTTGCGACGTGGCCACCATTTCTTTAAATAAAGCGCGTAATTACCGTCGCCTGCATCTGCCGGAGCAATCGTATGCCATCCTATCAATATATTTATGTGATGAAAGAACTTACCAAGGCTTATCAAGTTGGCCGCGAAGTACTCAATAATATCACGTTGTCATTTCTGCCAGGTGCAAAGATTGGCGTACTCGGTTATAACGGGGCCGGCAAGTCAACGCTTCTCAAAATCATGGCGGGGATAGAAACGGAATTTAATGGTGAGGCAAGGGCGGCAGACGGTGCGACTGTCGGATACTTACCACAAGAGCCACAACTCGATCCCAAAAAGACAGTCGCGGAAAATGTGCTGCAAGGGCTCGCCCAACAAAAGGGTTATGTCGACCGCTTTGAAGAAATCAGCTTGAGACTTGGCAACGTCGAGGACCCTGACGAAATGACCGCGCTCATAGATGAACAAGCTGAGCTTCAGGAGAAGATTGATGCATCGGGCGCTTGGGATTTGGAACGCACCATTGAAATTGCCATGGACGCGCTACGCTGCCCACCTGGAGATGCAAGCGTAGAAAATCTGTCCGGAGGTGAACGGCGCAGAATTGCGCTTTGCCAATTGTTGCTGAACAAACCCGATTTACTCCTGCTCGACGAGCCAACAAATCATTTGGATGCAGAAACAGTCGCCTGGCTGGAACGTCACCTCCGTGAATATGAAGGAACGGTCGTCATGGTCACGCATGACCGCTATTTCCTCGATAACGTTACCGGTTGGATACTTGAGCTAGACCGGGGACACGGCATTCCCTACGAAGGCAATTATTCCGCTTGGCTCGAACAAAAAGAGAAACGCATCGAACAAGAGGGCCGCACGGAATCAGCACGCCTTCGGACGCTAGCGCGGGAACGCGAGTGGATCAATGCCAGCCCACGGGCGCGGCAAGCGAAGTCCAAAGCCCGAATAGAAGCCTACGAAAAACTCCTGGCCGAGAGCCAAGACCGTGCTCCCGATTCGGCACAGATTATTATCCCAACCGGCGAACGCTTGGGTGACCTTGTTATCGAGGCCGATAATCTTTGGAAGGGGTATGGCAACCATCTCCTAATTGAAAATTTATCGTTCAAAATTCCGCCTGGAGGAATCGTTGGCATCATCGGGCCGAATGGCGCAGGTAAGACAACCCTTTTCCGAATGATCACGGGTGATGAATCACCGAATAGCGGCCAACTTCGGATTGGAGAAACCGTGAAACTTGGTTTTGTAGACCAATCAAGGAACGCCTTAAATGATACGAGCACTGTTTGGGAAGAAATCAGTCAAGGTGAGGCAGAAATTGACCTCGGAAAACGCAAAATACAGAGCCGCGCCTATGTTGGTACCTTTAATTTCCGCGGACCTGACCAACAGAAAAAGGTTGGACAGTTATCCGGCGGCGAACGTAATCGCGTGCATCTAGCAAAAATGCTTCGCTCCGGTGCGAATGTCCTCCTGCTAGACGAACCAACAAACGACTTGGATATCGATACGCTAAGGGCCTTGGAGGAATCGCTAAGTGAATTCGCCGGTTGCATTCTTATAACCAGTCACGACAGATGGTTCCTTGATCGCATCGCCACCCATATACTTGCTTACGAAGGCGATAGTCAGGTCGTATGGTTCGAAGGCAATTATGAAGATTACGAAACTGACAAGCGGAGACGCCTTGGCGAGGC
>CEUQ01053930.1_pt1 | contig 11913 bp, 10 predicted proteins | sample 361491 | NCBI WGS metagenome assembly CEUQ01 (sample SAMEA2622796, study PRJEB7988) | marine metagenome | biome: marine biome (ENVO:00000447); feature: marine epipelagic mixed layer (ENVO:xxxxxxxxx); material: "saline water (ENVO:00002010), including plankton (ENVO:xxxxxxxx)" | depth 120 m | reverse complement strand
AGAGCTGAGTTAAATTTTTCATCATTATTAAGTGGCTCAGATGGAAATACATCAAGTGCTGCTCCCATCAGTTTCTCACTTTCTATGTTTTTTTTTAAAGCGTCAATATCTACAATGTTACCTCTGCTATAATTAATAAGAATAGCATCCTTTTTCATAAGATCAAATTCTTTATAACTAATTAAATTAGTATTTTCTTTTCTACCATCAACATGTAATGATACTATATCTGACTTTATAAGTAATTCCTTAAGTGAATGCAGTTTTTTTGCGTTTCCAAGAGATAATTTATCTATAATATCATAGTATAATACTTTCATTCCGATCGACTCACAAATAACAGATAACTGTGATCCAATATTTCCATAGCCTATTATCCCAATTGTTTTATTTCTTATTTCATAACTACCAATAGAATCTTTCTTCCAAATTCCGTTATGCATCTCGTTAGATTTTTCAACTATTTTTCTAGTTAAATTTATTATTTGACCAATTACAATTTCTACAACTGATCTTGTATTACTAAAAGGAGCATTAAAAATAATGATTCCAGAATTTGCGCATGACTCTAATTTAATCTGATTAGTACCTATACAAAATGCACCGATACACATTAGCCTTTTCCCAGCATTTATAACTTTATCTGTTATGTTTGTTTTAGAGCGAATCCCAAGAATTGATACGTCATTAATTTTTTTAATAAGCTCCTCTTCATCCATACTACCTTCATAGGTTTCAACTGAGTAGCCCTCTTTTTTAAATAATTTAACTGCTACATCATCCACCTTTTCAAGAAGAAGAACCTTTATTTTATTTTTTGGGTAAGAAAACTCTTTCATCCTATAATATCAATAAACTCATCAAGTGATTTAAGAGAATAATCAGCGTATTTAACTAATGCTTTTCTCTCCTTATTTTCTGTAAATAAATAAAAAAAATCAGCATAACCTTCTTTTTTGATTTCGTAGTCAGTGTATCCATCTCCAATCACATGTGTTTTACCAACTAGATCAAGATTTTTAATAATATTTACTTTTCCAAGATCGGAAGATAGTGGATTTGTTTTTTCAAACCCAGTAATATTATCAAATTCATCGAAAGTAAAATTATTTCCAAAAATATTTTCTTTTTTAATATTAAAATCTTTTACTATTGGCTCAATAATATCAAGAAAACCACTTGATAATATATAAATATATTCTGAGTGCTTTTTTAAGAACTGCTTATTTTTATAAAATGATCTAGAAACTCTATTTTTTAAAAAATTAATAGTCATTTCTAAACTCTTTTTATTTGAGTCAAATAATTGTATTCTTCTGGTTAATGATTCTTTAAACGAAATCTTTCCCTCCATTCCATCATTAGTAATATTAGCTATTTTATCGATGAAATTATCTTCTTTTCCTACAGAGAATTTTGCTAAAATATCTAATGATTCGTCTTTAATGAATGTTGAATCAAAATCTATTATGATATGATTCATTTGTTCTGATACTTATCTAATATTTTTTTTACTAGGCTATGTCTTAAAACATCTGAGCTGTCAAGCAATGTAAAATTTATACCTCTTATTCCCTCTAATCTTTTTTTTGCATCAATTAATCCTGATGACTGATTCTTTTTAAGATCAATCTGTGATATATCACCTGTTACGATCATTTTTGAATTTTTTCCTAGTCTTGTTAAGAACATTTTAAGCTGTGATTCTGTAGTATTTTGAGCCTCATCAAGAAGAATAAAAGCATCTTTAAGTGTCCTTCCCCTCATATATGCTAGTGGAGCAATCTCTATTGTTTTATTATCAATAAATTTTTTCATTTTTGATATAGGAATCATATCCTCTAATGCATCATATATTGGTTTAAGATAAGGGTCAATTTTATCTTGAAGATCACCAGGAAGAAAACCTAAATTTTCCCCAGCCTCTACCACGGGTCTGGTTATAATTATTTTTTTTACTTTTTTTTCTTTGAGTGCCTTTACTCCTAAAGCAACACTAACATATGTTTTCCCAGTTCCTGCGGGACCAATTACAAATAATAGGTCATTTTTATTATGTTGTTCTAAAATTTTTTTCTGATTTGATGTTTTAGCAATTATCTTTCTACCATTTGTGCCAAAAAGTATTGATTCGTTTTCTTCATTACTAAATCCATTTTCAATATGATTTTTAATTGTTTTATTATCTAAGTTTCCAAATTTATTGAAATGTAAGACCAATGAATTAATAATTTTTTCAACTTCAATTAATTGTAAGGTATTTCCTTTAATTGAAATTTTATTTCCTCTAGAAACTATTTTTGTCTCAGGAAAAGCAGACTCAATTTCTTGAATATTCTTATTTTTTACTCCTAAAAAACTAACAAGTTCAATATCGCTAAGATCTATAATTTTTTCTGTCAAAATTTATTATATCTTTTTTTGATGCAAATTTAAAAATTATTCAATTTGCTTATGCCATTAATTACCTTTATTTCTGATTTTGGATGGACAGACCATTATGTTGGTTCTGTAAAAGCATCAATTCTCAAGTACAATACAAATATTCAAGTTGTAGATATATCTCATAATATTAAAAAGTATGATATATCTCATGCTGCTTATGTTTTTAAGAATATATATAATGAATTTCCAAAGGGCACAATTCATATTATTGCAGTTAATGATTGTGATGGAAATAATGATATGATATTATATGAATTAAATAATCAATTTATTATCACTTTTGATTCAGGTATTTTGAGTTTAATTGATAATAAGGACATTGCTAGCGTCACAAAGCTAGATGTTAATCTAAATAATTCATTTTCTGAGAAATTTATGGGAGAGATAGCCTCAAAGCTTGCTTCTGGAATAAATTATACTACTCTTGGAATTCCTAAAAAGGATATCAAAAGTTTTATGAATGTTGAGGTATCGGTGACTCAAAATAAAATTATTGGATATTCTATGAGAATTGATCATTATGGTAATATTATAACAAATATCACGAAATCTGATTTTAAAAGAGTTTTAGAAAAAAACTCAGGGTCTTTTGAAATTAATCTTGGTATTGATAAAATATGTGAGCTATCAAAATCCTATAATGATGTTAATATTGCAGATCTTTTCGCTTTATTTAATTTTAATGAATATTTAGAAATAGGGATGAATAAAGGTAGTGCCTCAGACCTATTAGGTATAAAGAATCATACTCCGATTACAATTAATTTTTTATAGTAAATATTGTATTTTTGCTCTCTTTGCCAAAGTGGCGGAACTGGTAGACGCGCACGATTCAAAATCGTGTTCCCTCGGGAGTGTGGGTTCGATTCCCACCTTTGGTACAATCTCGTATGGAAAAAACAGTAATAGTTGGGATAACAAGTAGGTATCAGAATCTTCAAAAGTCAAACGAATATTTGGATGAGTTAGAATTTTTATCTTTAACAGCAGGTGGTATTGTTGAAAAAAGGTTCATTCAGAAAGTTGAAAATCCTAATCCAAGTACCTTGATAGGAAAAGGTAAAATGTCTGAAATATTAACTTTTATAAAAATAAATAAGATTAAGACTATAATTTTTGATGACGAATTATCTCCTGCCCAAGAAAAAAATATTAGCAAAATTTTAAATATAAAAGTTCTTGATAGGACTAACCTAATACTTGATATTTTTGCTCAAAGAGCAAAAACAAGCTATGCAAGAACACAGGTTGAGCTTGCTCAGTGTCAGTATCTATTACCAAGATTAAGGGGTATGTGGACTCACTTAGAAAGGCAAAAAGGTGGTATTGGTATGAGGGGTCCTGGTGAGACTGAAATAGAAACAGATAGACGAATAGTACGAGATAAAATCTCTTTATTAAAATCAAAAATAAAGACAATTGATAAACAGATGTCTATTCAGAGAGGCAATAGGGGAAAATTGATTCGTGTAGCTCTTGTTGGATATACTAATGTTGGTAAATCAACCCTTATGAATACAATCAGTAAATCAAAAGTGTTTGCAGAGGATAAGTTATTTGCAACATTAGATACAACAACTCGAAAAGTTGTAATTGGTAATCTACCTTTCCTCCTTGGTGATACTGTTGGATTCATAAGAAAACTACCTACACAGTTAGTTGAATCTTTTAAAAGTACTCTTGACGAAGTGAGGGAAGCAGATTTATTGATCCATGTAGTAGATATATCACACTCTAATTTTAAAGATCATATTGAGTCAGTAAATAAAACTTTAGAGGAAATAAATGCAATTAATAAACCGACTGTTATTGTTTTCAATAAGATTGATGCTTATGAAAGAGAAGAGTACGATGAGACCGATCTTTTGAAGGAATATTCAGAGAAAAATTTTACAATTGAAGAATGGAGAGATACTTGGATTTCAAAATTAGGTAAGAATGTAATTTTTATCTCTGCTACAAAAAAAGAAAATATTGATGAGTTTAAAAATATTGTTTATAGGGAAGTAAGGAAAATCCATATAAAAAGATATCCATATAATAACTTCTTATACCCCGATATTAATAACATTAATGGTGAATAAAAAAATAATAAATTCTATAAAATCAGGAATAGGAAGTTATATACTCTTAATTCTTATAAACTTTATAATTTATAAAATTTTTGGATGGACTATTATGAATGAGATGCTACCTGGAATTAACAGAGGGTTCTTTGTAACATCAACCTTTTTGTTTTTGATACTATTTGTAACAGATTACTTTTTTTACAAAGGAAAATATTAGTTACTCAATAAATACTGATTTAGCGATACTATGTTTTGTATTTTGATCGACTAGATACATCAATTCCTTATCAATCCAAATAGCAGCTACTTGCTCAGCGGCTTCAGAGCTGGCAGAACCAACAACTACAATCTTTCCGTCTGAAACTGCAACATCATAAGCATCACTTACCATATAATTATTTATTGGGCCTCCAGGTAAATCATGGCGATTTTTGTTTTTCCAGTAATGAGCGTAAGTTCCTCCAGTTCCCTCAATCTCAACTCCATTATCGGTAAGGATAAAGTGCGTAGTATTTCCTGCTAAATAAATATCGTTTCCATCGGCAAAGACTCCTCGGGCTTCTCCTCCAGAAATAGTATCAAGTGAACCACCAAGTTTACAATCATTTCTATTGCCGTTAATCCAATATGATGGCTTCTCTAATAGTCCAACAAAATTATTTGGTCTTAGAGTATTTCCTGCATAGACTGGAGTGTTTCCATTTTTCATAGTGACAGCTATTACTTCTCCATCTCCTCCGTTTGGTTTATTTAAATTTGTTCTTTTTCCATTTTTCCAGAAAGAGGGGATTAGGGAATGATGGTTATTCATATAATATCCGCCTATAAATACATCTCCTGACTGGTTAACATTAACTCCATAAGTTTGTGAGTCAGCATTAGTTGTTAAATTAATTTTCTCTCCATTTTTCCAATAACAAGATCCATTAGCGAATCCTCCTGCAACATAAACATCACCATCATGTACTGCAATTGAATGTGCCTCACCTCCATTTCCTGGTAATTCAAATTTTTCATTGTCCACCCAGTAGACTGCAGAACCACCAAAATCATAACCTGAAATATATATTTTACCATCCTTTACAATAATATCTGTGGCTTCAGAGCCACCCTCTAAGTCATATTTCTTCCCATTTACCCAGTAACAGGCTGTCTCATTTACTCCATCGCTAACTAAACCGGCGACGTAAATTGTCTTACCATCAATTGAAATATTTGATGATTTGTTTAGACCATCGTCCTCTGAACAACTTAAGGAGATTAAGGATATAAGTAATATGTAAATTCTTTTCATGTGTATATTATATTTTGAGCTTGAAATTAAAAAAATTAATAATTAAAAAAAAATATATATTTGATTTAGTAAACTAAACCAATATGAGAAATTTTAATCTAATTTTTATAATATTTTTATTTTTTGGGATATCTGAGCTATTTTCTCAGAAAAAAGGAAATAATTTAATAGAAACCTCTTTATTTGATAATTTTCAGGTAAGAAATATCGGACCAGCAAAAGTCTCAGGAAGGATAACAAAAGTAATAAAAGATTATTCTAATACCAGTACATGGTATGTAACTACTGCATCCGGAAATGTTTGGAAAACTAAAAATTCTGGAACAACCTGGATACCAATTTTTGAAAATTATGGTAGTTATTCAATTGGAACAATTACTATGGATCCAAAAAATCCAAATATTTTGTGGCTAGGAACAGGTGAAAATAATAGTCAGAGATCTGTTGGTTTTGGTGATGGTATTTATAAATCTGTCGATGGTGGAAATTCATGGGTAAATATGGGGCTTAAAACATCAGAGCATATAGCTAAAATTATTGTAGATCCTAAAAATTCAAAAAATATATACGTGGCAGCACAAGGACCATTATGGAGATCTGGTGGTCAAAGGGGGCTATACAATTCAATTGATGGTGGTATGACATGGAAAAGGATTTTACATGTTAGTGATGACACTGGTATATCTGATGTTGTGATGGACCATAACAATAACAATATCATGTATGCAAGTACTTATCAGAGAAGGAGGCATTTTGGCATACTAGTTGCTGGAGGTCCTGAGGGAGGTATTTTTAAGTCCGTGGATAAAGGGAAAACTTGGAAAAAATTAAAAAATGGACTTCCTGGAGGTGATATTGGAAGGATTGGTCTAGCTATTTCACCACAAAAATCAAATGTGGTCTATGCTTTAATTACCGCTAAAGAAAAAACTAAAGGGTTTTACAGGTCTGATGATTATGGTGAGACTTGGAAAAAGATGAGCAATTATCAAGTGGTGGATTCACAGTATTATGTAGAAATTTTTCCAGATCCTCACAAATTTGATAAAGTTTATTCAGTAGATATGAGATCATATGTTACCGAGGACGGTGGAAAAACATTTGAAAGAATTCCAGAAAATAAAAAGCATGTTGATAGCCATGACGTGCTATTTGACCCTAACGATCCAGACTATATTATGATAAGCTGTGATGGTGGAATATATGAAAGTTTTGATAGAATGAATACGTGGAGGTTTATAGATAACCTACCAATTATCCAACTTTACAGAGTGGGTATTGATAATCAAAAGCCATTTTACAATGTATACGGAGGTACTCAAGATAACGATAGTTTTGGTGGTCCCTCTAGGACGAAAAATAGATCAGGAATAAGAAATAGTGATTGGTTTGTTACAACTGGAGGAGATGGATTCCAGGTACGAGTTGACCCAACAAATCCTGATATATTATATACAATGTCACAGTATGCTGGAATTATGAGATATGATAAGTCTAATGGAGAAAAAATTGGTATTCAGCCACAACCATTAAAGGGTGAAGCAGCCTTAAGATGGAACTGGGATGCTCCTCTTGTTATAAGTCCTCACAATTCAGACAGGTTATACTTTGCAGCTAACTTCTTATATCAAAGTGATGATAGGGGAGACTCTTGGAAAAAAATAAGTCCAGATTTAACAAGAAATGAGGATAGGAATAAGATGAAAGTTATGGGTAAAGTTTGGAGTGTAGATGCAATTTTTAAAAATGTTTTTACCTCTCCTCTTGGTACAATAGTAGCTTTAGACGAATCAAGTTTACAAAAAGGCTTATTGGTTGTTGGAACGGATGATGGATTAGTTAGAATTAGCAGAGATAATGGTGATACTTGGGAGATGCATCAAAATTTTCCTGGAGTACCACAGAAAGCTTATGTAACTGATGTTATAACCTCAAAACATGATATTAATACAATATATGTCTCATTTAACTATCATAAATATGGAGATTTTAAACCATATTTGATTGTTTCTAAAGATAGTGGTAAGTCATGGAAATCTATATCATCAAATATTCCAGAGAATAATTTTGTTTGGTCAATAGTCGAAGATCATATTAACCCAGATCTTTTATTTATTGGAACAGAATTTGGTATGTATTTCTCCATGGATGCTGGTGCATCTTGGAATAAGTTTAAAAAAGTACCAACTATACCAATAAGAGATTTAGAAATTCATAAGGAGGAGGACGATCTAGTTGCAGCCTCTTTTGGAAGAGGGTTTTATATTGTAGATGACTATTCACCAATTAGAGAGTATTCTAAATCTATCGATGAAAAAAACGCTCATTTATTTTCTGTGAAGTCTACATACCAGTATGTTGTAGCAGCTCCGGAGAAAACAGCTACTGGTCATAATTTTTTCACATCACCCAATCCACCTTATGGTGTGAAATTTTCATATTACCTTGGGAAAAGTATTTTATCGAGGTATGAGGAGAGACAAAATGATGAGTCATCTAAGTTTAGTAGAGGAGAGATAATCGATTATCCTACTGCAGAAAAATTAGAGGCAGAGTCAAAGGAAAAGTCTCCAAAGGTATTCTTGACTATAACAGATGATAAGGGAAGAGTGGTAAGAAGGGTGAGCACTAAAAAAAATAAGGGTTACCATGAAATCTATTGGGATCTAAGAACTTTTTCTATGACAAACATAGATAATGAAAACAATTATTCTGGTCCTTTAGTGCCACCGGGCGAATATAGTGTGCATATAGAAAAATTTGAGAATAATGAAATCGAGAGGTTGACTGAGTCCAAATCCTTTAATATAATTCAAATTGGAAGTAAATCTACACAGGAGGACAGAGAAAAACTTTACAGCTTTCAACTAAATTTTGATAAGCTTAGATCAGATGTGAATAAACTTGTTGATGAAATTGATGACGCAATTACTGAATTAGATGGTAAAATTAATAGTTCTCTTAATTCCATGTCAGAAACTAATTTAGATGAGATAAATAAAAAAAGAGGTGATATTATGGATTTGAAAATGATATTAACCGGAACCAGAAGTTTAAATTATGCTGATGTATTTTCTGGATCACCTCCGGCAGTTCAAAGGAGATTAGGTAATATGAGCTGGGAGTTATATAATACTACATCAAAACCAACAAAAACTCACGAGATGACATATGAAATTTCAAAATCAAAATATGAAGAGGTTTTTAAGACCTTCAAGGAGTTAATAGATTAAATTATTTTCTTTAAAGTCTTAGATATAATTTTTTCCATTTTTAAATACCCAACCTTATTTGGATGAACTCCATCATATCCATTAAAATCATCTCTCCAGTATGTTAATTCATCTTTAAGTCCGTTTCTCTTATCCTTCATGGATGAATGGTAATTAACATATGTTGCGTCTCCAGATTTACAAAATTCTTTCAAATTTTTGTTGAGTAATATAATATCATCACTTGGGTATATTCCTGGGTTCCATAAAAATTCATATGCTGGCAAAATTGACGATAGTATTACTTTGATATTATTTTCATTAGCAATTTTTACCATAGACTTTATATTTTCAAATATTTCATCTAGTGAAATAGGACCGTTGTTTTCAGCTAAATCATTAATTCCAGCAAGAATAACTACACAGTATGCTTCTTCATCTACCACATCTTTTTTGAAGCGTAATAACATCTGATCAGTAGTTTGACCAGATATGCCTTTATTTATATATCCATTATCTGAAAAAAAATTAGTGTAATCACTCCATACTTGAGTAATAGAGTTTCCAAAAAAAATAACTTTATTTTTTAATGGTTCCTTTACCTGATGATCTATATTTGATGCTTTCATATCTATTATTGATAATATTATAATTATGAAATATATATAAGTTGATTTTTTCATGAAGTACAATCTATTATTTTTATTATTAATATTTATATCAAATTATAGTTTTTCTCAGATATTACCTTCTCATCATGCAGTTCATCATAAACCTGGTATAATTAAATCCGATCTAATATTACACCTTGATGCTTCAAATACAAATTCCTTCGATTCAAACGATCTTACATCATGGAATGATTTAAGTTCATCTGAAAATGATTTAAGCTTAGTAGTGGGAGGTGTATCATATTCCTCTGATAATGGAGGAATAATTAATTTTAATGATGATGCTTTTAGAAAGGCAACTTTTACAAATTTTACTGGTAATCAATTTACTTTATCTATGTGGATAAGAACTACACAGGGAGATGGTAGACTTTTTTCAGTTGCAAGAGCAAGTTGTTGTTATGGTAAACAGATGGTTTTTTGGACTGATAACTCAAAAATTGGGGTATATGGTGGTGGTGATTCTGCCTCAAATGTTAATGATGGTGCTTGGAAATTTATTACAGTGGTTAGAAACTCTGGAACTTATAAATATTATATTAATCAAAATTTAGATGTAACAAGAACCGGTAAAGATTCAAAAACTTTTGATAATAATAATATTGTAATAGGGTGGGATTATAGAAATAATAGTGCGAGTAGCGGTTACGTCGGTGATATTGGTGCTCTTTATTTTTATGATACGAATTTATCTAACGATGAAGTTGTATTAAATTATAATGAAACAAAATCAAGATATGGTCATTAAATTTGTAAATAAGTTGATTTTTTCATGAAGTATAATCTATTATTTTTATTATTAATATTTATATTAAATAGTAGTTTTTCTCAGATATTACCTTCTCATCATGCAGTTCATCATAAGCCAGATATAATTAAATCCAATCTCATTTTACATCTTGATGCTTCAAATATAAATTCCTTCGATTCAAATGATCTTACATCGTGGAATGATTTATCTTCTAGTAATAATGATTTTACACTAAAAAACGGTGGAGTCACTTTTTCTAGTGATGATGGAGGCAGTCTTCTTTTTGATGGGAATGATTACTTCTGCATTAACCCTATAAATAATTTTAATACAAATAATCTAACAATATCATTATGGATAAAGGTTACATCAGTAACTAGTAGATATGGAGTTCTAGCTCAATCATCAAGGACTCCTACTGACGTTAATAATGAATTTCAATTTCATGTAAGATTAAATGATGGAAGACTTAATTTCTGGGATTTTAGTAGTTCATCGTATGGTTTTTCAAATAGTCAATATTCATCGAATTTAGTTTATGAAAATCCAAATACATGGAAGTTTGTAACTTTCACAAAAAATGGAACTAGCGGTAAATACTATATAAATAATGTATTAGATGGCACGACAACTGCATCCAAAAATGTAAGTTATGGATCTGATTGGTTTTGTATTGGAAGAGATTACAGACATGATGCAAGTATGCCTAGTGGTAAAAGTAATCGTCTAGGATTTAATGGTTATATAGGAGCTGTCTATACTTATTCTTCTACTCTTTCACAATCTGAGATAGAGAAAAATTTCAATTCTACAAAATCAAGATATGGGTACTAATTTATAGAAGAGCAGCACCATAAACTCCTGCACTATCTCCGAGTTTTGGTTTTAATAATGGAGTCTTAAAGGTAGGGTTAAATACATATTTTTTTAGTTCGTTATAACCTTCATTATATAATTCATTGATATTACTTAATCCACCACCTAAAACTATTACATCTGGATCTAGGATATTTACTACATTACTTAATCCTTTTCCAAAGTATTTGATTAATCTTTCAACTGTTTTATAAGCATAACCGTCATTATCTTTTTTAGCATATATATCCTCAAATTTTAATTTATTTCCAGATATTTTTTCATAGTATTTTTCTAGAGCTTTACCAGAAATAACTGTTTCAACACATCCTTTTTTTCCACAATAACAATCATCTCCATCTTCTATTAATAACGAATGACCCCATTCTCCTCCAATTCCTTGATTTCCATATATAATTTTATCATCAATAATTATCCCTCCTCCAACTCCAGTTCCCATAATTATTCCAAATATATTTTTTGTTTTCGGGTACTTATCTTTTACTGATCCAAATAATGTTTCAGCCAAAACAAAACAGTTAGCATCATTTTGAATTGATATTTTTTTATTTAGAAGATTAGATAAATCTTCTTTAATTTTTTTTCCATTTAAGGA
>CEUQ01179995.1_pt1 | contig 11932 bp, 15 predicted proteins | sample 361491 | NCBI WGS metagenome assembly CEUQ01 (sample SAMEA2622796, study PRJEB7988) | marine metagenome | biome: marine biome (ENVO:00000447); feature: marine epipelagic mixed layer (ENVO:xxxxxxxxx); material: "saline water (ENVO:00002010), including plankton (ENVO:xxxxxxxx)" | depth 120 m | reverse complement strand
CAATGACAATATCGCGGAGAACCCCAAATCAAACCTTTTGATATATATCGCACGTGTAAATACATCATATCTCATTATTGCAGGAGTTCCAAAATCGGATAGACAATAAAGCGAAACTAATAGTGCCCCTGCAATCACTGCAGGGTATATTTGTTTCCAAATAACTCTACTAAATGTTATCCACCGATTGACTCCAAGGGTCCTAGAAACATCGATCGTTTGAGGATCAATGGTTTTTAACGCAGCCCTAGTGGTAAGGTACACGTAAGGGTAGGTATACAATGTGAGTACAATTACAGTCCCAGAAAGGCCATATATGGATGGCAATTCTTCCACCCCTATGGGCAAAAGCATCTTTTGGAGCGTACCATTTGGGCCAAATGTCGAAACATAGGCGAATGCACCTATGTAGCTTGGAATTACTAGTGGCAAACAAACCATGGCGGTCCAAAACCGTTTGTATGATATGTCTGTACAAGTCGTTATGAATGCAAGAGGGACTGCAATCAAAATAGTGCACAGGGTTGTCAATGACACCATCACAATGCTATTAATCAGTATTTGAATCGTTTTTCCCCGGGAAAGTATAGTAATTAAGTCTGCAAATGGAACTGTTATCGCAGTTATCACTAACCACACTGAAGGTATTAGGATTAAACCTGCAATAGTTGAGGAAGCAATTATGGAAAACAGTATCGTCCGGGGATATTTTTTCACGTTAGATGTATGCAGTACGGATTGAAATAGTCATTGAACAAAATTGAAATTAAAGATATTATCGCTGTATATTATCTTTAATAATTTTAGAGAGTGTAGATACCCATTCATCATCATCATTTAAACAAGGAATCAGTGTGAATTCCCTACCTCCATTTTCTATGAAAATCTCATTTCCCCGGATCCCAATCTCCTCCAATGTTTCCAAACAATCTGCTATAAACGAAGGGCAGCAAATGGCTAGTTTTTGTACTCCATTTTTAGCCAGGCGTTTAATTTCATCTTCTGTCGAGGGACCAAGCCATTCATCAAATCCAAGTCTCGATTGAAAAGACCAACTCCATTTATCCCTTTCCAACGAAAGTGCATTCGCAACGCATTCTGTAGTCTGTTTGACTTGATGCGGATAACAAATGGAGTGACATTGCGGATTTGGGATATGGCAACAATCTTTATATTTAAAACAATGATCTTTGTTGGGATCCATCTTTTTAACATGTCTAACGGGAATTCCATGGTAACTAAATAATAAATAGTCTGAATCACCAAGATTTTTTTCGATAATTTTGGATAGGACTGAGATATAGTCTGGGTGATTATAAAATGGACCTACATATTGCAAAGTAAGTCTCGGGAATCTATCCCGAATTATTTGATTTGCATGCTCTATAACCGATTTTGTACTAGCCATTGCATAATGCGGATAAAGTGGACAAATGATTAGATCTCTTAAATCGGAATGCTCTAAAACCATTTTCTCAATGGTAGATTCCATACTAGGAGATCCATAGCGCATGGCAAGTTCCACCGGAATTTCTGATATGCGGGACAATTTGTCTTGAACCTTTTCGCTGATATCTATTAGTGGGGATTTATCAGTCCATATTAACGAATATGCTTCTGCACTTTGCTTTGGCCTCACATTTAAAATAATTCCTTTTATGAGGAGGTATCTTAACAAATATGGTAGGTCAATAACGTGTTTGTCCATCAAAAATTCATCTAAGTATTTCTTAACGTCAGAAGGTTCGGGCGACTCTGGAGATCCTAAATTAACTAATAAAATTGCCTCATCCATTTAAGTCTGATATGACGTTTGTATACCTCCCACATAAGCATATCTTATTTGATTCAGACGCTCCTTCCTCACAAGTGCACATTCGATCTTTCTGATTAAAATTAATTTTATGACGGTTTTTATATAGGTCCATTTTGGTTTCCTAAAGTTTGTTGATATTTTTCAGATTTTTATATGTATTATCTACCAATAAGACCCTATTGGGACCACTCGGGTTCGAACCGAGTAACAGCATTCTGCTCATGTCAGAAGCTGGTGCCTCAGGTGACACATACTATCAAATTGCACAGGTCCCTTGATATGGTTTTAGATTGATGATTTAAATTACAAAGAGAGACGTTCTCACATTTAAGTGAGAATTCCCATTTTAAATTTAAAGTACTCCTGCTTCCTCTTGCAAGGCAACAGTTTCGTTAATGTCCTGTGAAGCAAACTTAACCAGATCAACTTTAGGTGTTTTTTGTTCTGATAGTTTTGGCAGACGTGGATCTGCTTCTAGTCCAGGGATCATCGGATACTCAAATTTCATATTCCCAATGAAGAATTGTTGTGCTTCAATGGAGAGAAGATGCCTAATGAAATTGGATGCGAGTTCATAGTTTTGCCGTGGATTCTTGACGATCGTTGCTCCTGCAACATTCATGAATACTCCTGCATCGTTTTCCGTAAAGGCCAATTCTATGTGATCTCCAGATCCATAGCTATGTCCTGTTGGATCGTTCTTTACCCTCATAGGGTAGTAGTGGTTTACAGGACCAGCATGAATCTCCCCAGCTAGGATCGCTTCGGTCACATTACTTTCCTTTGCATAGTTTTTGACACCAGCTGCTTTCATGTCTTTTAACCATTGCAGCGTTTTGTCTTTTCCATGTAAATATCTCATGCATGTGATGAAATCTGCGTGGGACCCATATGTTGGTGCCCATCCCATCTTGTCTTTGAGTGCCTCAACTTTGGGGAGGTCAAAGATACTTTTAGGGATTGTAGATGCATCGACTTCTTTTGTGTTGTATGCGATGCAACGAAGCCTACCAGATGTTCCGATCCAATGTCCCTCGGGGTCGAGATAGCCTTCTCGCCCGGCACTGATTACATCTGCATTAACGGGAACTGTCATTCCTTCGTTCTTTAATAAACCAAGGGCACCTGTACTAACTGTGTAGAATACATCTGCTGGTGTGTTTTTACCTTCAACTCGTATTTGATTTGCCAAAGCTGTGGATTTGTCATATCGAATATCTAGGTTAAGTTTAGGATATTTGTCCTGAATCATCACAAATAACTCACCAACGAGCGATTCTTTCCTACCAGAGTACATCGTTAGGTCTCCTTCCAATGGAGGGAGGGCAGCCATAGATACTCCTACAGGTACTGCAGGTGCTGCAGGTGCTGCAGGTGCTGCAGGTACTGCTGCTGGTTCTGAAGCGGCAGGAGCTGCTGCTTCTTGTTGTGTTGTACAACCTGCGATAGTCATTAGTCCAACGGACCCTGCGGTCGCAAGTAATTGTCTTCGAGAGATATTTTTCAAACTCATCGAGTAGACTAAACTGCCTCTATATATAACCTAGCTTATTTAACTCTAAGATAATATTCAACTATTAATGGTTAATATTAATTCCAGGGAGTATTATTCACAGTTATTCCAACAGGTATGCCGGTAAGTAGCTCCCATATGGAACTTTCAAATGAAGTCTCCAAAGGAGGTGTTTGAATCATGTCAGACAAAATATCGTTTGTGGCTTCATGTCCACAAGTATAGTAATGTTCACCAGGGCTTGATGCGGAAATCCCTACAATCTCTTGACTGCAAATAGGGCATTTTGATGTGGGTTCTATTTTTGCCGTTTGAAGAGTCATTGTTATGCTCATGATTCAACAGTGACAGCACTGCTATTTAGACGGCCGCCTAGCATGGTGAAAGTAAAACGGCAGACTGGAGGCAGACGAGGGGCATTCTTTGGTCCTCTGATTTTACACCATTCTATTAAAAACCAACCTACCGCCGTGTGTCCGACCCAGGGCATATGGGTTCACAGACTTTGCGAAAAACTAAAGTTATGGCTAACCATCTCGCAGGTATGGATCGAATTGCAATAATAGGGGCTTCTATGACGCAATTTGGAGTTCGGGAAGGCTCTTGGATACGCGATTTACTCTCAGAGGCTGCAATGAGTTGCATAGAAACTACAGGCGTATCGCCCAGTGATATTGATCATGTATATGTTTCTAATATGGCCAGCGGGGAGTTCGAGGGGCAGACGGGAATTATGAATGCGCTGGTCCAAGATATAGGGGCAGTTCCTGCATATACTGCCCGAATTGACCAAACTAGTGCATCGGGGGGAGCGGGCATCTACGCGGCGTGGCAATCCGTAGCTAGCGGTCAAAGTGATATGACATTACTTGTAGGTGGTGAAAAAATGACTCACACATCCACTTCAAACGCAACAGACATAATCTCGACACTCACTCATCCCGTAGAATACAAACACGGAGTTACATTACCTAGTTTTGCAGGCCTCATCACTCAACTTTACTTACACAGATATAATGCATCTCGTGAATCACTTGCCAAAGTCGCCGTTAAAAATCATAAGAATGGGGTTGACAACCCTCATGCACACTTTAGAAAAGAAATAGATATAGAAACTGTACTATCTTCACCCATAATCGCAGACCCACTTAGATTGTATGATTTTTGTCCGATAACAGATGGGAGTGCTGCCTTGATGGTTTGTCCTGAATCTCGCGCAAAAAAAATTACAGACGATTACGCAGTGATTACTGGAATAGGAGGTGCAACAGATACCCACGTGGTCCACGAACGAAGAGAACCCACAACATTAGATGCAGTGGTGATTAGCTCAAAAAAGGCATACGAAATGGCAAACAAAACACCCGAGGATATAGATGTTGCAGAATTGCACGATATGTTTACAATACTTGAAATTTTGCAGTCGGAAGATTTAGGGTTTTTCAATAAGGGAGAAGGGTGGAAGGCAGTAGAAAAAGGCCTCACTGACCGGGATGGAAAACTGCCAATAAACACATCGGGGGGGTTAAAATCAAAGGGACATCCACTAGGTGCTAGTGGTGTTGCACAGGCACATGAATTATACCACCAGTTAATGGGCACTGCAGGTAAGCGGCAAGTCGACGCAAAAACTGCACTGGCATGTAACATTGGGGGATTTGGAAATTGTGTTATTACTACTATTTTGGAGTCTATATGAGTGATAAATTAATTGTGTACAAATGCTCTAATGGCCATCTTTGTTATCCAAAGCATAGCATATGTTCTGAATGTGGAGTTTCAATAGGAAATGAGATGGTAGACATATCTAATTTGAAAGGTACGGTTGTCACTTGGACAAAAAGCACGGTCCCCCCACCCGGAGTACGAAAACCAAATATTATTGCTATTGTTGAATATCATATCGAAGGTGAAACAGTAGCATTATTAGGAGGTATCGAGGGAGAATCTGTGAGTATAGGTGATATTGTCAACGCCATACCTGTTTCAAATCTCAGAGATACTGAATATTGTCAACGAGAGAAAGGAAGTCAAACCTGGTCGGGCCATCGATTTAAAATAGTGGAATAAAACCCAATCAAGAATCACTTTGCATAAGTTTTGATGTTTTTCCAAACAACTTGCATTTTCTCTCCAGTCAGCTTGACTAATTGGTCAAGGGAATCCTCGGAATCGGGAGATACCAATCCCAAGTCCCGAATGGCTTTTGTTGCAGAAACGTGGTGAACATGCACCAATCCATCTTCTGGAGACTCATATACGACAGTAGTGCAGGGTAGCATTCCTGCGATCTCTGGATCAATTTTTAAAGCACCATATGCAATTTGTGGGTGACAAACTATTATCAATGCGACCTTTGATACAGTTTCGCCCAATGTCCCTTTTATCATTTTATCGAGATGGCTAACATTTATCGTCTCAAAGTCAGCCAATTCGTGTTCTAATTGTATCGCAAGAACTGCATCTTCAAAATCCATATCAACCGTGGTGTGTAGTACTTCTTTTGCCGTGGCAGTTTCATCCATATGAATAGGTAAAAACCACTTTAAAAAACACTTGTGGTTAGCAGATGGAAAATAGTTTATCAAAAGTCACATCCGAAATTGTTTAAAGCCCGGGTGAAATCAAATAGAATATGAGTGCAGCAATGGAGAAAATGCTTTTCTGCGTTTCGTGCGGTATCAGTATTTCTGGAGTGAATGCAACATCTTTTGAATGTCCTAACTGCGACACCAACATTTCTAGATGTTCCAAATGTAAAAGACAGAGTAATAGATATCAGTGCCCGGGCTGTGATTTCGAGGGACCATAGCTACCATGGGGACTGTAGCCGCAAAAATCAAGATCATGCCAGAAACTTCAGAAATTGATATTGAAGAGCTAGAAAAAAATATTGAAGGTGCAATCCCCGATGGGGCTGAGTTAAAAGGAATTGAACGCCAGCCCATTGCATTTGGACTAGTTGCACTATATCCTACAGTTCTAATCCCCGATGGGGAGGGTGGAACTGATAAGATCGAAGAGGCTCTTTCCAAGGTAGAAGGTGTTGGTAGTGTTGCTGTTGAGGCAGTGGGGCTAATATAGAGAGTTTTAAGCTGCTTAAATTAACATTTCATATATAAGATTATGCCAAGTTCAAAGGGACCACGTAGCAAAACTCGACGAAAGTTGACAAATAAACTTCGAGATAGAGGAACTTCCCCACCTCAGCGAATAGTTCAACAGTTTGAAAATGGACAAAAAGTCCACCTCAGAATCGACCCAAGTGTACAAGATGGGAGGTTCCACCCTAGATTCAATGGGCACACAGGAGAGGTGGTTGGAAAGCAAGGATCTGCCTTTAAAGTCCAAATAACCGATGGAGGAAAGACAAAGGTTTTAATTTCAGTTGCTGCCCACCTGAAAGCCCAAAAATAACAATTATGACAATATTCCAAGAAATTATTTCAGAAGATTATTTGACCGTATCTGAGGTGAAACAACATCTGCAGAAAATAGAAAAAGAACGAGTAGAGGATGAGGAGCGGGAGTTGCCCTATGAACTTGCGAGAACAATTGAGCATGTAAATCGTTTTTCGGTGTTAAGTGCAAAAGACGCGAGAGCATTGGTGAAAAAATTGTTAGAATTAGAAAAGGTAAGTCCACAAAATGCATGTAAAATTGCGGATTTACTCCCTCAATCCCGAGATGAAGTACGTTCAGTATATGCACAAGATCGCCATAATCTGGATGGCGACGAATTGGACAAAATTATATCAATAGTGGCCGAATACGTCTAAAAAATAATTGAATTTATTGGCATTATCTATTTAAGTGTTTAAATCTATACCCATGTAGTGATAGGTCTATGTTACACGATATTCAGTTGGTAACAGTTTTGGACTATTTGGCACATGGACGGGAGGGGGACGAATCTCCACAATATCGAAAACCACAATTATTGCAAGTAATAAAAGAAGAGGGCTTTGTCTTGTGTGAACTTGTTCTTAAACAAGGTCCATTGGGAACTATAGGAGATCCACTGAATGTAAACGAGTATCCCGAATATATTGAATTCATTCGAGAGATTGGATATGAGGACCTATCTGTTGGGGCGAAAACTGAATTAGAACATATTATCCGTGAAATTATCCAAAATGATAGCCAAAAATTTGTCGACTTTTTCAACAATTCAAATCCAATAAGCATCAGATTACATCAACTAAATCTGCTCCCCGGGATTGGGGGGAAAATCAGGGACAGGATCCTCAATTCGAGAAAATATTCTTCTTTTGAAAGTTTCGAGGACCTAGAAGAGAAAATCGAGGGGTTGTACAACCCTCAAGAGATAATACTCAATCGAATTCTAGATGAACTAAAAAATCCAGATATCAAATATCATATATTCGTCAATACAAAATGAATAACAAGGTAGTTATTGGATATAATGCGGAAACCGAAAGATCTATTAAAAAAAGCAAGAACCAAAGGAAATCAAAATTTAGACCAATATTTTTTGATGGACGAAGGGGTCCTCAATAGATTGCAATCATATGCACGTGAATTTGATTGTGACCACATACTTGAAATTGGAGCAGGGATTGGGAATTTAACCGATAAACTTGTTGAGATCTCAGGAGGTGTTACTGCAATAGAAATAGATCCTCTCTTGGTGGATTTTCTCTCGCTTGAATTCAAAGAGGAAATATCTACAAAAAAATTGCATTTAATTCAAGGAGATATCTTGGAAGTTCAATTGCCCCCCTATACTGTGTCTGTATCCAATTTGCCATACGAATTATCTAGTAAAATATTATTTAGATTGCTTCCAAGTAAAATGCCACTAGTCTTGATGGTACAAAAAGAGTTTGCCCAACGTCTCGTTGCAAAACCAAACACACCAGAATATGGGAGACTCACAATAACAGCAGGGCATTATGCAGATATAGAAATTATAGAAACGGTTTCCCCCCTCGCATTCAACGTTAGACCCGCTGTGGAAAGTGCAATCGTTAAGTTGGTTCCTTCAAAACCAGATTATATTGTGGAAAATGAGGCTGCCTTTTTACAGCTAGTTACTGCAGTGTTTACACAAAGACGTAAAAAAATGGTTAATTCTATTAAAAATACCACCCATATTTCTCACATAGAAAACCCTACTATTTTAATTGAACTAGCAGATGAAGAGTTGATGAACTCTCGGCCCGGGGAATTGACACCTGCTGATTTTGCAATATTGGCCAATATTCTGGCAAACTCTACAGATGATTAATGATGGAAAAAAAATTTTACAAACCTGCAGAAGATTCGGCCCTGTTGGCTAACTGCGCAATGGAAAGTGTCGGAGAAATGGATTGTGTATTAGATATTGGTACGGGTTCTGGTTATGTGGCTTCAAAAATAGAAGGAAAGTGTTTGAGAGTCATTGGATCTGACATCAATCCCCATGCATGTACTCACGCAAAAAAGAATAACATTGACATTGTACGATCGAACTTAATGGATGCATTTGATAAAAATTCATTTGACATAGTGCTATTCAACCCTCCTTACCTACCAGAAGATGGACATGTATTTGAAGAATGGTTTGAGATGGCAACTGTGGGTGGGGAGACAGGAAGGGAAATTATAGAAAATTTCCTTGATGATTTGAAACGTGTGTTAACACCATCGGGATGTGCATTGCTACTAGCCAGTACTAAAACAGGGATATTTGAAGTTGAAATGTATGCAAAAGAAAAAGGATTTGATGCCAATACTATTGCGGAGGACACTTATCACGATGAAAAATTGGTTGTTTTTAAGATTAAACCTTATTAAAAATTTCACTTTCACATAGCTCTTCGTATTGCATTTATGGTGCCCTTTGGTTCCAATGGAACAAAAATTCAATAAAGACAACTGTGAGGATATATCAATATATGCTATTCCACATAATTTGGAAAGGGAATATTAATGTGGTCACATGAACGAGTATAGTTTCATGGTTGAGATTATGTCGTCCTCATTGGGTTTATATCCACTCCCTGATTGGACGAAAGATGAATTATCTAAATTAAAAGGCCACCAAAGGGATGGACTTATTAGTGGGAATGAAAGCTCATTGATTAATGCTGTTTATGATTCTGCAAGGGAGTTTATAATAGGGGAGCAGCAAACTGCAGGTATAGACTTAATTGTGGAAGGGCAGCTTAGGTGGGACGATATGCTGGTCCACCCACTTATTGTCCACGAGTCGGTGGAAGCAAGGGGTTTGGTTCGGTATTATGACAATAATAATTTCTATAGAGAACCGGTAGTTGTGGGTGAACTTACTAGCAATGGAGATGTGGCAAGAGAACTAGAAAAAACGTCTGAATTGGTCAGCACGCCTAGTGCGATATTTCCAGGCCCATATTCACTATCAAAACTTGCTACGGATGAATACTATGGTTCAGAAACTAAGTTTCTTGAAGCAATGGGGGGATTTGTGCGAGAAGAAATTCAAGGATTCCCTGAAATGAGTTATTTAACATTGCTGGAACCATCATTGGCAGTTGACCCACCTCACGGTGACGAAAAAGAATTAATCGCCGATCTACTCAAAAAAATAAAAAGTGTGGTGAAAAAAGAACTTATTATCCAAACTTATTGGGGTGCATTCGACGAAGAAACGTATGCCACATTACTTGAATTGGGTGTGGGAATTGGTTTTGATTTTGTTACAGCAGCAGAATCCAATTTGAAATTATTAAGTGAACAAGGGGCCCCAAAAATGGCCTCTGTGGGGGCAATTAATGGGCAAAATACCAACGTCGAGTCCCCTGAGGAGGTCCAAAATCTAATTAAAGGAATGCTTGAAAAAAATCCGGACATACAACGCGTGGTTGTAAATCCCAATACGGGATTATTTTATTTGCCTGAGAATCGATTTACAGAAAAATTAACAGTATTGGGTTCTATTGCAGGTATGGAGGAGGCATTGTGAGGGACAATAGGTCTCAATTTCGTCCAGTGGATCATCCGAATGACCATTTCATACTGACAACGGTGGTTGGTTCATATCCTAAACCAAAATGGCTCAATCGAGCCCGTGAATCATATCATGTTCATTCTAACAAAGATTCAAGGGATCAATATACTGAAGCAAAAAATGATGCATCCACAATAATTATAAAAGAGCATGAAGAGGCCGGTCTAGACGTTGTGGTGGATGGAGAAATGAGAAGGAATGAAATGGTTGAGTATTTTGCAGAAAGGATACAAGGATATGAATTTAATGGGCCAGTAAAAGTCTGGGGCCATAATTATTTTGATAAACCATCCGTGGTTGAAAAGGTGTCATACAGAGAACCGTGGCTTCTTGAAGAATACAAATGCAATGTAAAGATCTCTGAAAAGCCTATAAAGGTCCCCATAACAGGGCCATACACGCTAGCAAATTGGAGTTTCAATGAATTTTATAAAGATGAAGATGCGCTGTCCTATGAATTGGCAGAACTTGTCAACATGGAAATAAAGAATCTAGTTGGTGCAGGGGTGAGATATATTCAAATTGATGAACCAGCACTAGCCACTACCCCGGAGGATCATAAAGTGGTGAGGAAGTGTTTAGAGAGAATAACAAATGGAATTGCAGATGATGTGAGAGTTGGACTTCATGTGTGTTACGGGGATTATTCAAGAATTTTTCCAAAAATATTGGATTTTCCGGTTGATGAATTTGATGTAGAACTGGCCAATGGAAATTATAGCCAGCTAGAAGTATTCAAGAAAGTTCCCTTTACGAAAGATATTGGATTCGGGGTAATTGATGTACACGATTCTAGGATAGAATCCGTGGAGGAAGTTAGAGAGCGAATTTTAAAAGGTTTGGAAGTAGTCCCTCCTGATCGGCTAACAGTTAGTCCAGACTGCGGGCTTAAGCTCTTATCGAGAGAAGTAGCTTATAAAAAGATGGTAAATATGGTCAAGGCCACGCGCATGGTTGAAGAAGAATTGGATCGGGGAGAGATAGAAGTGGTAAAATGAAATGCTATTCATAAAGCCAGGTTTCGTCTATACGCTCATACGATGAAAATTCAAGTTCATCAAAGAATAGATTTATTTCACGTTCGTTAGACCCAGGGTTGGTATCGGACCCATGAATGACGTTTCGCCCAAGATCAATTCCAAAATCGCCCCTTATAGTCCCAGGCGGTGATTCTGAAGGGTCGGTAGAACCCATCATTTGACGAACGATACTGACCGCATTTTTTCCCTCTAAAACCATGGCAAAGGAAGGACCCGAACAGATGAATTCAACCAATCCATCAAAAAAGGGCTTTCCAACATGTTCTGAATAGTGCTTTTGCGCTAGTTCTAAATTAATGGTTAAAAGCTTCGATCCCACAAGTTTGAGCCCACGTTTTTCAAATCGGGAAATGATAGTTCCTATGAGGCCGCGTTGAACCCCGTCCGGTTTAATTAACACGAAGGTTCGCTCTTGAGTCATTATTCTTCAATTAATTCCAAATCTATTTCTACGGTTTGTGCGGTTGGATTGGAAGTCTGAGGAGCTTTGCTAGCTTTGACATGCCTACCCCGAGCAGTCCAGGGGAGTCTCCTAGATTTTCTACCAAGTTTTGAGTTTTTATCACATTTTG
>CEUQ01102031.1_pt1 | contig 11988 bp, 11 predicted proteins | sample 361491 | NCBI WGS metagenome assembly CEUQ01 (sample SAMEA2622796, study PRJEB7988) | marine metagenome | biome: marine biome (ENVO:00000447); feature: marine epipelagic mixed layer (ENVO:xxxxxxxxx); material: "saline water (ENVO:00002010), including plankton (ENVO:xxxxxxxx)" | depth 120 m | reverse complement strand
CTCCATTTTGAATAGCGTTATCAAAAAATGTTTTGGATAACATGTATGAGTCAACTTCGAGTGAATTTTTTATGTATAAGCCACCATCAATTTCTTCAGATACTCTAGCGTCAATATGCCTTAGCTCCCCTAATGACAAAAAATGAAATTCTTTATTCAATTTATTTTTTTTATAATTATCGTAAATTTTGGAATAACTATTATTCTTAAATAAATGTACTACTGGTTTTTTAGAATAGTAAAATTTACTATGAAATTTCATTTTAAGATTATTATGAACACTTATCGCATAATCGGATAATTGTTCAGAATAGGAATTTATATCATAATCTATAAAAGGAATAATTGACCCATTGGATTTTCCTGAAGAATGGGCACCTATAAAATCTTTTTCAAAAATAGTTATATCAGATGTTTTTTTAGAAAGATAGTAAGCTGCAGCGCATCCTGCTATACCACCTCCAATTATTCCAATTTTCAAAATTTACTCCAAAATTGCTTATGAATTAATTATAATTCATTAAAAAAAAAGATGAATATAAAAAAATTTGATATTCTATTTATAATAAATACTAATTCGGAGAAGAAAATGGAAAATGAATCTCAACCACAGATAAAAGGTAAATTCACTACTTGTAAACTAGTCAAAAGAGAAGACCTGACTCATGACTTAATAAAGTTTTGGCTTGAACCTGAAGAATCATTTAATTTTAAACCAGGACAATACTGCACTATAGGCACAGGAGGTATTGAGAGACCATATTCAATAGTTTCCTCTCCCGATGAAAAAAACATCGAACTATTTATCGAAGTTGTTCCTCCACCAGATGGAAACTTAACTCCCTTACTTCATGAATTGAGTGTTGGAGCCGAGATGACACTAAGGCCACGAGGTAAAGGTATATTTGTAATACAACCTCAATTTAAAAATCACATATTTGTAGGAACTGTTACAGGCGTAGTCCCATATGTTTCAATGCTTAGGAAATTCTTAAATGATACAAACTGGCCTGAACCTGAAAAAATGGAAAATGTAAAAAGAGAAGATTATCAATTTCATGTCCTTGAAGGAGCAAGTTACTCTGATGAATTTGGGTACGATGACGAATTAACTCAACTTTCTAAAGAACATGATTTTATTCATTTTTATCCATCAGTATCAAGGCCAGATGAAGCAAAAAATAGCGATTGGAAGGGAGCCAAAGGCAGAATTAATAATCTTGTTGAAGATTATATTACTAAACTTGGGATAAACCCTAAGGAAACATGCATATATGCTTGTGGTCATCCTCAAATGATAGAAGACGTAGAAAAAAGATTTTCTGATACAGATTTTACTTTCCTAGAGGAAAGATTCTGGAAAGACGATGATTAGTACAGTAATTTTATTTAGTTTCTAAATCATCATTACTTGAAATATCACTTAAAAATTGTTCAACTTCTGGTAGTAATGATATTTCACTATCGTAATCTAGATTTATAACATCATTCCTAGAATCAAACTCTTTTTCAAATCGTTGAATCATATTTCTTAATTCATTATTGTCAGATAGAGCCGGTGTCACTTGTTCGTATTGATTTTTACCCAAATTATATTCTGAAAATTTATTGTCAATTTTGTATATTTCTGAAATTACCTTTAATAATCTTGAAGCTCCTGCAAAATCATCATCTAGTTTCAAATATAGTGGCAAATGAACCATAAGTGACATTGTTTCAATAGTGAGTATTTTTTTTATTCTTTCAATAATTTGTGAAACTATCGAGGTAGGTCCTTCATAGTTTGATCTTCTAAATGAAATATTTTGAGTTAGTTTTGGATCCCAGTTATTAGCACTACCAGTAACTAAAAGCTCTCTTGTGTGAGGAACAGAATCATACATTCCTCCAAGCTGTATGTATCGAGTAATCTTGAAATATTTTAGTACCTCTATTATAGTATCATTGAAATCTTCCCCAAAAGAATGTGGTTCTAAAAGTTCAAGCAGAAGTATATCCTGTCCCGAAGTATTAATTAATGATAGCTCTGTGTTAGGAATTTTAAATTTTCTATCACCTGATTTTGAGTCTAAATATACTGTAGGTCTAAAACGTGTATAGTCGTAGAATTTACTGGGCTTGTTAAGTTTACCTATTTTGACCCCAACAAAATCTTTAAATAGTCTCCTAATTGCAATTTGTCCAACATTACCTACATTTATCCATGGTTTTAGGATAACAATACAATGAGGATTGGTAATACTAAATTCTGAATTATATATTTGGAAATCTTTAATTAGCATATAATAATAAAATAATTAGTTATTATAGAAGTATAAATTATAGTTTAACAATTGTCATCAAGAAAAAATTTGATTACATTAAGGAAAAATCTTATGAAAAATAAATTTGTATTTATTCCAAATTCAAACGTCCTGACTAATAATAGTATTACGATATGGGCAGAAAAATTATCTGATTTATTTACTGAATGGACATTTCATTGCCCAAAAAATAAAGAAGAGGCTTTAGTAGAAATTTCTGATGCTGATGCTGCTTATGGAACAATGGATAATGATTTATTATCAGCAGCGCAAAATATAAAATGGTTACAAGCTCCTGCAGCTGCTCCTGATGAAGGTTTTTATTTTGATAAGTTAATAAAACATCCTATAGTTGTTACAAATTTTAAGGAAATTTATAATGATCATATATCCATTCAAATTTTAAGTTATATTCTTAGTTTTGCTAAAAATTCACATATTTATAGAGACCAACAAAATCGAAAAATTTGGAAGCAATTACCAGAAACTCAACATGAAATATTTTTACCAGAATCAACAGTAATAATTATTGGTGTTGGAGGAATTGGGCTAGAAACTGCAAGAATTTGCAAGGCTATTGGTATGAAAACGATTGGAATAGATGCAAAAAAAATAGATTCATCAAAATGGTTAGATGAAATATTTTTATCTAAAAACTTAATGAAACAAATTAATAAAGGTGACTTCATAGTTTCAACAATACCTCATAACCCAATAACAGAAGGAATGTTTAATTATTCCTTTTTCAGTAAAATGAAAAAATCCTCATATTTTATTAATATTGGAAGAGGTAAAACAACATCCTTAAATGATTTAGATCAAGCAATTAGCAATAAAATAATCTCAGGAGCCGCTCTAGATGTCTTTGAAGAAGAGCCCTTAGATTCCAATAGTAATTTATGGAAATATCCGAATGTACTAATTACACCACATATTGCAGCTCACGGAGGTAAATATTTAGATGAAAGAAGATACGATATATTGAGAGAAAATATAAAAAGATTCCAACAAAATAAAGTTCTAAAAAATGTTGTTAATAAAAGTGAATGGCACTAAATGATCAGACATCAAACTGCAACTGGATTTATAGTACATAGAGAAAAAACCTTACTTCATTATCATCCCAAGGTAAGAGAATGGCTACCCCCTGGTGGTCATATCGAAAAAAATGAGGATCCATTAGAAGCAATTGTCCGTGAAATCAATGAAGAAACTGGACTATCTTCTGATTATAAAAAATATAATGATTTTGTTTACCCCGTGCCAACTAACGAAATTTTAAGTATAAGTAATTTAGAACAAGTTTATGCTCCACATAGTATCATGTTAGAAAATGTATATGATCGAGAAGTTGGTGAACACCAGCATATTGATCATATATATTTTTTTGCCCTGCATATGAAAGATGAAAAAAAAATGCCTAAACTTGCAAACATCTGGAAGTGGGTTGACATTAATCAATTAAAAGATTTAGAACCTCTAAGAATCAATATTCCTCATAATGAAAATGAATTAGATTCTAAAGCACCACCTGAAGATGTTAAAGTTTTGGGTATCAAGGCCATAGAACACGTCAAAGAAAAATCAAAATTGTACTTTCCTTTATAAAAATTTACCTCGTCCACTTATTGGTATTACTTCCTCCAATTTACCATTTCTTATGCCATAAAAATTTTCATGCAAATTAATAGTTGTATCTCCATGCATAGGAAGGGCAAAAATTTTGTCCCCGATTTCCAATGAAATTTTTTCCCGGCTTGTTGATTCAATTACAGTATGCTCTTCCGAATGTTTTTTTATCTGAAGTTTTTCATTTGAAATAATCTCAGCAATGCCTCTATCAACAGATATAGATTTCAGGCCAAAATCTGCAACAACTCTATCTTCTGATTTTGAAATAACTGTGGACATTACTGTTAGTGCAGACTTAAATTCGTCAAGAACATTCAAGTAATCACCATCCATAAAAATATAAGAACCACACTGAACCTCGGTAATTCCGGGTATTTTTCCAGAAATTGCATAAGTTCCTGTTCCTGATGCAGAAACTAATTCTACATTAATTCCAACAGACCTAATCTTATCCGCTGCATCGTTTAATACCGACATAGCTTTTTGGGTTTCAAGTACCCTAGATTCACGATCTCTTACTGCAACAGCATGACCTTCATATCCCATTATTCCATGAAAATTTAATGACTTTGATTTTTCTATTTCTTCAGCTAGAGTTACAGATTCTTCTGGTGAAACCCCACATCTATTCATACCAACATTAATCTCAATTATTACACCTATTTTTACAGAATAATTTTTTGCAATTTGAGATAGTTGATTTATATTTTTTTCATTCTCAACTGCAATAATTATATTAGTTTTTTTTGCTAATTTCGCAAGTCTTGTAATTTTTGCTTCTCCAATAATTTGATTGGTTATCAAAATATTATTTATACCACCTTCAGTTAGAACTTCAGCTTCGGCTAATTTAGCACAGCACACACCAATAGCACCAGCTGCAATTTGCTTTTTTGCCCAGTATGAACTTTTATGAGTTTTTGCGTGAGGTCTAACATCTATTCCTAATTCATTTGCATTGTTTTGTAAAGTTGTAATATTTTTTTCAGCAATATCTAAATCAATAATAATACATGGTGTTTCTAATTCATTTACAGGAGTACCTTTTTTAGGTAAATAACTATTCATTTCTTACTTTCTTTTATTTAAATTAAAATACATAATAATATAATATTAACAAAAATAAATTTAAGAAACTGTAAATAAAAATGACAAAAAAATCGATTAGTAAATTAAATCAAAAAAGAACGCTTAAACGACAGGTAGGAAAATGGAGAAGTTGGGAAACTACTGAAGGAGTAGCAAGGGCTCCTCATAGGTCTATGATGAGAGCTATGGGGCTAAATGATGACGATATAAATGCCCCATTTATCGGTGTTGCTTCTACACATAACGAAGTCACGCCCTGTAATGCAGGAATTAAGCCTTTAGCAGATGAGGTAAAAAATGGTATTATTTCCTCAAAAGGCACGCCTTTTGAATTCGGTACTATAACTGTTTCAGATGCAATATCAATGGGTACAGAAGGTATGAAAGGATCTTTAGTTTCAAGAGAAATAATTGCAGATTCAATTGAAACTGTATGCTTTGCCGAAAGATATGATGGTGTTGTAGCAATAGCAGGCTGCGATAAATCACTTCCAGGAGCAATGATGGCAATGGCACGATTAAATATCCCTAGCGTATTCGTGTATGGTGGATCAATTTTACCTGGCCATCTAAATGGTCAAGATTTAACTATTATTAGTGCATTTGAAGCCGTTGGAAAAAGACAATCTGGAGAAATTAATGATAAACAACTAAGAGATATAGAAATGCATGCATGCCCAGGACCAGGTTCTTGCGGTGGTATGTTTACTGCTAATACTATGTCAAGTATTGGGGAAGCTATAGGTCTAAGTCTACCTGGGTCTGCTTCTGAAGCAGCAGTTGATCAAAGGAAAAAAGATTCTTCTAGACAAGCTGGTGTTGCAGTAATGAACCTAGTTAGAAAAAATATAAGACCATCGGACATATTAACAAAAAAAGCCTTTGAAAACGCCGTAACATTAGTTGTCGCAATGGGTGGTTCAACAAACACAGCGTTACATCTTCCTGCAATTGCAAATGAAATGGGTATAAAACTTTCCCTAAAAGAAATTCATGATATTTCTATGAGAACGCCCCTGCTTGCAGATATGAAGCCTGGAGGAAAATATGTAATGTTTGATCTAGACAAGGTAGGAGGGGTCCAACTAGTAATGAAAAGATTACTAGAAGCTGGTTTATTGCATGGAGACGAAATGACTGTTACTGGAAAAACGATAAAAGAAAACCTAATGGATATTGACTTAAATCATAAAGAAAATAATATTGTCCGATTGGTGGAAAATCCAATTTCAAAAACAGGAGGTTTAGTCACATTATTTGGTAATTTGGCACCTGATGGATGTGTACTTAAAGTTGCAGGTCATGATTTTGGGAAAAAATTTACTGGTCCAGCAAAAGTTTTTGATCAAGAAGAACAGGCTATGGAAGCACTTCGAAAAAGAGAAATTAAAGCAGGTGATGTAGTAATTATACGATACGAAGGTCCAAAAGGAGGACCAGGTATGAGAGAGATGCTTTCAATAACTGGCGCATTAGTTGGTCAAGGATTAAGTGAAAGCGTTTACCTTATAACTGATGGTAGATTTTCAGGTGGATCCACAGGGGCTATCATTGGACATTTAGGCCCTGAAGCCGCTGTAGGAGGTCCTATTGCAGCAGTTAATAATGGAGATGTTATAGAAATCAATTTAGACAATTTTGAACTTAATGTAAAAATATCAGATGAAGAAATAAAAAATAGACTATCAAACTGGAAACCAAAAAAACCTTTATATGAAAGAGGCACATTAGGAAAATATATTAAATTGGTAAAGCCAGCTTCAACTGGAGCGGTAACCTCATAATTTATTCATACACATTTTATAGGCTATAGCAAGCATACTTTTAGTACCAGATATAAGAGATGCTATTCCAATTGATTCATTAGTTCCATGAATATTATTCAAAGTAGCATCATCTTGTGGATCAGAACCGTAAAATCCGTAAGTTGTTATACCTAATCTCCTCGTGTAAGTTGAGTCAGTAAACCCTGGGCTATGTAAAGGAATCCATTTTATTTCTTTATTATTTTGAATTATTGATTGTGATTCAATAATCGCATCAGCTAAAGCTGAATCAAATTTAGATTCATTAGGTTCTGACATATATTCTAAATCATATGTTAAGCCATCTATATCTTGAGAAATTTTTTCAATCTCAGATGTAATATAATCAATTTTTTGAAAAGGTAGATTTCTAATATCACATGTTAAGATTATTTCTTCAGGAATACTGTTAGACTTAATTCCACCTTGAACCATAGTCGGTGTAATAAGCATCTGTGACAATGCTTTACTTAATGAAGAGACTAAAGGATACGAGTTATCTAATCTATCAATTAATTTATCAAAATTACTCGAATCTATCTTTTCCTCAACACCAAAATTATGTAAATGATTAAAAAATGGAAGCGTAGTGATTATTTCTGGTTTATACTCCTCTAAATTTTTTAATAATTTACCTAGTTGGAAGCTAGCATTTTTCCCCATCCAAGGAGTTGAAGCATGCCCACTTTCTCCTTTAATTTTAAATTTTAATTCTAATCTTCCTTTTTCACCCACTCCTATTGATAAAACTAATTTATTATCCGCTTGAATTGATACACTTCCACCCTCATTGATAGCGTAGTCTGAAGTAATTAATTCTGGATGTTTTTCTGCAAGCCAGCGAAATCCCCATTTACCTCCATGTTCCTCATCAGCTCCACTTGCTAATTTTAATCCATAGTCTAGCGTAATATTATTTCTTTTTAATATCTTAAATGCCATCATTTGAGTTGTTAATAGTGCTTTACAGTCATTAGAGCCTCTACCATATACCCTTCCCTCATGTATAGTGCCAGAAAATGGATCAAATTTCCATTTTTCCTCATTTTCAACTGGGACTACATCAGTATGAGACATAAACATCAGTTTAGTTTTATCAGACACACTTGGATAATCAGATATAAAATTATTTCTTTTCGGGTCTTTCCCTATAAGGTTTGATGAAATACCATCGTCAAGTAATGAGTCTCTTAGGAATTCAGCAACAAGAGTTTCATTTCCAGTGGGCATAAAGCCTGTATTTATTGAAGGTATTTTTGTTAATTCTTGATTCATATAGATTATTTCTTTAATAGAATCATCTACTTGATCAATTAAACTTTGTAAACTTGACATTATTTCTCCATAAACAATAATTTTCAGGTTTCATTATAATAAATTAAATTATTTGAAATAATTATATTATGCTAATATCAAATCTTAACAAAATACATATATTTACAATTTTTATAATTTTTAGTTCTATATTTTTTGGCTGTAGCAGCCAAAATAGTCAAAATATAAATATTTTCCCTGTAGTATTTTCTTTTTCAAAAAATCAAAATGTTGATATTTATAAACTAAGTAACCTTGGCGGAGAATTAACACAACTTACTACGGACAAATCTTCTGAAACTATGCCAACTTGGTCTCCAGATAAAAATTCTATTGCTTATTTATCTGACATAAATGGTACTAACACTCTATGGATAATGGATTCTAACGGTAAATCAAAAAAAGAAATTTTAGATTCAGATATAAAAGTAAATAACTTTTTTTGGTCCCCTGATTCTAAAAAAATAGCCGCTGAAATAAATAGAAACGATAAATTAAATATAATAATAATTAATCTAGAACAAAACTCAAAAGAGATATTGAATTTACCTTACAGTCAAGTTTTTATTGGTGACTGGTCTCCTGATGGTAAATGGCTATTATATAACGTAGAAGACACAAACAATAAAGGTGTTAAGAGAAAAAGTATCACTGGAGTAGATGAATTTACGATTACAGAAAAAGATGACCATTCTCCAAAATGGTCTCCCAATGGAAAATGGATTGCATTTATGAGAAAAAACACCTTAGGTAACTTCGATTTAGTTTATACAAATATTTATGGAGAAAAAGAAGAAATATTATTAAGAGAAAATGTAAATAAAATAGATTATGATTGGTCAAGTGACAGTAAAAATATTATTTTTTCTAAAAAAGAAAAACAGTCAAATATGAATGAAATTTTTAAGATTGAAATAAAAAATGGTTTAATTAAACAACTAACATTTAACAGAGTAAATGACCTTAATCCGAGATGGAACAATAAAAATTCTACTATAATTTTTTCATCTGAAAACGAAGATATTCTTGATCTTTACTCCATGTTAATAGATGGTTCAGAGCAAATAAGATTAACTAGAAATCTAGATAAATTTATAGATGCAGATTGGTAAATTTAACGTAACCCTATCTTACCCAACCAATTTGATGTTTTATCATCCTCTTTCGCATCAACATTAATTGAGTTTCTTAGTTCTGGCGGCTTAGGAGTATTTTCCTCATTGGAAGAACTGCCTCCTATTTTTCTTCTAGTTGGAGTTCTCCTGATAGGAGTTTTTGAAGTTGAGGAGTTTTTATTTCCATACGATTTTTTTGAAATTGATGAAGTTCTAGTTGATCGTGTTGATTTAGTCAATGCTTTGTCTTCACCATTTGGTGAAGCAGCCTCATCAGTAACTTTAGATCTTCTAGATGTTGCTGCAGCTCTGATCCTAGCTTTCGATCTGGTCATCCACAAACCTGTAAAAAATGTTTTGTTTAGTCTTATAGAATAGTCGGCAACTCTACTAGATTCTGTAGAAAGATTGCTGTCAAAAGCCGCAACTTCAATATGTTTTCCTATATCTTTTACGGCTTGTAAAGCAGGATAAAAATCTGCATCACCACTGACTACTATTGCAGTATCGTAATGGTCCTGATATGCATGAGCAACTAAATCTGTTGCTAACATCACATCTACTCCTTTTTCAACTAAGGTGTCACCTCTTTGTTTCCATATACCTAGTCTAACTTCTATGAAAGGTGTTTCATACATAGAATCTAAAAATTTTTTTTGATCTTGTACCATGTTTGCAGAGGTTTCATTATCCTGCCTAACATTATAATAATAAGTCCTTCTAAGGGATCTCCCATTAGCAAGTTTTGTAGAAAATTTATCAAACTGTAAATCATGCCTACTGCAATTTTGAGATAGAACATGATATAAATTACTTCCATCAATGTAAACCATTACACGATCATTATTATTAATTGATAAATTTGAAATTTTCGAAGCCATCAGTTTTCCAATCTAGTAAATAAGAAGTTTTTAATTTGTAAAAACTAACTTTAGTAAATAAAATAAAAAAATATATAGTAATATTGTATAACAGAATTTGAATAACATATTTTTTTTTTGAAAAATTAGTATAAATAATCACTAGTATTCATGAATAAAGGTTGGGAAACATGAAAACCATAGAACAATTTTCTACTCCGTGCGAAATGCCTAATGGCCTTCAATGGACAGACGAAGGTCTATTCATAATGGATCAAAAAACAGATAACGTATATGTTGTTAGCGAAACTGGTAATATTATAAGAATTATATATACCCCAACTGCAAATGGGTCAGGAATAACTGTTGGAGATGGATACCTATGGACAGCCTCTAATGGACATTCTGCTTCTAGGCCTAAAAGATCTACTGACACCGGATTAGGATTCATATACAAGCTTGATTTAAATACAGGAGAACCTTTAGATAGATTTAGAACACCGGATGGCGGAGGGATACATGGCATAGAATGGGATAATGGTAAAATGTGGGTTACAGCATTTAATCCAACTGCATTATATTTAGTTGATGGTAAAGATTTTCGTATTATCAAAAAAATTCCAGTCGCATTGCCTAGACTGCACGGACTGGCTAGGGTAGAAGATGGAATTTGGTGTGCACATACATCAGATAACGTAATAATAAAATATTGCACAGATTCTGGTGAAGAAAAAGATACTATCAAATTAGATGAGGGAGATGCTTACATTCACGGATTAAGTATTAAGGATGGAGAGTTATGGTACTCAGATTCAAACTTTGCAGGAAAACATGGCACAGCTATTTTGGGGAAACCTGAGATAGGTAAAATAAAGATATAAATTGTGGACAAAATGATAACTATTGATAGCCATCAACATTTCTGGGAAATAAATAGATTTAATTATTCATGGATGGATCAAAAAAGTCCATTGAGAAAAGATTTTTTACCAAATGACCTAGAAAAACTTATAGAAGAAAATCAAATTGATAAAACAATTATTGTTCAAGCAGTACCATCTACTGAGGAAACATATTGGCTTTTAGAAATGGCAGAAAATTATGATTTTATTGCAGGAGTGGTTGGCTGGGTAGACTTAACAGACCCAAAAATTGAAAAAACTCTAAATATACTACAAGAGAATCAATTCTTTAAGGGAGTTAGGCATTTGTGGGAAACTGATGAAGATCCAGAATGGATCATTAATTCTGGAGCTATTAGAGGGCTAAAAGTTATCGCCGAAAGAAATTTGACTTTCGACTTCTTAGCTAGACCTAAAAATTTAATTTATATCCCAAAAATTATGAATTTAGTACCTAATCTTCGAGCTGTTTTAGATCACATTGGTAAACCTGAAATAGCAGAAAAAAAAATACAGCCTTGGCTTAATGATATAAGAAAAATTTCTAGCATTGATAATGTTTTTTGCAAACTTTCTGGAATGATCACCGAAGCAAATCTAAAAAATTGGCGTGTTGAAGACTTAAAGCCATACGTTCATCATGTACTATCATTATTTGGTGCAGATAGAATAATGTTTGGTAGCGACTGGCCAGTTTGTACTCTTGCAGGGCAATATAAAGATGTGAAAAATTCTTTTGATGAGATTCTAAAAGACTTAGATCCTACATCAAAAAATAAAATATTTGGTGAAAACGCATCTAAATTTTATAAAATTTAGAATTTACCCTAAGGGTTTTCCAGATGACCAGCTCCAGTTATCAGGAGGCCAAATATTTTTCCCAACTCTTCTTGCCGAGTCTGAATTTCTAGATTCATCATACCAATCTTTGACAGTTTGAATCCATAAATTTATGTGAGGAGTACCCT
>CEUQ01026396.1_pt1 | contig 11991 bp, 9 predicted proteins | sample 361491 | NCBI WGS metagenome assembly CEUQ01 (sample SAMEA2622796, study PRJEB7988) | marine metagenome | biome: marine biome (ENVO:00000447); feature: marine epipelagic mixed layer (ENVO:xxxxxxxxx); material: "saline water (ENVO:00002010), including plankton (ENVO:xxxxxxxx)" | depth 120 m | reverse complement strand
AAACGTTTCTCAGGAGTCAATTATGGCAGCAAAGCATAGTGGTACCTGCGGGTGTGGTCACACCGTTACCGAATCAGCAAGTGATCCGATTGATGTCCATACGTGTCATTGCGGTGTTTGTAAATCTGTGACGGGACAAGACACCACACATGTGGCATTTTTCAAGCACAGTGAATTATCTGTAAACGACGAAATTAAGTTAAACCGGCAGCCATTTAATGCCGACAACCCAGACGGGCCGCTCGAACTTTGTACCTGTGCGGACTGTGGCAGTCCAATCATGCTCGACGATAAAGAAAGACGGATTCGGGTCATCGTGCCAAATCTTATGGGCCACGATGCGGATAAGATGCCAGCGACCTATCATGCATTCTTTGATCCATCATCCGAAGCAGATGCACCAGATGATGGTCGCCCAGTTCATGAAGGTCTACAGCCGTCTTTTGTTTGGCCTGATCCTCAATAGAGCGCTAAATTTTGTAACTTAACGCGCCCCCTGAAAAAAGGGGGCGCGAGTGGTATTTTTGATTCCCACCAGGTTCAGGGAAATCAACGGTATAGTTCTCGACCGTATAGTTCTGGGCAACTAAATCGCTTCTGGAGCGCGCTATATTAACCACGAACTCCGCGCGTAGCCAATAGCGTTAAGGTGCTGACCAGGGAACGTAGCAGGTCCCGATCAGCTAACGGAAAATATGCGCCGATTAGTCGCTTTTCTTTGCTTCTCGGATTACCAAAAAATACGTAAGACTACCTAATAATAGGGTAGTCAAACGAATTCCAAAAGTCCCCTCTCAGCGTATGCTGAACCCCAGTAGGTAAAAAGAGAAGACGGTAGTTTTCGTTTTCTAATAACGATTGTCGATTGGGATTGGAGAAGGGAGAGAGCCACGATGAGTGGCCAGCATCAGACAATTTCACAGTGCTTTGTAAGCCGAGCATCCGGTGACGCTAGTAAAACAGCATGGCGTCGGAAGGAGCGCGGTGTATGGCATACCGTGTCTTGGGCCGAGGCCCTGCATGAAGTATCGACCCTCGCCCAGGGACTAGCCGATAACGGCCTTAGGCGTGGCGATTCAGTTTTAATCTGCGCCGATAAGACCCATCACTGGGTTGTTGCCGCGCATGCGATTCAGGGACTTGGCGCAATAGTCGCCCCAATCATGCCCGATGTCTCGCCTCGGGAAGCTGGATCCTGCTTGGAACAAATAAAAACACCCAAGATGATTTTAGTGGAGAGCGAAAACGCTTTATCCGCTGTCAGTAGCGCATGCTCTGCTTCTGGCTTTAATGGCCCAATTTTTGTAGGTAAGTCAAATAAGGGAACTGTGAATGCGACTGATGGCGCAGGGCGTAGTCAGAGTCAGATCCAAACTTGGCCAAGGGTCGATAAAGATAAAGGAGATGCAGATCTCGCGATTGAATTTTTCAAAAAAGAGGTGAGAAAAGGGCAGTCTGATGATCTTGCTTCTATCTTTTTTCAAACGGGAGAGACCGGGAACCTTGAAACCGTTTCATTAAGCCACAGAGCTTGGTTGGAGAACGTGTCAGTATTTACGCAACACCTCCAACTGTCAGGGTCTGATCAGACGATTTGTACGCTCGCTCCCGCGTACGCGGCTGCCAAATTACTCTATCAGGTTGCTCCGGCTATTCACGGGTATTGTGTGAATTTTCCGGAGACGAGCGAGACGATCCTTGCTGACATGCGGGAGATCGGTCCAACTCAAGTATTAGTTTCCCCTGCCGGGTGTAAGCACATTGCTGTTTCATCTATCGCCCAGATGAAGTCAGCCGGATGGATCAAGCGCAGTCTTTTTGAAGCTGGTCAAGAACGATACAAAAAACAGGCACAGAGTGGCAACGCGGCCGTCGGCGGGATCTGGGGGGCGCTCGGAGCGACGTTGGTGTGCAGGCCTATAAGAGAGGTCCTCGGCCTTTCCCGGGTTAAATCGGTTCTGACATACCCGATGCACTTGGGAGATGACGCTACCGCCTTTTTTTCATCGATCGGTCTTAAATTTAAAAAAGTAGAAGAGTCGAAGCCTCTCGAGATATCGGGATTGCTCACACTTCAAGTCAGTGATTTTTCAGCCACTGAGACCTCTACGCCTAATGAATCCGTAAAGATCCAAGTGGTTTTGGATGACAGTCAACAGCTTACCGTCGAGCGTGATATCGAGGGTGCGCTATGCACCTCTGCATACATAAGGCGAGCAGTGGTTTTTTCCTCTGGCACGGACGATGCAACGGCGTTGATTCAACTCGATCACCTGGCCAGCAAAGACTGGGCAGACCGACAAGGTCTTCACTATGAGTCCGTGGATCAACTATCTTTGAATCCCGAGATGCTTCAGTTAGTTGAGGATGAGATTCGACTACGAGTTTCAGATAAAAGTAATTCGACCAACATTTCCAACGATCCAAATCGGGCAGTAGTGGGGAAGTTTGTAGTGTTAAGAAAAGATCTAGATCCTGACCAAGGAGAATTAACGCACCTGCGTACTCCAAATTACCAGACAGTCGTTAGAAATTATGCGTGGCTAATTGGTTCGTTAGATGCAAATCATGAAGGCGAGAGTTCAACGGCTACGGCAAGTTCCAGTAAACGACTCTTTCGTTTGAAAGATAGCCATGGTCTTGACTATGGCGGCGCTCAGATCGGTGGTTAACTGTGAATTGGTCATTTAGCAAGGTTGTTGAACATTTTTACGTAAGCGGCTAGCAGATATTTGTGATGAATGCAGAGCTAACCCACGGTAGTAACAGACTTGTTAGGGTCAAGGATATCTCGTTGAGGTTTGGCGGGGTTCATGCGCTTACCGGTGTAAGTTTTGACATATTGGCTCACGAGGTGTGTTCCATCATCGGCCCCAATGGCGCAGGAAAGAGTTCGATGCTGAATGTTCTCAATGGCGTTTATCGACCACAAGAAGGAACCATTACGTTGAACGATGTTGAGAAGAGGCGATGGTCACCACAGGAGGTAGCCAAAGAGGGGATTGCCCGTACGTTTCAGAACATCGCGCTTTTCAAGGGCATGACCGTTTTAGAAAACATTCAGACGGGAAGATGCTTGATGAACAAAGCGTCTGTTCTATCTCAGGCATTTCGTCTTGCAAAAAGTCGTCGAGAGGATAATGAAAGCCGAGAGAAGGCTGAGGAGTTGTTGGAATTTCTGGAGATCCAAGCAATCAGAAAGACATCAGTTGGCCAACTTTCTTATGGACTTCAAAAGCGTGTCGAGTTAGGCCGTGCGCTGGCCGCAGAACCTAAATGTCTGTTGCTAGATGAACCCATGGCTGGTATGAGTCCTGACGAAAAGCAGGATATGACAAGGTTTATTCTTCAAGCGAAGGAAGCATATGGGATGACCGTGGTTCTAATTGAGCATGACCTGGGTGTGGTTATGGATATCTCAGATCACGTAATCGTATTGGACTATGGGAGAAAGATCGCAGACGGAATACCAGAAGAGATAAAGCGAGATCAGAAGGTTATTGATGCATATGTGGGGAAAAATACGGATATCTAGATGTGGATCAGAAGAGTAGCGTTAAGTCGGAGTTGCGAGAAAAATCCAAAAACAGTTACGGATGGGGTTATTGGAATCATGTTTAGGCGGGCACCCCAAATCAAACGAATGTGTAATCGGGTTAGGTAATTAATAAAGATGGGACTTTTCTATTTGCAGATAGCTGTTGGCGGTTTACTAGCGGGCGTGATGTATTCGCTCATCGCTGTTGGCTTCGTTCTGATTTACAAGTCTTCAAAGATTTTTAATTTTGCACAGGGGGCAATGGTACTAGGCGCAGCCCTGACTTTTGTAAGTTTTATTGAGATGGGAGTGCCTTTCTGGTTGTCTCTTCTCATTACCACGTTGATCATGATTGTTTTTGGGATAGCTGTGGAGCGATTTGCTCTTCGGAAGCTCGCAAATACGTCTTTGTTAACTTTATTCATGGCAACTGTAGGCCTTGCATTTTTTGTTGAGGGGTTGGCGCAGTTCGTCTGGGGTGGCCAAGTCCACGGGCTTGAGTTAGGCATAGAGGATATGCCCCTGAGTGTCACCAGTGGATTCACGGTGAGCCAGTTTGATTTGTTTGCCGCGGCTGTGGCTGGCGGACTGGTTATCGTACTTGCTGTTTTCTTCACGTACACAAGAACCGGACTCCACTTGCAAGCAGTAGCTGACAACGTGCTTGCATCGCTGTCTGTGGGGATTCCCATTACCAGGATGTGGATGATCGCTTGGGCAACAGCGGGCGTTATTGCAATTGTTGCGGGACTTATGTGGGGCGCGCGACTCGGCGTGCAATACACATTATCCGTGGTTGCACTAAAGGCGCTGCCGGTTTTCATCATGGGAGGCTTCACCTCCATTTCCGGCGCCATTATCGCTGGACTTATCGTAGGAGCAGCCGAGGCTTTAGGGGAGTTAATTCTCGGCCCCTACTTGGGGTGGGGTACTCAAATTTGGATTGCCTATGCCGTCGCGTTAATCGTTGTATTGATCCGACCGTCTGGCATGTTTGGTCAGAAAGAGGTCCAGAGGATCTGAGATGATTTATCGGGAAATCGGGCAGTTCAAGTCGAGTTATTCTTCAGATCAAGCAATTGTTCAGTTAAAGCAGGACAGATTTCTGTGGGCACTGGCATTGGCTTTTGCCTTGGTTGCCCCACATATCTTGTCTCAGTATTGGATAACAGCGATTCTGATACCGACCTTATGTCTCGGGCTTTCTGCTTTAGGTTTAAATATCATAACTGGGTATGCGGGTCAGTTGTCGTTGGGTGCGTCTGCGTTTATGTCTGTAGGCGGGTTCGCTACCTACAATCTTTGTATTCGAATACCAGATCTACCTTTTCCGATATCAATCGTTTTGGCAGGATTGATCGCAGCTGCTTTTGGTGCTGTTGTTGGGTTGCCGAGTCTACGGATTAAGGGATTTTATTTAGTCATTGCGACCCTGTTGGCGCATTTTCTTGTTACCTGGTTTTTTGACGCTTACCCTTGGTTTAAGAATTACAACCTCCAAGGTGAAGTCAAGCCACCGGCTCTTCAACTATTCGGGCATGCGTTCACTTCCCATAAAGAACTCTATTACATCGTCATCGCGTTCGTTATTCCTCTGACACTGTTGGCCAAGAATATCGTTCGAAGCTCCTTTGGGAGAAATATGATGGCGGTTCGCGATATGGATGTTGCTGCCTCGGTAATTGGCATCAATGTTCCGAAGACTAAGCTACTGGCATTTGCGATTAGCGCTTTTTATTGTGGGGTCGCAGGTGCTTTATATGTTTATGCATATATGCAATTACTGGATACCAAAACCTACAGTATAGAGCTCGCATTTGCGATCGTATTTATGATCATTGTAGGGGGTATGGGAACTATTCTTGGATCGTTTGTCGGGGCCATAGTGATCTTTCTTTTCCCGATCTTCATGAATACGATCTTGGGGAGTTATGGGGTAGACGCGTCACAAGTTCAGAACATTAGTAAGATGATTTTCGGAGTACTGGTTATCTTACTTTTGGTTTACGAACCGAATGGAATTATTAGTCTTTTGTCGAGATTAAAAGAAAAACTGCGGATCTGGCCGTTCCCTTACCGGCGTTAGTACGGAAGTTATTGATGCGACCGGAGTGCTAGAGAACAAAAAACTTAGAAGTAGAAAATAGTCGAAATCAGGAAAATAAAACGTCAGAGCATAAATGCATAAATAAGAGAAGAACCGCGACCAAAATTATCTAGAGAGGTTTGTTTCGTGTAGATGGTTAACAGTATAGAAGGCTTAGGAGTGGTAAGAAGAAAGAAGTAGGTAGGTAGAGGTAGGCAGTAAGAAGATTAAGAAGATGTAGTTGTGTGTAGTAGAGAGCAGTAGGATATGTATTGAAAACAATAGGAGAACGTAGGATGAGTATACAAAGTGCGAAATGGAAACGACCAGTGCTCGCGGCTGCTTTGTTGGCTGCTGGCGCCGTAATGTCGGGCCCCGCGTCAGCTTCTGAGGTAAACCTGAATATGACGAAGGGGGAGCCTTTTACGGACCACCACAACACCGATCTTGACCGTATTATTTACACACCGCTTGCAAGTTATCGAGTGGGGCCTTATGCGGAAGGAGGGACTGGTTATTATGGAGGTGAGATTGACCTTTTCCGTTGGATCAACCTGACCTATGGCGGGATCAGTGCTAAGCCAGGCGACCCCCCAATTCCGATCGTTTGGGACGAATGTGAAACTGAGTGGGATACCCCGCGAGGCGTGGAATGTTATGAGCGCTATAAAAACAAAGGGCCGTATGGCGCAACTGCTAACGATCCGTTAAGCGTCGGTATCGCATATGCGCTTCAAGAGAAGACACGTGCGGATCGCATCCCGAGCATAACACCGAACCACGGCAATACGGCATCGCAAGATGGACGGGTATTCCCATACCAGTTCCCAGTCGAGATTACGCCTTATGATGAAACAAGCATCATGGTGAATTACGCTAAGCAGCAGAGTGGCGGAAGCCTCGAAGGAAAGAAGATCGCCGTTCTTTATCATGGCTCTGCATATGGCCGTGAGACCATCGGACTCTATGAAACGTTGTCCGGGATGTTGGGCTTCACGGTTCAGCAAATCGAAGTCCCTCATCCAGGTAATGAGCAGACCTCGATTTGGATGCGGGTACGGCAGTTTAATCCAGACTTCGTAATGCTTCGTGGCTGGGGAGTTATGGTTCCGGTTGCACTAAAAACCGCCGTTAAGGTTGGCTATCCGGTATCCCAGGTTATCGGTAATATTTGGAGCAACTCAGAGGGAGATGTGCTTCCGGCCGGTGCTGCAGGTAAGGGTTATGTCACGATTAACACTCAGGCACCAGGTAAAGACTGGCCTTTAATTCAGCGTCTTTGGAATGATCTTTACCAGGGTGGATTGGCAGGTGGTAAGGGTGACATGAAAGATCCGAAGCGCGTTGGCCATGTTTACTACAATCTGGGCGTCGTAGCGGGAATTATTCATGTCGAAGCCATGAGAGCAGCTCTTGCGAAATTCGGACCTGATATGCCGTTGGATGGTAAGCATAAAAGATGGGGTCTTGAGAACCTTCATCTCGATGATGCGAAGCTCTCAGAGTATGGCGTCTTGGGCATGATGCAGAATGTCTACACTTCATGTAAGGACCACACCGGCGGACACCGCGGAAAGATGGCCGCATGGAATGGGGAATCGTTCGATCTTGTCTCAAAGGACTGGATTCTTTCTGATCTTGATGTGATTTGGCCGCTGGTATATGAGCGGTCTGAGAAGTACGCAAAAGAGAACAATATCAAGATTCGAGATTGCGATGATCCAGATGACAATGCCTATATGTACTAGGTTCTCACGGATCTATTGATGTTTTGTACTGGGCCGAGCACCGGTCATGGTGCGAGGCCCAGTGCGATTTATCTTGTTGTTTGCAAAGCAAAATTCGATACGGTGAATGACGAATAACTAATAAATTGATTGATGATGGGTAGTTTTTTTAATGAGCGAACAAGCTGACCATATAGAACTAGACAGTGTGGTCTCAGATCACCAAGATGCTGCGCCATTAATTCAGGTACGCGATATCGAGGTTGTTTATAACTCAATAATTCTCGCTGTCCGTGGGATGACCATAAACGTCAGCCGAGGGCAAACGGTGGCACTCTTAGGGCCAAATGGCGCGGGGAAGACCACTACCTTAAAGGCAATCTCGAGACTTCTTTCCCCTGAGGGTGGAGAGACTTCCAAGGGAAGCATTCAATACGATGGGGTAGACATTTTGTCGTGGGATGCATATAGAGCTGTAAATCAAGGGATCGTTCAGGTTCTTGAGGGTAGACAGGTTTTCCCTTCCCTGTCAGTAGAGCAAAATTTATTGGTTGCTGCCTATTCAAATAAGACACCCAGAAGTCAGGTGAAAGATGCGTTAGAAAAGATTTTTAATTACTTCCCGAGGCTGAAAGAAAGGCGTAAATCCAAAGCTGGATATACCTCCGGTGGTGAGCAGCAGATGCTTGCGATGGGGAGGGCGCTTATGCTTAACCCCAAAGTCATTTTGCTTGACGAACCTTCAATGGGTTTGGCTCCGCTAGTAGTAGAAGAGATATTCGAGATTATTGGAAATCTGAGCCGCAATGAATCGGTAAGCATCCTCCTTGCGGAACAGAATGCGTCTATTGCGTTGCGTTATGCGGATTTTGGTTATGTAGTTGAAACAGGCAGGGTAGTGTTGTCTGGTACTGCAAAGTCATTACAGGAAGACGATAGCGTGAAATCTATGTATCTCGGAATTGATCAGAGTGGGGGTCGCCATGAGTTTGGTGTCGATAAGCATCATACTGATCGTCCCGATCTCTTTGCGATGTAGTGGATTGATATTTAGACTCTCTAAAGATAGATCGTGAGCGAGTGATGATAGATAAGGATTTAAAAGATGTGTTCAGCCAATTGGCAGCGGGGGTAACCCTTATCACGATTGGAAATGGCGGATCACATCACGCGATGACGGCAACAGCATTTATGCCTTTGTCTATAGATCCGCCTCTGGTGTTGGTGGCGATCGAAAAGAAAAACGAAACCCATAAACTTTTCTGTTCCAGTAAGAATAGTTTCGGAATCTCTTTGTTATCGGCCAATCAGCAGGGAATTTCAGATAGGTACGCTAGAAAGGATCCGGACCGCTATCATTTTGAAGGTGTGGAGACATTTACCGGACCGGCTGGCTCGGTTCTGATTTCTGGCTGCTCGGCTGCCGTGGAGGCGGAACTGTCAAAGGAATATGACGCCGGAGATCATACTATTTTCATTGGGAAGATTAGTTGGGCTCAGGCTTACGCTGAAAACCAGCCCCTTGTCTACTGGCAGCGTGGATATCACTACCTCACTTGAATCAAGTGGCTTGGAGCGCTAGAAGATCGCGCCAAGTAGTAAACTAATTCTCGCCTCGAAGAAATTAACGATTCGTCAGTTTGACTGACTCTAGCTTCGCTGCCTAATGATATAAGTGATTGGTTTTTTAGGAATTATGTGAGATCTGGCGTCGATGCAGCACGCCTCCACTTCCAAATTTAACTTTCGGTTGTTAGGTCCCTTTTAAATTATGTTCTCGTCGATCAAACATGTCATTGAAGATGTAAAGCAAGGAGTACCCGTTGTAATCCTCGATGATGAAGAACGCGAGAATGAAGGCGATCTCATTGTTGCAGCCGAGCACGTGTCAGCAGAAAAAATTAACTTTATGGCGACTCATGGTCGTGGACTGATCTGCCTTACGTTGACATCGGAACAAGCAACCTGCCTCGATCTTTCTCCAATGGTTAGGAAGAATCGCTCTAGCCATGGAACGAATTTTACCGAATCTATAGAAGCAGCCTCAGGAGTGACGACAGGAATTTCTGCTAAAGACCGAGCGACAACGGTTCTTGCTGCGATAGGAAAAGGTGCTGGACCGCATTCGATCGTGTCACCAGGGCATATATTTCCCCTCATCGCTGAGCCGGGAGGTGTTCTGAACAGGGCAGGCCACACGGAAGCGGGTTGTGATCTAGCACGTCTTGCAGGCCTGAAGCCGGCGTCCGTGATTGTTGAAATTTTGAACGCCGATGGGACGATGGCAAGACGCGATGAATTAATCAAGTTTGCGAAGAAACATAGGTTGAAACTTGGTACGGTTGCGGACTTGATTGAGTTCCGTTTAAAAAATGAGAACACTGTTCTCAAGGTAAGCAGTCGAACAATCTCAACTGAGTTCGGGACATTTTTACTCTTCCAATATTTCGATCAAATCAAGAAGTTCAGTCACTATGCGCTTTTAAAGGGTGAAGTTCATGGTGATGAGGCGATTCTTGTTCGGGTACACGTGCATGACTTAATTACGGATCTTTTTGGAAGGAGGCGAGGAGTCGGATGGGAATCACCTCTAAAGAATACTCTGTACCGTCTCGCGAAAGAACGTAATTCGGTGTTGGTTCTATTAAATCCGCAAGGGGATGCTCGAGAAAACGAAGACTTGAGTAGTCGCTCGATAGACAGGGAGGAGGATACAACCCTGGGTGAGATTCCCGATATGAGAACGTTCGGGGTCGGGGCACAAATTCTTCGAGATCTGGGCATTAGGAACATGCAAGTCTTAGGGGAGCCGAAGTCTATGCATGCCATCCGTGGTTTCGGTTTAAATATCGTTGGTTACGTGCCGCAATATTGACAAAAGGGTTCCTTACGGTCGCTTGAGCCCAGAGCACTTCTGGACTGTTGTTGAGGAACATTTGGTGAGCTAGCAACCGGGGGGATGTGGTTGTTGGGTCAATTGACGGTTCCCTGGTTTCTGCAGGCGCCTGACATTTCACTGTGAAAGTGGGAAGGAAAGGTTTGCGGAAAATTGATCCTGAGTGGCTTGAGTTAGCTTGAGTATGGCGCCGTTTTTTCCGCGCAAAGAAGCCTGGACTATATTGAACCAGGGATTGATATCTGATAACTCTCTATTCTCGGTAAGACCTGAATTCAACTGGAAAGACGTACTCTCATCGTTTTTTTTCTGCACTAGTGATAACTCTAAACCGGAAGAAGTGAAGGAAAAACATATAGTTAGGGAGAATAGGGGAGGTAAAATCCGGCAAATAGAAGATACTAGGCAGAAGGACAGTGCATCAGGGAGATGTCGAACTAGGTAAATCCTCTTTTCTTCAAGATCCAATGTTTCATCCACAACTGTGATCCGACCGTTCGCCTTATATATCTGGGCGGCCGCATTGAGAATCCCAAAAAATTCCTCGCGGTCCAACTTTGTTATCGTAGAGTCTTCCAAACGGCTTTGCGGCTCCTGCAAGGATGAAAATATTCTAAATAAGTGATTCAGATACTGTGCGGACCAATGAACTTTAGTTTGATACTCCCGTAATTGCGTTGGGCTAAGTTCAAATTCTGGATTAGTCATAATTTCGGATAGGCTCAAGATAGCATGTAGCGCACCTCGTATATCGTGATTCAAAATCTTAGTGACTGAGGCTAGATCAGAAGAAAGCATAAGTTCTAGTCTTGACAAGATGTGACCAACGTCGAGTCAAGGTATTTAGCGGTGGTACTCTGAAGATGGGGAAGTTGTTTCGGATGAAAATCTTGTGGGGACACCGAATACCGATTAGCCGATTTGAGGTCGATGCTAAGATCTCTTGGTATTTTTGGGGCATCTGCAACGCTAAGGGATAATAAAAAGTGAGATCACAACGTTGTATATTTTTGAACCAAGAGAGCGATTTGGAATAACTCTTCTCTCCTATTCAAATATGTCGGCCGAGGTCTGGTTCTGTTATTTATCCTCTTTTGCTTCGGAGGTTTCAAAAGTTGAGAGTCAAGACGGCGCGATCTCTCGCGATTCAGATCAGTTCAGGTCTAATGAAGCCAGTTCTCAACGATCTGTAGTCCTCTGGTCTCAGGACAATTAATCACCCTGGTAAAGTTGTTATTAATGGGACTTAGATTTAACACCATGTTCCTGAAAATGTCTAAATATCAATGGATAGGCGTAGTATTGGGAATACTTGCGATTGCCATACTTTTCTATCGCTATCTCGTCCACGACGGTGACTTTGATGTGTACTGGGCAGCCACGTTTCGTTATGTGCATGGCCTCAAGATTCACGTTTATGAGCAGAATGTCTTTACGTATCCGACTTTTGCTTCTTTCATGCTGTTGCCGGTGTATCCCCTGGGTTACACCGTCGGAAAAATCCTGTTCTTCGCCGTTAATGTCATTTTTCTTGTGGGTGCCGTCTATATCTGCCAGCGTGAGGTGCTTTACGGCGGCGCTGTGCGAGCGGCGACGCTGGTCATTGCTCTGCTGTTTTCTTTTCGGTCGATTCTGGCTGTCTTCAACAATCAGCAGACCGATATCCTGATTTTTGGGTTGGTCATATTCGGAATCGCGGCTTTTGCTCGTGCGCCTGTGCTGGCGTCGACCCTGATGGCGATAG
>CEUQ01163596.1_pt1 | contig 11995 bp, 11 predicted proteins | sample 361491 | NCBI WGS metagenome assembly CEUQ01 (sample SAMEA2622796, study PRJEB7988) | marine metagenome | biome: marine biome (ENVO:00000447); feature: marine epipelagic mixed layer (ENVO:xxxxxxxxx); material: "saline water (ENVO:00002010), including plankton (ENVO:xxxxxxxx)" | depth 120 m | reverse complement strand
CAAAATATGATGATGATGCAGGAGACTGGTACGTTGCTTTAGGTTGGGATGAAAAACGTGCTATTGTAAAAATGGATTCAGTTTTGGCAAAAATTACAGAAATAAAAGAAATTTAATTTGATTTTTTAAATTATATCAGAATGTATGTTAAGACTAATAACTTAATCATAAAGGGTTTTTTGATAATCATATATGATATTTGTTACATCATTTTGATCAAATGGCTTATCTGGTGAGTACCAAATTTGACGATTATCTAAAATTTCATAATCCATATCCAATGAAGAATTAAAAATACTTCTGAAGATATTGACAGGACCATTTATCTCAATTCCATTTTCATTAGGCGAGTAAACTGCCAATATAATATTAAATCCACGAATATAATCTTCTGGCACAGGATTATTCCAATTAATATAATGACGATATCCATGATCTGACATAAGAATTATAATAGCATCAGGAGATCTTTCTTGAATTCCATCAATAATTTTTATCATTTTTTTATTTACAAATTTTAGCTGTTCTAAATATGCATTCTTATCTCCACCATCACTTACAGAGACTGAATTTCCTATTGAATCATAAATAAATGGTGAATGAGGAGTTCTTAAATGCGCTACAATAAAATTTGGGTCTTCATTATTTTGGAAATTTTTTAGCATTTCAAATGAACATTCTAATTTATCCCTAATCACTTCTTCAAATATAAGATCTTGTAAACTAACTATTGGGACATATACTAATGCAAAATTCTTTCTTATATCTGGATTAATATCAAAAATATTAGAACATAGTCTTTCATCAGCTAATGTTGTAGTTGCAGTTCTTCCTCCTGCGCCATCTAAAGTTATAATTTTATAATTATTTGCTTTTAAGATTTTCATTGCATTATTTTTATTAATCATATTTTGAACCACATTGATATTCTTCGAATCCTTTCCAAGGTGTTGAGGTATAAAATCAAAATACATCATATTCATTATTGACGGAAGTGATAAACTAGTATTTGGATAATTACTAAAACTATTTTCAACTACAGAGAACTTGCGTTTTTCTAATTCCATTCTAAATTCATCATTTTCATAATCAAAATCATGTTTTAATTGCAAAAATCCAGCATATTCATCTAGGATTATTAAATAAATATCAGGTTTGTTTTCTATATCACTGATTTGAATTGGAACATTAGAAAATTCTAATGATGATTCATCATCAGATGTCATAATAGTGAAAGCACCAATGTTAAATATCAAAAAACCAATCATCGTCATCGAGATTACGTTAGCAATAGAAGTTTTATCATCTAATGTCTTTGTTCTAATAAAATAAATAATTCCTAATACGCTAATAACCAACAAAACAATTATCAGAACTTGTTGTTCCAGTGAAGATGTAACTGATTCATTAGGGTTTTCAGAAAGAAATAAACTAATGTTCCCCAAATTTACTAAACACATTATTAACAAAGAGACAATTAATCCAGATCTTTTACTTCCGACGAATCTCTGCAAGATTATCCAAAAAACAAATGTTATTGATATTGACAAAAATAATGGGAAAACCACATCTTCAAATAACAATTCATGTATGTTCATTTGGTAAAAAAACATTAGAGGGAATAATGAAAAAAGAAATGTATGAATTGGAAATTTGAATATTCTGTCTAGTAAACGGATTATCATCAAAATCTGATTTTAAACCACATTAATTAATTATTCAAGAAAAATTCATATAAACTACAGAAGTGTCTCACAAATATGCTAGAGAATTATTATTTGTATATTGATCCTGGAGTTGGTAGTGCAATAGTTGTTATGATTTTGAGTGCAGTAGCGGGAGTGGGTATGTTTGTAAGAACTAGATGGGCTAAATTAAAATATAAAATGAAAAACAAAGAATGATTAAAAAATCATATTTAAAATATAAAATTTCTGTCTGATAATGACTAATGCGATAATTTTAGCGGCAGGGTTAGGAAGTAGATTATTACCTTTAACAAAGGATAAACCAAAATCATTAATCAAATTTGCTGGAAAAACATTATTGGAAATGCAAATAGAATCATTTAGAGAAAATGGAATTCAAGACATATCAATTGTGACGGGTCATAATAAAGATAAATTTTTTTTAAAAGATATCAATTATTTTGAAAATTTAGAGTATAAACAAACTAGTACTTTATTGAGTTTATTTTGTGCAAAAGAAAAAATTATGAATTCAACAATAATTTCTTATGCAGATATAATATTTGAAAAAAACGTATTAAAAAAACTATTAAAAACACGTGATGAAATTTCTTTAGTCAACGATAGAAAATGGTTGGAATATTGGGATATAAGACCAGATGAAACCAGTGATGAAGCTACAGAAACAGTATATGTTGATCAAAAAAACTGTGTGAGATTTATTGGTAAAAAAACTCAAAAATCTAATGCACATTTTATAGGTTTAATGAAATTACAAAATTCAGGCGCTCAAAAATTTTTAGAATTTTTTGAAATATTAAAGAAAAATTATGAAAAAGATGTAAAGAAAACTAAAACAAATTTAAGTTTTAGCAAACTTCGAATAATAGATTTGCTTCAAACGATAATAGAAAATAATGTAGAAATAAAATCAGTTCCAATAGATAATGGTTGGTTAGAATTTGATACAATAAATGATCTTAATTTGTATAACGAAATGTATGAAAAAAAGACATTACAAAAATTTATCAAATTATGAGCTTTTAAAAATGAACTTTATTGACAAAGAAATAATTTTTATTTAAATATTCATAATTAATTTTTGATATACAATGAAATTTAATTTTGATATTAAAAAAGAATTGGATGAAGTTAAAAAATTTGAGAAATTATCTGATGAAGAACGTTCTATAGTATTCTATTCAGAAAATAAACATGATTTCATTTATTATGAATCAATAATTAAACAATTAACTGAGTATTATGATAAAAAAATATGTTATGTTACATCTAACAAACTGGATCCAATGTTAAAAAACAATCATGAAAAAATTTTAACATTTTATATTGGAACTGGAATTGCTTGCACAAAATTTTTCATTAATTTGAAATCAAAAATTGTTATAATGACAATGCCTGATCTAGAAACATTTCATATTAAACGCTCAAAAGTTCAAAACATACATTATGTAAACATTTTACATTCGTTGAGTAGTGTTCATGCTACATTAAGAAAAAATGCTCTTGATAATTTTGATGCAATTTTTTGTGCATGTAATTATCATATTGAAGAAATTAGAGGCTCTGAAAGAGCATATAATCTTCCAAAGAAAATACTTGTTGAACAAGGTTATGGCAGACTAGAAAATCTTTTAGAAGATGTAAAAAATAAAAAGATATATCTTAATAACAAAAAAAATGAGCGTAAAACTATTCTAATTGCACCTTCTTGGGGCCCAAATGGTTTAATTGAAACAATAGGAAAAGAAATTGTTGAAATTTTACTAAATTTTGATTATAATGTAATTCTAAGACCTCATCATATGACACTAAGAAAATCAAAAAAAATAATTGAACAAATAAAAAATAAATTTGAAAATAATTCAAATTTTACTCTAGAAACGGAAACAAAAAATTCTGATTCATTTTTTACTTGTGATTGCATGATTTCTGATTGGTCTGGTGTTGCAATTGAATATGCCTTTTCACTTGAAAAACCTGTTCTGTATATTGACGTTCCACAAAAAATTTTCAATCCCGATTTTAAACAAATTGGTATAATTCCGATGGAAGATAAAATTAGAAATCAAATAGGCGAAATTGTATCTCCCCAAAATTTATCTAATATCCCAACAAGTATAGAAAATTTATTCAAAAAATCAGAAGAGATAAAAAAAATAATTCAAAAAATTCGTAGTGATACTGTATTCAATATTGGAAATTCTGGAGATATCGGCGCAAAATATATTATTGATTTCTTAGATAAAACTAGGTGATTCTTAATCAAGACAAAAGTGATTTTGAAAATCTATTTTTTATTGTCTTAGGTTCTAATGTAACTCGTGTACTGACGTAATTACTAGGCTTAATTTTTATGACAATCATGATTGGACCAGATAATGATTTAATTTTTTTTATGATGTCAATAATCGCTTTCTTAGAATTTACAGTAAATACCTTGTATTTTGCTGCTTTACCTAAATTTTCAATTTTAATTTTTTTAGAATTTGTTGGTTGTTTACCTGTTGATTCATGAACTGAATTATCAAATATGATGTGAACTAGATTTTTTGGTTGTATAGCACCAATAGTCACTAACGAGCCTAAATTCATGAAAATATTTCCATCCCCATCAAAAATGTAAATTTTCTTATTTTTATTAATCATAGAGATTCCAAATCCAATAGAAGATGAAAGTCCCATAGAGCCTATCATATAGAAATTAGAATTTTTATCATTAGATTCAAAAAGATCTCTACTAATGAAACCATTTGCTGAAATAATAGGAGATTCCTGAACAAGTTTTGAAATAATTTCGATTGCTTCTTTTCTAATCATTGAATTCCCTCCTTATTATTAATGCGCATGAGGATTTTTTGGTTTTTTCTATTGCCCATTTTACAGATTTTTTCCAGTTTAAATCAGTAACAACTTTTGATTCTAATCCTATTGTTTGAAGTAATTTTGGTTGTATGCTTCCTATTTTTTTATGTTCAGGTGCATCATTTTTCAAATATCCTCGCCATCCAATTAAAAAAATTATAGGTATTTCATACAATTGTACAAGTGACGTAATTGTGCTTATAGAATTAGCAAATCCAGCATTTTGCATGAAAATTAATGGTATTTTGTTGGAAAGAGAAATTCCAACTCCAATTCCAATAGCTTCTTCTTCTCTAGTTGCAATTAAAATTTTATTTTTTTTTAGTCCTTGTGAAATAAAATATTTCATTGTCGAATCAGGAACACCAATAAAATTATCTATTCCAATAGTTAAAAACTCATCAAACATTTGCCTCTGTGAAAATTCCTTCATTAGTAACCTAACCTTTGTAATTTCTCTTCTAATTCTTTTTCCTTGTTTTTTATTTGGTACATTTCTTGAAGTTTAAAAATATCTTCCATACTCGCCATTTTTTCAGTAATTTCATCTAAACTATTTACTGATTTCATTTGTTCAAGTAATCTTGTTAAGGATTCATATCCAACACGAAGTGTTTGATTAGCAAAAATGGCCATTTTTATATTGTGTTTTATTAGGTCATCCATTTTTACAGTGTAATAGGTAGTTGGAATAACAACAAGTGGGGCTTTTCCTTTCCATCTATCTGCAAATTCAAAAATTTCTTTAGGAGAAATTTGTTTTGAATGAATTAGTATGGCATCTGCTCCGGCATTTTCATATGCATTGGCACGTTTTATAGCCTCATCCATCCCCATTCCAGAAATTAATGCTTCAATTCGTGCCATTATCATAAAATTTTTATCTTGTTTTGCATCAGTTGCTGCCAATATTTTTGCAACAAAATCTTTCTCAGGAAGCAAATCATTTTTTCCATCTTTTAATAAACTGTTTTGTTTTGGAAATGTTTTATCTTCAATTGTTATTGCTGCAATTCCAGCATTTTCATATTTTTCTACTAAATGTCTAACATTATTTGGATCACCATAACCAGTATCACAATCTGCGATTACTGGAATTTTACAAGTATGTGCCATATTAGCTGCAGCATTAAAAAATTCGGTCATTGTCAAAATACTGGCATCAGGTACCGCATGAACTGCGGAAATAGCAAAACTTCCAGCCCAAATTGCATCAAAACCATGAAATTCTACAAGTTTTGCTGACATAGCATCGTATGCACCACAAACTTTGACAAGAGGTTTTGAATTTAACATGTCTACTAATTTTCTTGCTTGTGACATATCATTAATCTCCAATTACCAAGTTATAAAAAACATGCCACTAATATCTAATTATGTATACAATCAAACAACCAAATTGCATAATTTTTGGAAAAAATTCAGTTAACTCTTTTCAATTTAAAGAGAATTCATTAGTAATTACTTCAAAAGGAGCAAAAAAAAGAAGTTGGCTTGACAAATTAAAAATAAAAAATTATTACTTGTTTGATGAAATAGAAGCAAATCCATCTACAAATGATGTTGATAAAATTATCTCAGAAATAAACGAATCACAGATCACTCAAGTTATAGGATTAGGCGGAGGAAGTAGTCTAGATGTTGCAAAATTTGTTGCTCATAAAATAAAAAAATTTAAAATTTTACTTCCTACAACATTTGGAAGTGGAAGTGAAGTTACTAGAATTTCAGTGTTAAAGGTTAACGGTAAAAAAAAGAGTTTTCACCATGATGAATTATTTGCTAATGTTGCAATTATAGATCCGGATTTTTTAAAAGATTCGCCAGAAACAATAATCAAAAATTCTGCCATAGATGCAATTGCACAATGTAGTGAAGCATTTGATAGTAAAATTAGTAATATCTATACAAAATTTTTTTGTGAAAAAGCATTTGATATTTTAGAAAATGCAATACTTGAAGAAAAATATGATGATTTAGCATTAGGTTCACTTTATTCTGGGCTAGGATTTGGAAATTCATCTACTACATTAGGTCATGCATTATCATATGTATATTCAAATGAAGGAATTAGTCATGGTCATGCACTTGCATTTACTACAATGTTAGCACACAGATTTAATAATTCTATTTTTTATGAAAGATTCAGTAAAATTGTTCATAAACTAAAATTTCAACCAGTTAATTTAAAACAAAATATGAATGATGCAGCAGATTTGATATTAACTGATAGAAAACATTTAGACAATAATCCAAAAAATGTCACAAAAAATGATATTATTTCATTATTAAAAGAAATTAATGAAATTAGAATTTAATTCATCATTAAATAATTAAAAAAGATCATCACGGTGATAATTTCTCATTTCACCATAAAATGGAGGACTGTCAGATTCTAATTTTCGTATAGCAGTACATAAGATTCTATCAAGTAATTCATCATTAAAGCAAGCATCGGATTTTGTAGTAGATGATATTTTTACATCAGACATAACTGCATTCTTAGAATAAGAAAGTAATAGATTTGCACCAGAAAGATCTGCAGATGAGAGATTGGCAGATATTAGATCAGATTGTTTAAGATTAGCTCCAGATAGATCTGCATTAGATAGATTTGCATATGATAACTCAGCCTGGCGAAGATCAGCATTTTTTAGATTAGCGTTGATTAATGTGGAATCACGAAGGAATGCACGAGATAAATCTGAATTTTCTAGATTTGCATTAGATAAATCTACTTTCCAGAAATCAACATTATGTAAATCTGTATTATTTATTTTTGCAAAAGAAAGATCTGCATTTTTAAAATATGCATAATCAAATTTTATTCCTTGTAGATTAGAATTAACTAATGTTGTATATCGAAGACTTGCCCCAGTTAATTCAGAATTTTGTAAATTACTATTTGTAAGATCTGCTTTTTCTAGATTTGCACCAATTAGTATACTATTTTCTAGATTTGCACCTCTTAACATTGCACCAGAGAGATCAGCACCAGATAGATTTTTACCAGAAAAATCTATGCCCTCCAGATATACGCCGTGTAGATTAATTCCAGTTAAATCATTTAGAGTTAGATCATATTCGTTAGATTTATGATAAAGATCAATTTCTTCTAGTCGTGTATCAAAATCTGCAAATTCAAGATTAGTATTTTTTAGATTTGAAGAATTTAGTTTTGCACCTAATAGGAAGGCTCCATCCAAATTTGCATTAGTAAGATCAGCATTACGAAGATCAGCATTACGAAGATCAGCATTACGAAGATCAGCATTTGTAAAATTTACATCTAATAGATTGGAATCAATCAGTTTAATTCCAGATAGATCTTTTCCAGATAGATCGGTATAATGTATTACGGCTCCACGTAAGTTTGCATTAGCAAGTTTTGCATTTTTTAAATCAGCACCAATGAGATTAGTATATGAGAGATCAGCATATGAAAAATCACTATTATTAAATCTCTGTTTGTCCAAAGTTGCACCACAGAAATTTGAACGAGTTAAATCAGTGTTTTCTAATTTAGTATTTTTTAAATTTGTTTTATACACATATGCATTTCTGATTTTTGCATCAGTAAGATCAGCATTTTCTAGATCTGCATTTCTAAGATTAGCTCCTGAGAAATCTGCACCAATTAATTTAGTATTTGAAAGATCGGTTCTTTGTAAAACAGTACCGAAGAGTGTTTTATCTGATAAGTCTAATCCCGACAAGTCTAATCCCGACAAGTCTAATCCCGACAAGTTAACATCTTCGTTATTTCTCAATTTTTCAACAACCCATATATTTTCAGTTGCCACATATGTTTCAGTTTCAGGAACTTGTGGTTCATCAGGAGTAAAAATTATCCATATTGAAAAAATTATTAACACGCTCATCAAAATTGGAAATGGAAAAAGTTTCATACACTAAATTTAGTTTTTTTACATAAAAATGATTGTGAGGTTTGATTAGTTAAAGTAAAGATCAAGAATGGAAAAAATTTAAACAATAAAAAAGTCCACGTTCATATACATTTGGTTTCCTAGTAAAGTGTAAATGTGAACCAATTTCAGCATTATTCCAATGTGCATATTGAGGTCCACGCATAAGTCGGAGTAGTAATCTATAATCAGTTTTTATTAGAAGAAATTGATTAAATTTTTCAATATTTTGTTGAGGGATAATTTCAGGAGAGGAATTATTTGCATGGAGCAATAACATTTTTTTTTCCGGTAAATGTATTAGAACATTTGTAGTTGATGAGTAATTAAGTTGATTTCGTTTTGATTCGAATCTTTCATAACATTTTGGAATTAAACTTAGAAAATCATCTAATTTTGGATATTCATCTTCTTCATAATCATATTTTTTATTTGAGAGTTTAGATTCAATATAGTTATTTTTTTCCTCATTATCAATCGGAATATATTTTTGATTAGATTTTCCAGAATTTATATCAAAAATTGAATTTTGATTAAGAATTAGGCCTTTTTGAGAAATATGATCTATAGCAGATGAATTTTGAAAATAATTTAGTGCATCCTCTAATTCAATTTTTGCACGACGTTTTTCTAAGATAGAATTTTGTCCTCCCAGAACATATCGTCCGGCAAATGGCATATAGAAATCTGGCTTAAAGAAATTTATGTAAGATTCACCTTGAGATAAGAATTTTTTTACAATTTCTTCTTGGGATTTTTGTAATTCATCATCAGATAATTCAAAACATTGTGGATAAGCAGTTGCCGAAGAATATCCAAATAGTAGGAAGTTAATCTTTTTGTAGTAATTTTTAATTTTTGAAGCAGATGTTTCTGCTATTGGAAATGGACAATCATTAGTGTTTATAATTACTTGATCATCATTATCAATAGCACACATGGTGTCTATTGTGGTTGAACCAAATGTTTTTTCAGCTATTCCACAACCAAAATACTTTAAACATAAACTAGGATCACAATTATCTGCAGCAAGAATTCGTATATGTAAATTATTTTTTATGTTAATGCGTGTATCATGTTCAACTTCAATTACATTAAATCCCAATTTTTCTATTCCTCTTTTTAAGAAATCAGCATGAAATTTATGAATAAATATTGGAATTTTTTTATTCATTTTTGATAATGTTTTTGGACTAAAATGATCTGGATGAATATGAGATATGTAGATTCCATCAATTTTTTCTAATTCATCAAATTTTATTGTACACGGAGGATAATTGTGCCAGGAACCATAAAATTCACCATCAATAAACCAAGGATCAGTGAGTATTGACGAGTCTTCATCTTGAATTAAAACAGATGCAGAACTCATATATTTTATCTTCATGATTATTCAAAATTAAAAAAAATGATCACCCGAAACCAATCCAGAAGAATTTAGATTAAAGTAATATCCTTGGATGTATGGAGTATCAGCCTTTATTGTAACCCATCCTTCAGTTTTAATAAAATCATTTAATTTAAAATCATTAATAGTAAATCGTTTTTCAGAGTTTGGTTTTAATGAACATTTTTCGGTGAATGTTTCTGAATCTTCAATTCTATAAAAGTTAAGTTCTAGGTTAGCTTCCTTCTGATAATTTTTGAGACTTGAAAAATTTCCTAGTGTCAATACATAATTCCTTCCATTAAATATTGGCGCCCAATGAAAAGAACCAGGTTTATTTTCCAATAAGGGATTACCCATACGAGTGTTGAAACATATGTTACAAGGGAGTTTGGAACTCTGTTCAGAAATTCCTACATCTAATCCAAATTTCATTCTAGCTGGAATTTTGATATTTTTGGAATTTGTTATAATATGTGCTGCAAGATTGCCAGTTGGTAGACTAAATTTTGATATAATTTCATTAAAATTAATTTTTAATAGTTTATTTTCATTATTTTTTATTTCAAGGAAATTTTCATCTGAGAATATTTTTGAACCATTTTCATCATGAATGTCAATTTGTAGTGTAAGATCAGATGGAGGAAGATTTGGATAAATTATAAGATTTGTGAATTGATTGTCTCTATGAAAAACTGGAATGTATGCTGAGGAATCAAAATGTCGATCGTTATTTCTATTCCAATAATCAGAATCACTTGTACATGAAGTACAATCATAATATGAATGAGTGAAGCTTATTGAAGGAAATGATTTTTGTATATTTCCTACCAGGAATCGAGGATAGAAACCTTGAAAATTATGTTTTACGGATATAGATCCAGGTTTGTTATCTAGAAAGTTAGATAGATTTTGAATGTATTTGTTGAAAAAAATTATTTTAGTTTCAAATGGATTTATGATTCCTAAGTGTAAATTTCCAGTGAGTTTTTCAGATTTGGAGTTAGTAATTACATATTCGATATAGCCATCAGAATTATCGAAGGGTCCATTAACAAATGAAAGAAATGATTGAAGATCCTCCGTTTCATGAATATCAAAACCAGTTTCAGGAACTTGCGATTCACTATTTTCTTTCATATCTTCAAAATCATTATAGATTCTACCCAAAGTATGAACACAAGTGTTAAACTGTTCATTATAATATTCTAAGACTAATGCGGGATATGGAAACACCATATCTTGAGTGGTATTGAACTCAATCTCAATTGAACCAATAAAATTTTCATTTGTATCAAAACTTATTTCGGATAAAAGATTGTCCAAAAAAATTGCAAATGCTTTTGCTTTATTGATGGATTCAATTTTTCGAAGTAGGATGTTTCCATCAGAACTTCGTAATGTTATTACTGATGTAACTTCAGTAATATTGCGTTTTAATAACCAATATCCAAGAAAATGAATAGAACTAGTATAATGCTGGTTCTTTACAACAGGAAATATTCCTGAACTTCGTAAGATGGGTTTTTTAATAAGATTTTGCGTCTCACCAAATTCTTTAGTAGATTTAAGGTGCTGATAGTAGCTTTTCATGATTTATCAAGAAATTGCAGTATAAAATTAGTTTCTACCTTTGAATTCTACATTTGGAGTGTCATTTTGGTTTGGGATTACTAGCAAACCACCTTCATGAAGTTGTTTTAGCAATTGCATTACTTCTTTTTCAACCTGCGTTCTTTGTAAACCAGTTTGTTGAGCAAACAAATCTACCAGTTCAGTAACTTTTCTTTTTCCATTACATGATTTCCAAAAGTCTATGATTGCTTGATTTACCATGAATCCTTGTTCATGCTCATTTGCAAGAACTAAGGAACCATCTTCTTGTTTTATTAGGTTTCCAACACCTTGTGGTACAGCAGTTTCATAGTTAATAGGAGCAGGAGTGTTTTGAGAACCCATTGTTTTCATCATAGCTTTTGCCTCATCAGACATTTTATCCATTGTCCATGGCGGATCCCAAACAATTTCTACATCAACATTGTTTACACCTGAAACTTTTTTGGCATATCTTTTAACATCGTCAACCATTGTTTCATGTAAAGGACAACCTT
>CEUQ01488375.1_pt1 | contig 12044 bp, 6 predicted proteins | sample 361491 | NCBI WGS metagenome assembly CEUQ01 (sample SAMEA2622796, study PRJEB7988) | marine metagenome | biome: marine biome (ENVO:00000447); feature: marine epipelagic mixed layer (ENVO:xxxxxxxxx); material: "saline water (ENVO:00002010), including plankton (ENVO:xxxxxxxx)" | depth 120 m | reverse complement strand
CCGGTCATCATCGCCCCTCGAGACGGCGAGCAAACCGGTGAAGCCATATAAAACTCGGTAAATCGGGTGCCTTCTCGCGCCATTCGGTCTAGCGCAGGAGTTTTGTTAACGGTTGATCCGTAGGATCCAAGATCACCGTAACCAAGATCGTCACAGTTGATGAGAATTATGTTCGGGGTAGTCATGCTGTGTTTTTACCTTATTTCCAGTTTGTTTTGTGATCAAAACCCGGCTCAAAAGTAAAGATTGCGCAATTAATTTCCTCTTATTGCCGGAAACAAAGTCCAAGGATTAGTGCATCTAGGCCGTTGCAAGTTAGTATGTGTTCGAGCGACAAGAGGAATGCGTGAGCAGCGCACCAACAATCACCAAAATCGAGATTCGACAATACCCTTTCACATTCCGAAATATCGGAAAGGCCTGTACTAGTTGAGCGAGACCGTATCTAAAGCCCAGTATGAGATCTATTGCCAGCTTGACCGATACTCCGCCTGGCCCGCCAACTACGGTATGTGGGCATGGGGAGACGAACTGGTGCTTCTTTTCACTTCTGGCTATCCCGATCCTGAGGGTGGTTTTCACGCCCGAGACAGATCACGACCTCTCTCAACCATGCAAGCTAGAAGTTTCGATGGTGGTGAATCCTGGAGTGTTACGGAAGCGCCAATTCCCTATGGGCAAGGACTCGGGGCACACGAGCATATGAACAAAAGTGTGATCGATGCTCTGGAACCAGTGAAATTCACGACTCCAACGGAACTTGACTTCGAGCATCCTGACTTCGCGGTCATGTGCGGAAAAACCGGTCTTACGCGAGGAGCCAAATCATGGTTTTACACATCTGTAGATAGGTGCCAGAATTGGGAGGGACCTTTCGAAATACCGACGTTCGATCAACTCGGAATAGCGGCTCGAACTGATTGGTTGGTCGAAGGTCCTTCTTCAGCACTGGTTCTTTTAACAGCAACAAAACCTGATGGCGGAGAAGGTCGAGTGTTCGCGAGCCGAACGACGGACGGCGGTCGGAATTTCAAGTTCATTTCCTGGATAGACGAATCTCCAGTCGGTTACGACATTATGCCCTCATCACTCCGTCTTACCGACGGAACAATTCTGACCGCGATTAGAAGCAGGGGAGTGGCGAGAAACGATTGTTGGATCGACTTATACACCTCAGGCGACCAGGGCGCGTCGTGGCAGTACATGGGACGTCCAGTACCTGCAACCGGTGATGGTGGAAATCCAGGATCGCTGGTTCAAATGACCGACGGCCGTTTAGTTATCACATACGGATCTCGTAAATTGCCGTACGGGATATACGCAGTAATTTCCGATGACCAAGGCAACTCGTGGTCTGAACCGATTGTTCTCCGAGAGAGCCAGGGGAATCACGATATTGGATACACGAGATCGGTGATCAGATCCGACGGCAAGCTCGTCACCGCGTACTACATCAACGATGACCCAGACGGCGAGCGCTTCATCGAAGCAACAGTCACTCCGTTATAGAGATCATAAGCATCTATATTTCAAGACTTTAGGAAACTTGACCAGTTCAGGATCCGCAGGCTCTGGTAACACCAAAAAATGTTTACATTCCCCGTAGCTCAGTTGGATAGAGCACCGGCCTCCGAAGCCGGATGCGTGACCTCGAGTCTCGCCGGGGGGGCAATTAGACGCTGACGTGATGAATACGACATTTTCTCATCCTTAAGTCGCGGGCCGAGGTATCCTGCGCATGTCCTGTAATGTTCGGATCTTATTTCATCGTTTTTAGCGAACTACTCGATGTCTATTCTTCAATTTAGAGACGATTCCTCCCGCCGTTCTGGGGACTATTGGCCGTCTCAAAAAGGCACCTCTGAGCGATGAGTCGCGTTGAATTCGCCGGAAGAAATGAACGCGTCGACCTTGTATTACGTCGTCTAATCGGCGAGATTCGCCAGGAGGATGGATTCGGGCGAATCACGGTTGTAACGCCTACTAACCAGGCATCGTTTTACTTACGTCGAACGCTTGCAAAAGACGGTCTGTTCAACGTCGATTTTAAGCGACTTGAAGATGTCGCCGAACTCCTCGCCGGTTCACAGTTCGACGAACCAAACCTGCACGATTTACAAGCGTCTGAGCTGGTTTATCAGTCGGCAATGGACGTCTCTTTGGGCACAAGGTTGGGTGGTAATTCAGTAACACCTCAACTCCAATCGGCATTGCATTCGACGTTCCGTGAACTCGAATTGCTGGATCGTTCCGAGCTTGACCGGTTAGCCGCATCGAGCGAAGTGAATGGTGAATTAGTGCGTCGTTTCAATAAATACACGCAACTCGCAGAAACTTACCGTCGCGGGAGTATGGTCGCCGAGAATGCGGCGCGGTTGATTGCCGAAGATCCCGACAGTAGTGCAGTTACCAGATTAGGTTCGATTCTGCTTGTTGAAGCGTCTGCTGTAGCTCCGGTGCAACGCCCGCTATTTGATGCCCTGGCGAAGCTGGGCCAGGCAACTACGGTTTCGATAGTTGAAAGCCAAAATTCAAAAACGACCGCTTCGCATATCGAACCGGTGGGTGTCCCTGACGTTGCCGAAGAAATTCAGGACGTCGTTCGTTCGATTGTTAATTTTGCAAAAGCTGGCGAAAAATTTTCTCGTATGGCGGTCGTGTTTGAAGACGACAGCTACGCGAACCGAATTGCAGAGTCACTTGAATTCGCGGGGATTCCCGTTTCTGGCCCTGACCGAACCGCACTCTCCGAGACTCCCGAAGGCAGGTTCGTGAACGGGCTGCTGGATGTGTTCAAAGGTGAGTTCAGCAGACTGGATCTAACTGCCTGGTTATCGAGTGCCCCTATCAAGGACCCTCGGACTGGAGTCGCAATTCCCGCCGCCAGATGGGACGCCATTTCTCGGAAAGCTGGAGTCACTGAAGGCGTGTATGACAGTTGGGTCGCGCGGCTTGAGAGATTCGCAAAAAACGTGGTTAGGTATGCCGAGCGCTCGGATCAACTGAGTGAAGGTCGAGCCAACCAGATTGAAGCGGCGAAAACCGACGCCCATCACGCTACTCAGTTAAAAGAGTTCGTTATCGATTTGAGCCGACGCGTTCACTCTGATAGAGAAGATTCATGGATCGAGTTTGTTTCGTGGTTAAGAGAACTCGTCAACGACTACCTGATTGTTTCGGAAGATGATCCGAGCTCGGCGAACATGGTTCGACTTGAGAAATTACTGGATCGACTCGAATCGCTCGAAGGGAACGGATTAAAACCACATTACGAACACTGCGCCGGAGTGTTGAGAGAGCAACTCGATCGCCGTTCTGCCGGACTACGATCTCTCGGAGCGGGCGTCTATGTCGGCCCAGTTTGGACTGCCGCTGGATGTCCCTTCGAAACAGTTTTTGTCGTTGGCATGTCGGAAGGAAGGTATCCGAGCTGGGGACAGACTGATCCGCTGCTTCCGGATCCGCTCAAGCGAGAACTCGATCCCGAAGGCAACTCTCTGACAACTATCCAGCGGCGAATCGAGACGAATCGTCAGGCGTTTATCTCTGTTGTCGAAAGCGCAAACAGAGCCGTTTTTTACTGGCCCGGCGGCATACCGGGAGAGTCGAGAGAGTTTGGTCCGGCGCGCTGGTTCCTGGACGCAGTTCGCGAGGTTTCAGGAGAAGATCTTCTACAGGCTGGTCGACTCATTGAAGGCGATGTCAATGGGCTCACCGTCAAAAAGAGGTTCAGTGGCTCTGAAACTACTGCGGCACATGCAGGAGACCTCCACGAGTACGACGTTGTTAGTGTCCGTGATTGGGTGAGCAATGAGGGTGAAGAAACTTCGTTCCCACTTGTGAGTTTAACTCCAGAAATCAAGGACTCACTCACGCTAGAACAGCAGCGAGAAAGTTCCGAATGGACAGAGTTCGATGGAAAGGTGGCGTTGCACGACAACGATTCGGGATCTGAAGACTTCGCCGTTGGATCAGCAACAGCCTTTGAGACGTACGCAGCGTGCCCTTATCGATATTTTCTTTCGAGGCGATTGAATATTGAACCAACTGATTCTCCCGAACCTGAAGTTGCGCTTGACGCTCTGACGTTTGGAACTTTGATTCACGATGTCCTTGAAAAGTTCTCGCTTTGGCGTATGGATCAAGGCTACGACGCGCCTTCCCACTCAGATCAGGAGTCGTGGTTGCGATCGTCAGTTGAACGCAACATCGAACAACTAAAAGATGAGACGCCGGGACGATCAGCTGGTGCCTGGCGAATCGAGCTTTCGAGAGCCTGGTTGATTCTGCGTCAATGGCTTCGACGCGAGCGAGGTGTAGCCGATCATCCGAACATGCGTCAGGTCGAGGCGGAATACTCCTTTGGCAGTATCGGTTCGTCTCGCCGAGGAAGTGGTCCCGCTGTTGAAGTCGTTACCGAGTCAGGAAGGTCTGTTCGGTTCCGTGGACAGGTAGACAGAGTCGACATTTCCGAGGACGGAAGCAGGGTTATCGTCTATGACTACAAATCGGGTGGTAACTCCGCATACTCGAAACTGGAATCCGACCCTGTAAAGCGTGGAACCAAGCTTCAACTTCCACTTTATTCGAAGGCAGTAGGACACAAGTATCCCGATGCCGAAATTTTCGCTTCTTACTGGTTCGTTAGAGAAAACTTGTCGGAGCTCAAACCATATCCGTTGGAGTACCAAAACGAGAAAGCCGAATCTGCGCTTGGCGAGGTTGTAGGCACTATTTTCAGCGGGATTAAAAACGGAGTGTTCCCGGCACGACCCGGTAATCCGGCGGGTTGGGGTGAGAGCAGCGAATCGTTCGAAAACTGCATGTTCTGTGAATACGCGAGAGTTTGCCCGAAAAGTAAGTCCCGCCTATGGCACAACAAAAAAGGTTCTGACGAATCATTAGCAGATTACGTAGATCTAGCGGAGGGTGATCGATGAGTAACATTCACCAAGATCAATCCTCACCACGCGACCATATCGTTGGGTCCGTGCGGGGTTCGCTCGAACGAACTATCTATGCCGGCGCCGGTGCCGGTACGGGAAAAACACAGGCACTCGTCGAACGAATTGCCAACCTGATCATCAATGCTGATGTGCGACCGGAAAATATCGCGGCTATTACGTTCACGAACGCTGCAGCATCTGAACTTCGCCAGAGAGTCAGAGAAGAACTTGAGCGACGAGAAGTCGGCGTGGCCGCCAAGTACGAAAGGCAGAAGATTTCGGCTGCGCTCGATTCACTCGATTCCGCATACATAGGGACCATTCATAGCTTTGCTCAAAGCCTGCTCCGAGAGCGTCCTCTCTCGATCGGACTACCGCCTGTATTCGAAGTTTTAGACACTGTTCAAGGCGACGTTCGGTTCGAGAAAGAATGGTCGGATTGGCTCACTCACGCGCTGGACGATGAATCTTTCTCCGGTGCGGTTATTAATGCCCAGCGGCTCGGACTAAGAAACCCGCTGACGAACCTGAAAGATCTCGCACTAGAGCTTCATAACAATTTCGATATTGTCGACAAGGTTGGTGAGCTTCCAGTTCCGAACGACACAGATGATCCGGCCACCGTTCTGCGCTCGGTGCTGAGTGACTTAGAGGCCGCCTATTCGCTAAGGGTTTACTGTTCGAACAACGATGATCGACTTCTGCGTCACATCGAATCGTTACTCCCTCAAACCATCACATGGATAACCGACGCTCTAGAGAACGGAGAGGCAGAGGAACAGATCCTCGCCCTCACTCAAATCGCCAAGCTGACTGCTAGCGGAGGACGCAAAGGCGACTGGTCTGATCTAGAAAGTGGTGATAGCAGTCTCGACGAGGTGCGTGATTTACTTTCTCTCGCTCAAGAAACTATCGAGGCCGGCAGACAATCGCTTGGAGAAGCAACCGTAGTTCCTCTCGTAAACGCGGTAATTTCTATGGTGCTGAAATACGCAGCGAAGCGTCGTACTGAGGGGACGGTCGAGTTCCACGATTTGCTCGTACTTTCATGCGAGATGATCGACTCAGATCCCGAGGTTCGCAAATATTTCCAGAGTCGATACACCCATATTCTGATCGATGAATTTCAGGACACCGATCCTCTTCAGTTGAAGCTGGCTATGAGGCTCGCTGATCGGGAGGACGTAACTGAGTCAGGCGGCACCCCTACACCGGGCGCAATATTCGTCGTCGGCGATGCCAAGCAGTCGATTTACCGATTCCGTCGGGCTGATTTGACTCAGCTTCAGAGCCTTGTTTCATCTCTGGGCGCTGAAAGACTTTCACTATCGCAGAACTATCGATCAAATCCGGAAATTCTCGAATGGGTGAATGCTGTTTTCGAACCGTGGATGAACGGTCCTGATGGATCTCTAAATGATCCGAATCAAGCCGAATACACCTCGCTAGAGCCAGGGAGGGATGACTATCAGCAGGCATCCAAACCACGAGTGATGGTGATGGGGCGACCCGCCGAAGGAACTGTGGAACTGGCTCGAACCGACGAATCGAGGGACGTTGCGAAGCTCGCACTCAGTGTGGGCTCAGGAGATTGGAAACTACCTGACGGGAGCGGAGGTCTTCGACGATCTCGGTTCAACGACTTATGTGTTCTTATGCCCAGACGAACAGCACTGGCGTTTCTAGAAGACGCATTCGTCGCCAACGGAGTTCCATACGTTCTTGAAGGTCAAACCCCGATATTCGAATCGCAGACAGTCCATGAATTGAGCAACAATCTCGCAGCTATCGACGATCCGACCGATCAAGTAGCGATAGTTGCCGCGTTGAAATCAACGGCATGGGGATGTTCTGATCAGGATTTATATGATTGGGCATCAAATGGAAGCAAATTCGAATACGCTCGACAGGATTTGTCCACTGAGTCTTCGTCGCAGGTTTCAGGGATGACGAAGGTAGCGAAAGGACTTGCGGGTCTGGCTCGTTACCACGGCATGCGACATCGCTCATCAACCGCGTATTTGATTGAGCGTTTCGTCAGGGAACGACATTTGCGAGAGGTTGGCGCGCTGTCTCATCCAGACGGTGAACGTGAACGATTGATCGATGTTTTTATCGAGATGGCGCGGACGCTGCAAAGATCAGGCAACGGATCGCTTCGAGAGTTTGTGCGCTGGATATCGAGGCAGTCTGAAGCCAACGTCAGAGTGGCTGAGGGAGCGCTTTCACACAGCGATCTGAATGCGGTGAGGGTGATGACTGTTCACGCCGCAAAAGGGCTCGAATTCCCGATTGTTGCCCTGACTGGCATGCAAATGAATGCACGTCCACCTAAAGGCGAATCGATCATCACCGAGGAGTTTGGGCGTTCTGTACTGGCGGTGCAGTTGGGTTCCGCCAAGCTTGGACTGTCTACCCAGGATTACTCAGATCGAGCAAAAGCCAGTAAAGAAGCAGAGAATGCTGAGCATGTTCGCCTCGCCTACGTGGCAGCGACACGTGCACGGGAACACCTAATCGTCAGCGTTCATCGTTCGGCGGGTGACAACTCGTCTCTTGCCGCAAAAATCGCTGAATTCGACGCGCTAAACGATGTTTCTGTCCTGTTTGACGACTCGATTGTTTCGGTCGGTAAGCGCGAGCCGGAAGAACCAGGAACCGGAAGTTTTTCAAGCACCTACTCGCTCGTCGAACGCGAGCAGTGGCTGAATTCCACGAACTTTGCAGTTCAATCAGCAAAATATCGCGGGTATATCACCCCTTCGGAACTTGCAGACCACTCTATTTTCGAGTCGCCAAAACCCGAAGATAATGCTGAGGCGACAGAATTAAACCCTGCGAGGAGAGGTCGCGGTGGCACAGATGTCGGTTCGGCTGTGCACGAGATTATGCAAGAGATCGATTTCGCTGATCACTCGGATCTTGACGCCATTGTTCGAAGTACCTCGGAGGCCTACAACATCGCCGACTCCGCAGATGAAATTGAATCACTGGTGAGAAATGTGGTCTCTGCACCCATATTGGCGCAAATAGCAGAGAAACGGTACTGGCGAGAAGCTTGGGTTGCGGCAGAAGTAGAACCCGGCATTGAGATTGAGGGTTCCGTCGACTTAATGATCCAAAACCCAGATAAATCGATCTCGATAGTCGACTACAAAACCGACAGTGTTCGAGGTCAAATACTCGCTGAAAGGGCAGTGGGATACGAACCCCAACTCGCTGGCTATGCTCTGGTTCTCGAAAAGCTCGGAATGACGGTAAGAGACGCGACACTGATTTTCGCCGACGGCGGACCCTGTGGTGAAGTTTACGAGCATCGAATTGATGACCTTGAGTTGGCAAAAAAATCCACTATGGATTCGATCCGAGAAAAACATCGTACTTGAATCATTGATTAATTTAGGAAAGGTTTTTAGCCTCCCAAGTGCTCCGAATCACTCCACGTCACGCTAACATCGGCATTTGAATTAACACGATCACGCTCGCGGAGGTATTTGATGGGTCTACTCGACGGTAAGAAGGCTCTTGTAACAGGAGCTCGAAAAGGAATTGGTCGAGGTATCGCACTGACTCTTGCCAACGAAGGCGCCGATGTTGGCATCAACGACATCGTGGACGACGAGACTTCTCACCGTGCGGCAGAACTGGTCAGCAGTCGCGGCGTGAGCGGGACATTTCACTCCGGCGACGTCAGTACGATCGAAGGTTTCAATTCGGTCATTGACTCGTTTATGGCTGATCACGGGCAGATCGACATTCTCGTCAACAACGCCATCTTCCCTGACCAGCAGCGATCCTTCTTTGAAGTCGATGAGGCTTACTGGGATCGAATGATGGACCTTTCACTCAAAGGGTATTTCTTCGGGGCGCAGCGAGCCGCTAAAGAAATGATCGCGGCTGGCAACGGTGGCAGCATCGTGTGTCTCTCCAGCGTCCACTCATATGTTGCAATGCCAGGCTGGACTCCGTATGGAGTGGCAAAAATGGGACTTCGACGAATGGTCAAGGGGCTGGCAGCTGACCTTGCCGGGCACAACATCAACGCCAACTGTATTGCTCCCGGTGCGATTTCCAATCGGCTACCAGACGCTTATGACGACGATGTTGTTGATGGCGCTCCCCACGATCCGGAATCACTCCGATTTTTCGTTCCAGCGCAAAAGGGCGGGTTGCCAAGTGATATTGCGAATGCAGTCCTCTACCTGACCTCTGATCTCGGTCAGTACGTCAACGGCGAAACAATACTCGTCGATGGCGGAATGATCGCAGCACGACAGATACACGACTAGCCAATAAGGTGGGCGAAATGTCTGGACCCGGAAAACTACTCGAAGGCAAAAAAGCGCTTATCACTGGCTCACGTCGGGGGATCGGTGCTGGAATCGCGACTCTGTTCGCAGAGCACGGTGCAGATGTTGGAATAAACGATGTAACCCGGGACGAGGAAGCCGACAAAACGATCGCGTTAGTCGAATCTCTAGGGCAAAAGGCGTCCTGGCATCAGGCAGATGTCGGGGATACTGATGATCGCACCCGGCTGCTCGACGAATTTGTTCAGCAACATGGTCGAATCGACATTCTCGTGAACAACGCCGTTGCATCCCGAGATATGCACTTCACCAAGATCACCGAGGAGTTCTGGGATCATCTGGTTGGGCACGCCCTGAAGGGTTACCTGTTTTTGGCACAAGGTGCCGCGACCCGAATGATCGATCACGGTCATGGTGGAAGCATTATCAACATTAGTAGCGTCCACAGTTTCCGAGCATGGCCGCATGACGGTGTTTACGGGATAGTAAAAGCCGGTCTTAATCGAATGGTTCAGTCGATGGCACATGATCTTGCCGGGACAGGAATTACAGCGAACTGCGTAGCTCCTGGATACATCGACAGTCGCGTTTTACCGGACCACGAGGAATCATCACGAGGCGATGATGAGTATCTCGGCGGGGCGAAAAGCTTTATCCCGAGCCAGCGTGGTGGACTTCCAAGGGATATCGCAGGGGCGTGCGTGTTCCTGGCTTCGGAACTTGGAGAGTACGTGAACGGTCAAACAATCACGGTAGACGGTGGGTTCCTCGCCGGCGGTGTCCCGCCCGATTCCATGCCGCTTGAACCAGGCATGCCAGGGGCCATGGAGTAAGCGGTGGGAGATTCGAGTCATATCGAACTCGCGCCAGATGGCGAGAACCTCGTATACGAGACCCCGTGGCTGGATTTCTACTACGACGACATAGTTCATGCCGACGGTACGCCAGGTAAGTATTCGTGGTTCAAGCGACACAATGACCGTGGCGCAATGATGATGATCCCGGTCACGCCTTTGGGTCGATTTCTGGTGATAAAAATTTGGCGTCACCCGATTAAGCGGTACTTCTGGGAGTTCCCAGCCGGACTTGCCGAGGACGGCGAGTCTTCTGAAGACACGGCACGTCGGGAGTTGCTCGAAGAAACCGGGGTCACGGTTGATCGAGTAGAGACGATCGGCAGCGTGGTGACAGTTTCTGGACTAGATGGCGGCGCGTCGGACGTGGTCCTCGCCGAAATCCCCGAAGTGTCTCCTGACGATCTCAATTTGCAATCGAGCGAAGGCATCGTGAAAGCGCGATTGCTCACACTTTCAGAGCTATTCGAACTACTGGCATCTCAAGAGATAAACGACGGTGTAACGATGAATTGCCTGGCTCACTACTGGATGTGGAGTAACCGACAAAAGAGTATCGCTGGCGGAGAATAATGAAAGATATTTACTCCCACATAGATTCACATGTTGATGAATCGATACAACAGTTATTTGAGCTCGTTAGACAACCTTCGATTTCCGCGCAAAAACTCGGATTCGATAGAGCCCCGCGTCTGATGAAAGATCTGTTGGAACTCAACGGATTTGAAGCGGATATCGTTCCAGTGCCGAATGACGGATTGCCAACTGTCTATGGTTTCATGCCTGCTTTGAACGATCCTGAGACCGCACCGACTCTTCTTTTTTACTGCCACTACGACGTTCAACCGGTCGACCCGCTGGAGTTGTGGGATACCGATCCATTCGAACCGACGCAAGTTGACGACAGACTTTACGGTCGCGGCATGTCGGACGATAAAGGCAACATTGGTGCTCGCCTCGCTGCGATCCGCGCCTTTGTTGACGAACGAGGTGGCGTGCCGTGCAACATCAAGATGTTTTGCGAGGGTGAAGAAGAATCGGGTTCGATCAACCTGCCTGATCTTATCGCCGAGAGAGGCGACGATTTCAATGCCGATGCATGTATTTGGGAAGGTGGCGGTCGAAATCTAAATGACGATCCGTTCATGTACCTTGGTCTCAAAGGCGTACTCGGCGTTGGACTCAGCGTCAAAATGCTTGCCGGCGACGCTCACTCTTCGTATGCGGCGATATTGCCGTCAGCGGCGTGGCGATTGCTGCGAGCTCTCGAAACTATTAAGGATGGAGACGAAAGAATTTTGATAGACGGCTTTTACGATGCCGTCACAGAACCGTCCGCAGAAGCGATAGCCGCGGTTGAAGCGTTGCCGGATGATGCGCCTGAGTGGCGCGATACGTTCGGCGTGACAGGATTCGTGAAAGGACTTGAAGGTGAGGATTTGCGAAAGCAACTCACTTTCCAGCCGACCGCGAACGTTGCCGGTCTCGACTCGGGGTATCAGGACGAAGGTCTTAAGACTGTATTGCCAGCGGTTGCCAGTGCGAAGATGGATTTTCGACTGGTTCCAGATCAACGTCCTCACGACATATTCGAGAAACTTCGTAGACACCTCGATAAGCACGGTTTCGACGATGTCGAGCTCGAACTACTGGGAGCGGTGAACCCGTATCGAACCGATTTGAATTCGCCGTGGGTACAACTCGTTGCCGAGACTGCGGAGGAGATTTACGGTCGAAAACCTGTAATGACTCCCAACATGGCGGGTACCGGACCAATGTTCGATTTCGGCGACACCCTGGGTATGCCGATCGCAACGTCAGGTATCGATCATCCTTCGCACAAAATTCACGCGCCAAACGAAAACATCACAGTCGAGGATTTCACTCTCGGAGCGAAGCACGCCGCACTAATAATCGAACGATTCGCACAGGAT
>CEUQ01102379.1_pt1 | contig 12059 bp, 9 predicted proteins | sample 361491 | NCBI WGS metagenome assembly CEUQ01 (sample SAMEA2622796, study PRJEB7988) | marine metagenome | biome: marine biome (ENVO:00000447); feature: marine epipelagic mixed layer (ENVO:xxxxxxxxx); material: "saline water (ENVO:00002010), including plankton (ENVO:xxxxxxxx)" | depth 120 m | reverse complement strand
CCCCCCCCCCGGCGAATATTGGGGAAAGTGAGAATTGTTCTCTCCGACCAGTGTGACTGCATTCGATAAAATTTTCGTCGGGAACGGTGATGTCTGGCTAGCCGACGGTTACGGCAAGAACCTCTTACACCGATACGATTCAGAAGTCAATCATATCCTCTCAATTGATGTAAGTAAGGGTGTTGGAAGATTTGAATGCGCGCACTCGCTTGGGATCGACACCAGATCTGGCAACACTGAATTGCCAGTCGCCGATTGGGCGAGTGATCGAGTTCAGATATTCGATATGGAAGTTGATTACATTTGCAGCATCGGTGCTTACTATTTTGATCGCCGGACCGTGTCCTTTTACTACGGATAAAACTTGCTGGTATGCCGACTCAAAGCGCGGGTGACTATCGTCGGTCCAAATGACGAACTAATCTGATACCTCGGAGACAACACGACGGTTTGAGAGTAACAGGCTTGGCCAAATGAACCTGACGCGAGCGGCCCCGCAACGGTGAGGACTGTTCAACGGTCAACATGGCCTCACCGCTGACGATGACGGCAATATTTACGTTACTGAATGGCTTATTGGCAGACGGTACATAAAGCTGACGCTCGTTCACTGATCTAAACTTGTCGAATGCCGACAGACCGTTCAGAACCTACGTTGCCAAATCTGATTTGCAACCAGGCTCCCATAGAAGAAATCCAATCGAGAATTGATCAGGTTTCAGATATCGATGAAGCCGACTTTAAGGGTTGGTCGGGACTTCACTGGGCTTTGGTTCGAGAGCTTCCCGAGGTCATAAAGCTGCTCTTGGATTCGGGAGCCGACCCAAACTTACCGACCGGAGCGGGGCATATACCACTTAATATCGCAATTCGAAGCGGTCAGTTCGAATCTACACAGATGCTTTTGACCGCTGGAGCGGATTTTGACCGAGAAGATTCTGAGGGCAACACTCCTAAGGCATTGGCAGCGATTTGGCAATGCCGAAAAATCAGCAAGCTGTTCTCAGGGTAGTTGATCCCGGAGGTACTCCCGCGATCAACCCTAGGCAAATCCCGGTACCAATCGACCTAGCCGGCCCAGTCTCCGTAGATCGGGTATTGACTTGCAATGATCTCGATATACGCAGGCTTATCCTGTCGATTCTGCTCAAATGCGCGTTCAAGTGCAGTCGAAACTTCGCCTGGCTCTGTTACGCGCTCCGTGTGCCAGCCAATATTTTCAATAGCGGCAGTCATGTTGATTGCGTCAGATCCGAGAACATCGAATGTGTAAGGATCGTGACCCTCACCCCAGAAACCAGGACCATAGCCCGAGAACCCGCCATTGTTGATGTGAACAATCGTGATGCCAATTTTCAAACGGTTCAGCACTTCGAGGTTACCCAACATGTAACTCAGCGCAGCGTCGCCAATCACAGCTACGCACTGGCGACCTGGATGGGCGAGTTTTGCCGCTGTCACAGCCGGGAAGCTGTAGCCGAGGGATGAAACGTTGCCCCATCCGAGAAATCCGCGTGGGATGAGCGTCTCGTAAGCCGTGCTCAGCTGGTCGCGTGTGTTTCCGGATTCGTGAGTTACAAACGAGTTATTCCTATCAAGCACTTTCATAAGATCGCCGTAAACGCGGTAAGGGTTTATCGGCTTTGCTTCTGATTCCATCACTTCGTGATACTGAGCCATAGCCTCGGCTTTGATCTTTTTAACAGCGTGTGTTACATCAGGGCGAGACGAACCGTTCAGTGATGCAGTCAATGAATTCAGAGTGGCCCGAGCATCACCAATAACTGCGTGGTGTGTCGGATACATCCTGTTCACGTCGTACTCATCGATATTGCACTGGATGATCTTCTTGTTGGTCGCATCGGGAATTCCGTGTCCAAATCTTCCAGGTGAAATGCTGGCACCTACCGCAAACACAAGATCTGCGTCGTTCATGAATTTCAGCACGTGATCGCCTCGAACACCGATCGACAGCGGGTGGTTTTCAGGAAAAACTCCCTTAGCTTTCAGGGTGGTCACGACGGGCAGGTTTGCCTTTTCGGCGAATGCCTTCAGCTCTTCTGTTGCATTGGAGTACAACACCCCTTCGCCCACGAAGAGAATCGGAGATTTCGCGTCATTTAGTTCGTCTACCGCAATTTGGATATCTTCTGGGTCAGGAAGCGATTTCCAGCCTTTGGGTGATCGATAAAGATCGATAGTTTCATCGTAGGTTGCTGAGGCATTTGGGATTCCAAGTACTACCGGTCCGGGGCGACCCGTTCGAAGCATGGTGAATGCCCTACGCATGAATTCAGGAGTTCGTTCTGGTTTGTCGAGATAGCCGTACCACTTCGCGACTCCGCGCAAACTGGCGTCCTGGTCAAACCGGGTGTTTTGGGTCGATCCTGCAGGCACGGCATCGACTATGCACAGAACCGGAGAGTTGTCCTCGTATGCCTGTGCGATTCCGGAGTAGGCAACCTGTTCACCTGCCGCGTTCACACCACCTGAGAAAGTAGAGACTCCGATTTTGTCACCGTTGTTAATTCTTGAATAGGCATCTGCGACGCTCACGGCATAACGGTCGTCTCGCATCATCAACAGTTTTAAACCTTCGCGGCCAAAGGCGTTGTTCACCTTGCTGACAGGGAAAGTCGACACCCACTGCACGTTCTCTTGTAACAATATTCGTGCAATGCCAGTTGCAACGTCGATGGTCATACGGTTTGCTCCGTGCTGGTTCCTAAATCCGTAAACGACAGCGAAATTATCCCGTCTGCCGCATCTGGCGGGATTGTATGCCCTAATTTGACAAACTGCACAGCAAAGTCGTGAAGATTACCGAAGAATAGTTTGATGAAGCCAGAAATACATCCGGTGATTTTTCAACCATGCCACCAGTCCTTTAATACTCTGCACCGCACACATATTTCCGCGCCGTTTCCTGAACTTCCCTCAACATATCTAATGAGTAATCAGAGTGATTATTGCAGCTTCAATCAACGCTGTGCTAACTCAAACTTGCTTCCTACTTCCTAATCCCAATCTTTTGATTGGAATTGAGGGATTGTTTCCTTGATTGAGACGATGTTTTCCACAACTATGTTTATAGTGCCATCCCGACGTGAGACCATGCCTGTTGCCATCAGTAAAGACTCTTTGATCTCCAACTTGAAACGCTCGTATATTGCCGACCACAAGACAAGTGGTGAGTGCCCTAATTCATCCTCAAGAGTTATGAAGACCGATTTGCCGTTGGGCTTCTGACGTCGAATTACAAGCCCTGCAACTGAGATTCTATCGCCATTGGCATAGTTCCTAACCTCCTCACTGTGAATCACGTTCTTAGGTAGGAGGGGGCGAATCTTTTGCATAAGGTGTCCTTGCGGATACACACCGGTTGAAATGTACTCGCCAATCATCCGATCCCAATCCGATTCTTCATATAGAGCAACCATGTCCTGTTCGACCGGCATGTCAAATGTCAGTTGGCGCGATCCGTCTTTCTTTTCGCCACGCGGTCGATACCGTAATCCTGATTCCCACCTCAAATGTCTGCGATTGGCAACTGTTGAAGGATCACGATACGGATCGGCAATTTCATCGAATCGATCAAGTGCACCCGCATTTGAAAGAAGGTCCAAAATCTCCTGCTGTACACCGGTTCTAGACATGAAACTGGCGAGTGAAACGAACTCTCCTCCTGCTTCACGTTCGGCTATTACAGGAACCGCTGTTGCGGTGTTGAGCTTTGCCACATGAGTTAGTCCCATACGCAATGCACCGTTTTCGATGACTGCCTTTTCCCCGCTCAAGTTTACATCGGGGTTTAGCACTGTCACTCCGTGTCGAACAGCATCCTCTTTTAGCGTTTCGAGGTTGTAAAACCCCATTGGTTGGTTGTTGAAGAGACCGACAAAGAATTCGAGCGACCAGTAGTGCTTGAGCCACGACATTTGGTAGGCGGTTACGCCAAAGGCAAAGGCGTGCGCTTCAGGAAACTGGTACATGCCATGGAACTTTCCGAACACTTTTTCGGCAGCATCAACAAGCACACCTTTTGATAGTGCTCCAGCTATAAATTTTTCCTTCCAGTGGGCAATGTGGCGATCATTGTTTCGACGGGTGAATGCCCGGCGCATCTGGTCGCCCTCAATGGCACTCATGCCGGCAACATGTATTGCCAGTTCTACGAGTTGATCCTGGTAAAGAGGTACTCCGTACGTTCGACCCAGCGCTGGCTCTTCAAGTGGGTGGTCGAACTGCCAGTCAGGGTCTTTGCCCATGTGCCTTCGGATGAGCAGGGTCACGCCCTCGTTCACTCCAACACCGGGACGAACAGCGCTAACTTCCCATGCCATTTCGGTTAAATTGCGCGGGCGCAACCGCGTGACAGTTTGGATTTGCGCTGCCGATTCGATCTGGAAAACACCAATGGTGTCGGCGTTGTGAATGTCGGCGTATACCGCTTGATCTTCGAAATTGATGCGCGAAATGTCAACTCGTTTTTCGGTTTGCTTTCGGATGAGCTCCAGTGCTTCGGTAAGTTGAGAAAGCGCCCCTAGTGCAAGGAAGTCGATCTTCACAAAACCGGCGTCTTTAGCAGCATTTTTGTCCCACTGGCAAATGTATCGACCGTCAATGGCACTTCGTTGCAGAGGCACGGTTTCCGAGAGAGGGCGGGCGGAAAGTATCATCCCGCCAGGGTGTTGTGCGAGGTATTTCGGGAAGTGATTTAGTTGCTGTACGAGCTCAATGAGCATTTGCCAGACGGGCGCATCGATCCGATCCCGAAACTCCGGTAGTTCTGCCATGCTCTTTGCCAGTACAGGGATTGAATTGTGAACATCGAGCCTCTTGTTTAGTCTTCCCAGATCTTCTTCCGCAATACCTAAAGCCTTGCCAAGATCGCGCACTGCACCACGGGTTCGATAAGTCGAGATCATTCCAGTGAGCACGGCGCGCTCGTATCCCCAGCGTTCGTGAATACGCAGGATCAATTTCTCGCGAATTTCGCGTGGGAAGTCGAGATCAATATCGGGTGGCGCCCGTTTTTCGCCTTCCATGGTGTCCGGTAGAAAACGATCGAGTCGAAGTTTGAACTTCAACGGGTCAATGTGCGATAGACCGGTGAGGTATCCGATTAGCAGAGCTACTGATGATCCGCGACCTCGCCCAGGCGGATGCTCTTCGATCGGTAATCCGGGCTCCACCAATCCAAGGTCTTCTTGCACCTCGCGCGCTATGCGGATGATGTCGTAGTACTGGAGCATGAAACCAATCAGACCGTGTTTCTCGAGAAGATCGAACTCCTGGTCGAGTCGAGCCGTGGCTTCCGGCGTGAGACTGCCATAACGACGTACTGCTGCCTCTTCACAAATCTGTCTCAAGTAGCTCGATTCGGTGTGTCCGGGCGGGAGGAAATCGTAAGAAGGAAAGTCATAAATGGCATCAGATGTGAGATCGAAATCACATCGGTCAGCGATCTTTACAGTGTTGGTGATTGCTTCTGGGTGTTCACTGAAAAGCAGGCTCATCTCATCGGGTGATTTAAGGAAAAACTGGTCGTTAGGTCGACGTTCCCGGTGACTTGACTCGAGCGATTTATTGTGTTGGATTGCGACGAGCGCGTCGTTTAGACGGTGTCGCTCTCGCATGTGGTAGTGGACGTTGTTGGTTGCGGCAGTACCAATGTTCAAGTCTTTGGCAATTGCTGCCATATGGCGGTTTCGCTGCACATCACCCATGACGAGGTTTTGTTGTAGTTCGAGGAAGAAATTGTCTCTGCCGAAAATCTCGATGTACTTGCTCGCTGCGTTATAGGCTGTGTCGATATCCTCCGTCGTTACAAGTTTCGAGATTTCTCCGCGTCGGCAGCCGGAAAGACAAATGACTCCTTCGGCGTGATTGGCAAGAAGCTTCGGATCGAGATGCGGGTCGTTTCTTTCTTCGGCGTCGACGTGTGATCGGGTGGTAAGTAGCGAGATGTTTTTGTAGCCAGTTGCTGTTTCGGCAAGCAGCGTTATATGCGGACGTTCACCTGATTCGTATTGAGTGTCGACTGGGTCATTGAGACCTCGTGCTAGTGTTAGCTCAATGCCAATGATTGGCTTTATTCCTATCTCTTTTGCTGCCTGGGCAAACTCCATTGCGCCGCTGACGTTGTCGTGATCTGTAATTGCTAGGGCGTCTAGCCCAAGCTGCTTCGCAGTTAAAAGTAAATCCCAGGATTCAGAAGCTCCTTCTTGGAACGAATAGTTGCTGTGCGAATGTAGCTCGGCGTACTGGTGTGTTGTGTGCGCCGTACTGGTAATGGCGATTACTGGATGTGACTCAGGCTCTCTCAGTTGATCTATCTGTTCGTTCTGTATGGCATATTTGATTCCACGCCCACCGCTTATCCAACCTGCGTATGCTGGGTCGTCTCTGCGATCTACTTCCTCTTGAATTTCAGGCTTTACTGCGACTCTTTTGCGACGCGATTTTCTTTCCCATATTGGAACGATCGGGTTCTTTTCATCGGTTTGCTTTCCCGTTGAACCTATGACTTTTTTGGCAGGCAAGACCTTTTCTATTTCTGAGAAGTGATCCATGTGTCGTTGGTGATTTGTCTGGTACGTGCACGTGAGCAAGAAAAGGGATAATCATCACTCTTAATACTCACCTTGTTCTGGGCTGGTAAATGCCTAACCGGCCTGCCTATACCAGTCATTTGTTGTGAGGTCGAGGTAAACGGTTAACTGCTGACCGCTACCAAGACGAATCACGTAGTAAAGCCGGGCGATCTCCTTGTCAGGCCCTCTCCACCACTCGTCATTCACCTTCCAAAGATTTTCGATCTCAACAACTGTCATCCACTTACCGTCGGTGAGTAAGGGGACGTTAGGGTGTGGGGCTCTGCGACGTAATGCTCGACGGGCAGATGGTGAGTCGATTGCTGGTGGGACTTGGACTGCAATCGGATTGCCCTGAGAATCGGTACGTACATGAACTATTCGAGGCACATTCAGCGGTTTGATTGAGGATTTTTTGTCTGAACTAGCCAACTTTTTCTACCTCTGATGAATCGGAACCGGCACTCATTTGAACTAGTGCATACCGGCGTTCAGGGATCCTCGACCATGGTTCCAGCTCTTTGACTTGGTAAATGGGCGGTGCTATTCGAAGTCGGGAGCGGAGCTGGCTGATCGTTTCCTGTAGATCTGTGTCTCGCTTTACTTCTTTCCACATCGACTCTTGCCGCCCGGCTTCTCCAGTGATTCCCGAAAGCGTCAAGCGTATGTCTTCGAGTGGCCCCGGAATATCGACAATATCTAGCTTTGACTTTATTGCGAATAAAGCCTGGTTCTTGTTGCCAGCAGGATCTTTGAACGCAACTCGCATGGTCCAAGGAGCGTGCTGAAAAACCTGCGACTGAATACTCGCCTGACGAGCAAAGCGCCGGGCAAGCTGTGAACGTCCATAAGCTCGTCCAAGCAAGCTTTCGATGGCCGGAACAATGGTTGCCATGCTTGCCGTGGGATCGGGAAAATCTAGATGCTCCGAAACCCCGAGCACACTGCGTTTCGGCAATAAAGGACGGTTGTCGATACCTTTTGCCAGCTCCCATGCAGTGCCGCCAATTTTCCCAAACTGCGCTTCCATTGGTCCCCTGGGAATATTGGCAATGTGCCCAATCGTCGTTAAGCCGAAAGCGTGGAGCCGTTTTATAAGTTGATAAGGGATAGGAAGCGAATCGACAGGGAACTTATCTAGGAATCGCCCCGGCTCACCGGTAACTTTTCGACCACTGTTCGATCTACTTAAAAGAGAAGCGGCATAAGCTACCCACTTGTTGTCGCCAACGCCGATTCGAAGGTCAAAGCCATCAACAGCCCCGGCAAGAAGGCGAACAATCTGAGCATCGTTTCCGTAGAGACCTTCAAGACCCCAAATACCTACGTAAGCGAGACCTGGTGATGCGGCTTCAATATCTGGAACCAGCCGCTCAAGATTTTCGATGATTTCATCGAACACAAGGGCATAAAGCGGGGTGTCGGCTTCAATCACCAAAACTCTTCGATGGCGCGCTGCGGCTTCCGCGAGCGGCATGCCCGGCATTACGTCAGTTAGATCAGGCGAGGCAGCAAGAACGACACGAGCAGACAGGGAATTGTCGGTTTTTGAATTTGCGCTTGATCCCGGCGGCATGCTCATCATGTCTTCTGCTAGATCGAGTGTTTTGCCAACGACAATTGCGGAATGCTCAGCAAGTTCAGGTTTTCTCATGATCTCGACCTGCCAGGGGAAGTTTGGAATTCGCAGGCAGGCGATCGACTTGACCGGCTTCGTTATTTTTCGTCCTGTCGTTGATGATTTTGGATCTTCTGTTCGAGAGGCGCGCTGAGGTCGCCTGGTAGTTGATGCGAGCTTGCTAACTTGTGGTGGTGTACGTCTCATTTATGGCGCGTTGAGTAATGGTGTGTCGTGTTAAAAAATCAATCAGCGCCAGCTGCAAAATCGACGCTGTAAGTGAGAAGAGCTGGGTCGCCTGTTACACCATTTGGCATGGTCTCCAACCTGTGTGTCTGAGAGCCATTTACCAGATGGTAGACTAATAATAGAACAAGTGTTCTGAAAAGCAATAATTGCTGTCACGCAATTCAAAAACATGGTGCGCTACGGCGAAAAAGTGTTTGATTTGCAGCGAAATCAACTTAAAGCAAAGATCCGAGCTAGTGCTCGGGTCGTGCTTGGGAAGTCAGCTGTTTGTGATCAGCGGGTCTCGCGCGAGTGAATCAGAATCGCAGCAACAGCGGAGGCCGCAACAGCACCTACTATGAATTTTTTCATTTCCATCTAGTCGCCCTCCAAATTACTAAATAATCCCAAAGAACCAGCAGGTCTAGCAAAAGGACTCTTGCTGAATGCTCCCCTAGTTAATTATTAGGCATACCACATTACAAAAATGTTAATTTGATAGCCCCTTGATTTTGGGCACACTATATGTTCACCCTGAAACTGAATAGGCGTGATCATAGAGCGACAAAGATGCGCAGCGAGATAACACAGATTCAAATTTCTGAAAGACATATGGAAATACAGAAGCGGTGATCGATTCATCTTCAGCTATCACCATTAAGAGGGATTTCACTTGCATTACAGCGAGCCCATTGACCTGTAGTCTGAATCGAAAGTTTTCGACAGCATTCACTGTTGAACTACTCAATCTCGTCAGGTGACAGATCCGGCGAACAACGGACGAAGAAACAATCGACCAAAATGAGAAGTTCTCAACTATTCGGAAAAACACTGCGTCAGGCACCTGGTGACGCGGAAACTATCAGCCACCAGCTACTGACAAGGGCAGGTTTCATACAGCAAATTGCCGCCGGGATTTTCAGCCTACAACCACTGGGAAGCCGCTCGATAACGAAGATACGCAACATAATTCGTGAAGAGATGGACCGTGCTGGCGGTCAGGAAATCAACATGCCTGTGGTGCAGCCTAGGAGCTTATGGGAAGAATCGGGCAGGGCAGAAACCTTCGTACCACCCCTTGCTAGCTTCGAGGACAGGCGTGAGCGTGACATGGTAATCGCTCCGACCCACGAAGAAACCGCCACCGCAATGGCTCGCGCCAGTGTTACCAGCTACCGCGATCTTCCATTCACGATTTACCAGATCCAGACGAAATTCCGTGATGAAACTCGACCCCGTGGAGGGTTGCTTCGTGTTCGAGAGTTCGAAATGAAGGATGCGTACTCGTTCGACGCCGATGAAGCCGGTTTGGATCGTAGCTTTCAGGCGATGGTCGAGGCATACAAGCGAATTTTCAGGCGTTGTGGTGTTGAGGTCGTCATGGTCGAAGCTGATTCAGGTGGAATTGGCGGAAAAGATTCAAATGAATTCGTGCTGCTCACCGATAGCGGTGAAGACACGATTCTTATGTCGAACGAAAGCGACTACGCGGCGAACGTCGAGAAAGCGACTTTCATCAAGAAAGAATTCCCGGCAGGTGAGTTTGGCGATATTGAAGAGTTCGCAACCCCAGGATTAAAGACCATCGAGGAGCTTGCAAAAGCTGAAGGCGTTTCGAAATCTAAGACCGCCAAGGCCGTGTTCTACATGGTCGATGGCGAAATTGTGATCGTCACGATTCGTGGCGACTACGACGTTAACGAAACAAAGCTTCGAAACCTACTTGGTGGAGCGGAACCTCGACTCGCTACTCCGGAAGAAGTCAAAGTCGCTGGACTGATTTCAGGATCAGCGTCTGCGGTTGGACTCGACCACATCAAGAGCATCGTCGACGACTCGATCAAGATGGGTTCCAACTATCTTGCAGGTGCAAACAAAGAAGGTTTCCACCTGCGGAATGTGAACCTTGAACGAGATTTTAAGGCGGATATTCTCGGAGACATAGCCGAGGCGAAGAAGGGTTATATTTCACCTGACGGTAAGGGCAAGTTGGTGGCTCGACGCGGTATTGAGGTTGGGCATGTATTCAAACTCGGGAACGTCTACTCATCGAAAATGAGTGCTGAGTACACCGATGAAGACGGCGAGCAGAACGAAATCCTGATGGGTTGTTATGGCATCGGAGTTGGTCGCCTTCTTGCCGCGGCTGTCGAAGCCAACCACGATGATTTCGGTATGTTGCTGCCTCAGTCAATCGCACCGTACGACGTGTATCTCGCCGGGTTGAATCTTGATGATCCTGACATCGCCAGCAAGGCGGAACAGCTTTACGAAGCTCTCGAGAATGCTGGCTACGAAGTGCTGTTCGACGACCGTGATTCACCTCCCGGTGTGAAGTTCAAGGACGCTGATCTGATGGGCATTCCGGTAAGAGTAGTGATTAGCGCACGCAGTCTTGGTAACGGCGGGATTGAGGTGAAAGCTCGTGACAACAAAGAATCCCCAATAGTTGCCGAGACGGACGTAGTCGAGAGTGTAAAGAAAATACTCGGTTGATCTAGAGGACCGCTGCTGTTTTCTGTCCGCTACAGCCGGATAAGGTATGATGCCGCTGATGCCAGAATGTAATGGTGACTCTGTGCGGTATGTCATCCAACTCAAATTAGCGGAGTTCTAATTTTCCGGCCGAAGCGACCGTACGGGAGCGATCCGCTGCAAAGAGTCGCCGCTTTCTTGCGCTCGAGTCTCTGAAGATAGCGAACTACCGGTTCCTATTCACCCCAGACTATGGTGTTCAATACCCGACTGGTGGCGCAGTGCTGGGTGGTTCTTGAAGTCACCAATTCAGATGGTTGAGTTGGACTCGTAGCCGGACTTCCTGCAGTACCCGTAATAACGCTTGCGTTATTTGGAGGCACCATCTCCGGCAGGGCCAATCGCCGTGAATACCCGTCAGTTCAAAGTGTCGTCGTGTTAGTGAATCGCATCCAAATGAGTACTAATTGGAATATGTTTATTTGACCTAGTATCATTATTCAGTTGTCGCAACACAATGACACTTCACTCGAGATTATTATCGGGATAGAATCACTCCTTTGTATGTGGCACCAAAAGGACAGTGGGACGATATCCGTACGTACGGCAGTTAAAAGTGTGTTCGACCGCTATTTGAACACTCGATGGGATTCTCACTGGCGAGGTTAATTCATGGGTAAGAAGTTATTTGTAGGCAGTCTTGCTTGGGCCACCGATTCAACTGGTCTTCAAGCTGCATTTAGTCGCTTTGGCGAAATCGAAGAAGCCATCGTGATCAGCGACCGTGAAACCGGGCGTTCACGTGGATTCGGTTTTGTTACGTTCGTTGACGAAAGCTCAACACAGCAAGCCGTTGCAGAAATGAATGGTGCAGAGCTTGATGGTCGGCCAATCGTTGTAAACGAGGCGCGAGAACAGGCACCACGCGGCGGCGGTGGATTCCGTGGTGGTGGCGGTGGTCGACGCGAACGTTGGTAAATCGTTCGGATCAATAAAGCCAAATTAAGGCTCAAATCGAAAACGGGTGCGACCGAAATGTTGCACCCGTTTTTTTGTTGATTGCACAGAGGTTACTGCTCGACAACTCGGGGTAGTTGCGATTGCTTTAAATTGTGGTTATTCGTAAACGTCCAAGCAGGTAA
>CEUQ01160929.1_pt1 | contig 12067 bp, 10 predicted proteins | sample 361491 | NCBI WGS metagenome assembly CEUQ01 (sample SAMEA2622796, study PRJEB7988) | marine metagenome | biome: marine biome (ENVO:00000447); feature: marine epipelagic mixed layer (ENVO:xxxxxxxxx); material: "saline water (ENVO:00002010), including plankton (ENVO:xxxxxxxx)" | depth 120 m | reverse complement strand
CGGCTGTTGGACCGAATGAGTGGCATCGAAGACGACAGGAACGCCTTTGGCGGCCATTTGCGGCAGCGACCGCATATCTGTGACCAGGGTGTTGTAGCCAAAACTGGAGCCACGCTCGGTAACCAGAACATTGGGATTGCCGGACTCGATCACCTTGTTGACCACGTGTTCCATGTCCCACGGCGCAAGGAACTGGCCCTTCTTCACATTGACTGCCTTGCCGGTTTCGGCGGCAGCCACCAGCAGGTCTGTCTGGCGACAAAGAAAAGCCGGAATCTGAAGCACATCAACGGACTCAGCTGCCGGCGAACACTGTTCTCGTTCGTGCACATCGGTCAGGACCGGACAACCCAGGGTCTCACGCACTTCAGCAAGAATAGCGAGCCCCTCCTCCATGCCAACACCGCGGCGGCCGGTCAGGCTCGTTCGGTTCGCCTTGTCGAAGGAGCTCTTGTAGACGAGCCCCAGACCCAGATCCGCAGCCATGGACACCAGCTTCTCGGCAGTCCTAAGCGCGTGATCCCGATTTTCGATGGCACAAGGTCCGGCGATGATCACCAGAGGCAGATCATTGCCGACCTTCACCGATCCCAGATCGACGTGGCGTTGTTCGGTCATGTTGGTTCCTAGACCAGGCGCGATTGCGTGACAGCTGCCGCAACAAAGGAAGCGAACAGGGGATGTGGCGCAAATGGCTTGGACTTCAACTCGGGATGGAACTGAACACCGACAAACCATGGATGATCGGTGCGCTCCACAATCTCAGGCAGAACCCCGTCGGGCGACAGACCGGCAAACACCATCCCGTTGTCCTCAAGCGAGTCCTTGTAGCCGATGTTGACCTCGTAGCGATGGCGATGCCGCTCACTGATGCGGCCCGAACCATAGATCGAGCCGACCCGGCTGCCGGGCACGAGATCGCAGTCATAGGCCCCCAGGCGCATGGTTCCGCCGAGATCGCTGTCCTGACTGCGGGTTTCGACCTCGTTGCCCTTGGTCCACTCGGTCATCAGGCCGACAATCGCTTTCTCACACGGGCCGAACTCGGTTGAGGACGCACCGCTGATGCCCGCCAGATTGCGTGCGGTTTCAATCACCGCCATCTGCATACCGAAACAGATTCCGAAGTAGGGAATCTGCCGCTCGCGGGCATAGTTTACGGCCGCGATCTTGCCTTCGGCACCACGTTCACCAAAGCCGCCCGGCACCAGAATGCCGTGGACGCCCTCCAGATGGGTGACCGCATCCTCGCGCTCGAAGATCTCCGAATCGATCCACTTCAGGTTGACCCGCACCTGATTGGAGATTCCTCCGTGGGTCAGGGCTTCGGAGAGAGATTTGTAGGCATCGGCTAGCCCCGTGTACTTGCCGACCACGGCGATTGTGACTTCGCCGTCGGGGTTCCTTACCCCTTTGACGATCTGGCGCCACGTCCCGAGATTCGGGCCGCTCTGGTCCGTCACGCCGAAAGCCTGCAGGACTTCCCGATCCAGACCGGCATCATGATAGGAAATCGGCACCTGATAGATCGTGTCGACGTCGAGCGCCGGGATCACGGCCGATTCCCTGACATTGCAGAACTGCGCGATCTTGCGCAGCTCGCCGTCGGGGATTTCATGTTCGCAGCGACAGACAAGAATATCCGGCTGCAAGCCAATCGAGCGCAGTTCCTTTACCGAATGCTGTGTCGGCTTGGTCTTGAGCTCACCGGCCGCGGCCAAATAGGGCACCAGTGTGTGGTGAATCAGGATCGCGTGGCGATGCGGCAGTTCCTGCACGAGCTGGCGCATGGCTTCGAAGAACGGCAACCCTTCGATATCGCCCACCGTGCCGCCAACCTCGCACAAAACGAAGTCGGCATCGCCGGTATCGCCCTGGATGTACTGCTTGATGACATCAGTGACGTGCGGAATGACCTGGACGGTTCCGCCCAGATAGTCGCCGCGCCGTTCACGCGTCAGAACATCAGAATAGACACGCCCGCTCGTCACGGTGTCGGTCTTGCGAGCCGGAACACCCGTGAAGCGTTCATAGTGACCCAGATCCAGGTCGGTCTCGGCACCGTCATCGGTGACGTAGACCTCGCCGTGCTGGTAGGGGCTCATGGTCCCGGGATCGACATTGAGATAGGGGTCGAACTTCCGCAAACGCACCTTGTAGCCGCGTGCTTGCAGAAGCACGCCCAGTGCAGCAGTCGTAAGGCCCTTACCAAGTGATGAGACCACGCCGCCGGTGACAAAGATATACCGCGCCATGGGCGGTTACCGTACCACATCATGTAGGAGGCCCAAGCGGGGAGTCAGGGTGTCGATCGGGAAGTCTGTGGAAGAACGGTGCGATGACCCTGGGGTCATTGCACAGGAACGCTCGGACCTTCGTCCCCGGTCGTGGTTTCGACGACTTCGGGCACGACCATGTTGTCGACGATCGACCCGCGATCCCCGGAATTGGTCACCAGGATGCTCAGAAGCAAGCTGGAAACAAAAAACAGAGTGGCCGCAATGGCCGTCACGCGCGTCAGGAGGTTCGCTGTTCCGCGGGCTGACATCAGACCCGACATGCCGCCAGCTCCGCCACCACCACCGCCGCCCATACCAAGCCCGCCGCCCTCGCTGCGCTGAAGCAGAACGAGACCGACGATCGAAAGGGCAATCAGAACATGCACAATGACGAGGATCGTCTGCACGGGTACCTTGCTGTCGTTAGAGTACGAGAAAACCGGCGGCTTTCGGGCCGCGCGGGCGAGCGTTTAACACAGCCCCTCGCCCAACGCCATAGCTGGTGAGCCCGCCGGCTTCGATCAATCCGGGCGGCCGCTTTCCACAATGGCCCAGAAGTCATCGGGTTTGAGACTGGCGCCACCAACCAGCGCACCATTTACATTGTCGACCGCCAGCAGTTCCGAGGCATTTCCGGCATTGACCGAACCTCCGTAAAGCAGCCTGACAGCATTGCCATCGTCGCCGAAAGCACGGATGAGCTCCCCACGCAGATGATCATGAATTTCGGTCACATCCTGCGGCGTGGCCGTGTTTCCCGTGCCGATCGCCCAAACGGGTTCATAAGCGATCACCGTGTTGGCGGCGCTGGCACCTTCGGGCAACGAACCATGCAGTTGCAGCGTCACAATCTCCTTGGCGCGGCCCTCGACCCGTTCTGCAGCGTTTTCCCCCAAACAGATGATGGCCGTGAGCCCTGCCTTGTGTGCAGCAGCAGCCTTTTCAGTTACCACGGCGTCACTTTCGCCGTGATTGGCGCGGCGTTCAGAATGACCGACAATCGCGTGGCTGCATCCCAGGTCAGCCAGCATGACTGGTGATACATCCCCGGTGTGAGCACCGGATTCCAGGGCGTGACAATCCTGACCACCCAGCATGATGCCACTTCCGCTGATAACCGCGCCTACGTCCGACAGCATCGTTGAAGGTGGGCACACAAGGACGTCGCAGACCGCACCGCTCCTGGCTCTTCCTGCGAGGTCCGAAGCCAGTTCAAGGCTTTCGGCCTTGAGCCCGTTCATCTTCCAGTTTCCCGCGACCAGAGACCGCATCATTCCACTCCGGCTTGCTTGTCGAACCTCGCCTGCCTAACACGTCGTGCAGGCCATGCAAGCGTGCATCCGATGTGACCGATTGGACGGTTGCCGCGCCCGAGCGGCAAGACTAGGATGCGCGGCCTTTTTCCCCGGATTCCAGACGGTACAAGCATGCTGACGCAAATGCGCAAGGGGGCCTCATCCTGGCCCTCCAAAATTCTCCTTGGCGTGATCGCGCTGAGCTTTGTCGGCTGGGGTGTCGGCGACATCTTTATCAATCGGGGTGAGACCACAGTCGCCCAGGTGGGTGATACGGAGATCGATGTCTTCGACCTCGAAGTCGCCTACCGGACACAGATCCGCCAGTTCCAGGACAGCGGCATGCAGGTCGAACCGGGTTCCGATTTCGCCCGTGCCCTCGCGAACCTTTCGTTGCAACAGTTGATCAACGACACATTGGAAGCCGACAACGCGCGCGCCATGGGTGTCACCATTGCTGAAGATACCCTTCGCGCCGATATCGCGGGCAATGCCACCTTCTTCAATGCCGAGGGCGTGTTCGACCCAGCGGTGTTTTCGGGGACGCTGGCCACAAGCGGCCTAAGCGAAGGCCGTTATCTCGGTATTCTCACCAATCAACTGCGCCAGTCGCAGTACATCAACAGCATCGGCGCTGTGCCTCCGCCGCCTGACACGCTGGTCGATAGGATCTTCCGTCACCGGCAGGAGCGCCGCGTGGCCGAGATCGCCGTGATCAGCAACGACACCCTGGCACCGGACCCGACGCCGACAGATTCCGCTCTCGCAACCTACTTTGCAGAGCATGAGCAGGACTATGCGGCTCCGGAGTACCGCAGCGCCGATTACATACTGGTCTATCCCGAGGACCTCGCGACCGATGTCGTGATTGACGAGACAGCCGTCCGTGAAGCCTATGACTCTTCACCAGACGCCTGGATCGACCCCGAGCAGCGTCTGCTGCACCAGATTCCCTTCGAGACAAAAGATGCAGCCCTGGCAGCCTACGAACTGGTTCGGAGCGGAAGCGACTTTGCACAGGTCGCTTTCGATTCTGCGGGGATTGACGCTGAATCGCTCGAACTGGGATGGTTTACGAGAGTCGACCTCTTCGCCGAACTCTCTGATCCCATCTTTGCTGTCGACGCGGGTGAGGTTGTCGCGCCAATCGAATCTCCCCTCGGCGGATGGCTCCTGCTCAGGGTCGCGGATGCGAAGGCCGAGCAGGTCACGCCGTTCGAGGAGGCACAGCCACAGATCGAACAGGCTCTGAAGCTTCGTGCAGCGCGCGAAACGATCTTCGATCTGGCCAACGATATGGACGACATCGTCGCATCCGGGACCAGTGTAGAAGAGACCGCAGCGTCCCTGCAGCTGGAGAGGAAGATGGTCGAGCGCGTGTCTTCGATCGGCCAGCCCGAAGATATCCTTTCCTTACAGATTATTCCCGATGCCCGCGAATTCCTCTCCGAGTTGTTCTTCGGCGACATCGATTTCCCCTCACCGGTGATCGAAACCAACGACGGAGGGCTCCTCGTCGTAGAGGTCACAGCCATCGCACCCGCCAGAATGAGGACACTCGACGAGGTTGAAGATCAAGTGCTGGTGGATTGGCTATTGGCGGAACAATCGCGTCTGGCCCAGGAGGCTGCGGAGGCCATAGCGGCGGCGGCCGGTTCGAGTGGCGATCTGGCCGAAGCATTCGAAACGACTTTCGAAGTGCCTGAACCGTTCCAACGTAACCAGGCCCCAACGCTCGACAACGTTGGCCTTGATACCGTCGAGGCCCTGTTCAGCGCATCACCCGGCGACACCGTTGTGGTCAATTCGGCAGACGGCACCGCTCAAGTCATTGCACGTCTGCTGGATGTTGTGTCCGGTGACCCGATTGCAGATTCCGAGGGGCACATTGCCGTCGAGCAGTCCCTCACGAATGGTCTGATTTCGGATGTCGTCGACCAGAACACTGCGGCGATGTTCAACGAGACCGATGTGAACATCGACGAGGATCTCGTCGAGCAGTACTTCTGATCATGACCACCTACGCACCGGACAGCTCGGCCTTTGACGCGCTCTACAACGAGGGCAAGCCTCAGGTCGTCTGGACCAAACTCGTCGCCGATCTTGAGACACCGGTCTCGGCAATGCTCAAGCTCGCAGGCTCTCAACCCAACAGCTTCCTCCTGGAATCAGTCGAAGGCGGCGACGTGCGAGGTCGCTACTCTATCATCGGGCTGCGGCCGGACATTGTTTGGCGTTGCCTCGACGACAACGCCGAAATCAATCGTCAGGCCCGATACGATGCCGATGCCTTTGTGGCCGAAGAGTGTGGCGCCATCGAGTCCCTGAAACGGCTTGTGCGCGAATCACATATCGATCTGCCCGAAGATCTGCCGCCGATGGCCTCGGCTCTGATCGGCTACATCGGCTACGAGATGGTCCGGCTGATGGAAGACCTGCCGACTGATCGTGATCGGGTGATCGACGTTCCCGATGGATTGATGGTCCGGCCCACGATCATGGCCATCTTCGACAACGTGGCAGATGAGGTCACCATCGTGACGCCCGTTTGGCCTGCAGCCGGCGTGAGCGCGCGGGCGGCCTATGCGCAAGCCTGCGAACGACTGGCCGATGCAACATCAGATTTCGAGCGCAACCTGGCCCACGGCCACGACGCCCCCTTCGAAGCCGATATGGCCGAAGCGACATCGAACACCGACCACGAGCGCTTTCTGGAAATCGTCCAGGCCGCCAAGGACTACATCAACGCGGGCGACGCTTTCCAGATTGTGCTCTCGCAGCGTTTCGACCTGCCGTTCACGCTGCCGCCGCTGGCCTACTACCGGGCTCTGCGCCGCGTGAACCCCTCGCCGTTCCTGTTCTATCTCAACTTCGGTGAGTTCGCCGTGGTGGGTTCAAGCCCCGAAATCCTGGTGCATGCACGCGAAGGCCGCGTCACCATCAGGCCGCTTGCGGGTACGCGTAAACGCGGTGCTGACAAGGCCGAAGACATTGCGCTGCGTGACGAGCTTCTGGCCGACCCCAAGGAACGAGCCGAACACCTGATGCTGCTTGATCTGGGCCGAAACGACGTCGGCCGCGTCGCCAAGGTCGGCAGCGTGTCGGTCACCGAAAGCTTCCAGATCGAATACTACAGCCATGTGATGCACATCAGCTCGAATGTGGAAGGCGATCTGAGCGACGATTATGACGCGATCGATGCCCTCGTCGCCGGTTTCCCTGCGGGCACCGTGAGCGGTGCACCGAAGGTCCGCGCGATGGAGGTCATCGACGAGTTGGAAGCCGAACGACGCGGAGTCTATGGTGGTGCCATCGGGTACTTTTCGGCCAACGGATCCATGGACACCTGCATTGCCCTGCGCACTGCGGTGATCAAGGACGGCGTGCTCCATATCCAGGCTGGCGCGGGTGTCGTCACCGACAGCGACCCTGAATCCGAGCACCAAGAATGCCGCAACAAGGCGCGCGCGCTCACGAAGGCCGCCGAAGAAGCCTTTCGCTTCGCCGACCGAAGCGGTCTCAATCGCTGACAACGCCTAGTTCGACGCGCCTGCGAGCAACAGTTCATTGTGATCGACGATCCGGCTGACAGGGACCAGAACGAAACCCCGGTCCTCCAGCCCGACAAGCCAGTCGGCCAGGGCGGCAACGGTCACATCGTGCGGATGACCGATACCGATGGCGAATCCCTGCCTGAGCGCCACCTCTTCCAGTTTGGCCAACTGCGCGTCGATCGCCGCGCGCTCGAGCACGTTGTCCAGAAAAACGTCTCTCCGCGCCGCCGGGATGCCGTTGCTACGCGCCGTCGACAGCGCAACCGATGATGCCGACGTCACAGAGTCGACAAACATCAGATCGCGACGCTCCAACTCTCCCATCAGGAGAGCCATCGCCTGCCTGTTCTGGGTCAGCAGGCTACCCATGTGGTTGTTGACACCGACGTAGCCTTCGAACCGCTCGAGGTTCCACATCAGACGCCGAGTCATCTCAGCTTGCGAGAGCTCATCGAGCAAAGCATGAGGCCCGGGATTGTGACGTGAATCGATCGGCTCCATTGGCAAGTGAAGGAAAAGTTCATGACCTGACGCCGCGGCAATCCGGGCCAGGCCCGCGACATCGTCGCCATAAGGAATGAACGCCATGGTCAGTGGGGCCGGCAGAGCCGAAGCCTGCTCGACCCTACGGCGATTGAGGCCGAGGTCATCGATCATGATCGCGATCATCGGGGCACCGTCATAGTCCAGGGGAATGTCGATCACCGGATCCGGCGGGAGCAGATCGGGACCATACTCGCTGATCGTATGGCTCACAGCGTTGTCGAACACAGGCGCTTCAGGTTTCGCATCCGGAACCGGTGCGATGGTGACCTGTGGAAGCAAAGCGACCGTCAACCCCGGCTGATCTAGCGAAGCCAGACGCCAGGTGTGGACGATCACAATGTCTGTTTGGGCGAGAGCTGCGGGTTCGTCCAGAACCACAGGAAGATCAGGCAACTCGGCCGTCGCACGGGGCGATGTGGCGCCCAGCGCCGCCATAAGAAGCGCGATTTCCGGCATTGTGTACGGCGCTGAATCTTCCGCAGTTTGATCAGATTTCTCCTCCGCTTCGACCTGCTGCTGTGCCAGGAACCGCAGCGCCCATTCTGCCGGTTCATGGGCCGGCCCCGCGATCGGTCTTGTCCACACCTCAGAAGTCAGGGTGTCCGACCAGTAGAGTTGCGCTACATCACTCAGTCGGTGAGGCTCCCCGCCGGCCGGCCGCTGATTGGTCGATTCGATCCCGGCCGACCAAACGGCCAGGGCAAGATCACTGATCCGATGCGGAGCCCCCGGCAGAACCCGCCGCGTTTCGGCCTCGGCATACCTCGCCGCCCAGACAATCTGGCCTAGTTCGCTCAATCGGTGGGGCACGCCTGCGTACGGCGCTGAATCTTCCGCAGTTTGATCAGCCTTCATTAGCAGAAGCGCATAGTGAACCGGGAAATGCGGCAGCCCAGGCAGGACCCGCGTACTGGTTTTCTCCTCCTCAACGCCAACGGCCAGCGTCGGGTTGTCGAGCGCGAGTTCAGCGGGCTGTTCTGCCGGAGGCGCATCCAGCACAACTGCCTGCTCTATTGCAGGAATGTCGGGCGCTGCGGACATCACCTGTCCGGCCCAGTAACTTCCGATCACGCCACCGGACAACGATGCCAATCCAAGCGTGGCGACCATTCTCAGGACAAGGCGCAGCACGCCCTGTTCCGAGGCGACATCGTCAGTCTCTCTGGAGTTGAATGAGAACAGCCTCATGCGGCGTAGTCATCTCCCGCAGGAGGCAGCATGTAAAGTGGCCGATGGCGCATTGTTCGGGCGGTCCCGTATCGCTATTCTCTGCCGCCGCCCAGCCGGGGCGCTTTCGAGGATCATACCATGCTTGTGCTGATCGATAACTACGACAGCTTCACCTACAACCTTTGGCATTACCTGGGCGAGCTGGGTGCAGAGACCGAAGTCCATCGCAACGACCGGATCACGGTCGATGAGGTCATGGCCAAGAAGCCCGACGGAATCGTGATTTCGCCCGGCCCCTGCGATCCCGATCGCGCCGGCATCTGCCTTGAATTGGTCGAGCGCTGCGCGAACGAACGCATGCCCCTGATCGGCGTTTGCCTGGGCCACCAGGCCATCGGCCAGGCATTTGGCGGTAAGGTCGAGCGGTCACCCTTACCGATGCACGGCAAGCTTTCGGACGTGACGCATGCCGGAACCGGCGTGTTCAGCCAGATCCCCTCACCCCTGCGGGCAACCCGTTATCATTCGCTGACCATCGCACCGGGTTCGATGCCCGATTGCCTCGAGGTCAACGCCTGCACGGATGACGACGTGATCATGGGCCTCCGCCACCGCGAACTGCCGATCCACGGGGTTCAGTTCCATCCGGAGAGCATCGAATCCGAGCATGGTCATGCCATGTTGCGGAACTTCCTGAAAGAGACCGAAACCAGGGGCACGGCATGAACGAGATTCCCCAGGGCCTGAAACCCTTCATCATCCGCGCCGGATCAGGCGCGCCTCTCAGCCCTGAAGAAGCCGACCAAGCCTTCGATATCATCATGTCGGGCGAGGCAACACCATCGCAGATCGGCGGTCTCCTGATGGCACTGGCGGTCCGTGGTGAGACCGTCGACGAAATCGCGGGCGGCGCACGCGCCATGCGCGCCAAGATGCACCGAATGAATGCGCCGGAAGGCGCCATGGACATCGTCGGCACCGGTGGTGACGGCATGGGCACGCTCAACATTTCAACGGCCACGGCCCTGGTGGTTACCGGTTGCGGAGTCGTGGTGGCCAAACACGGCAACAAGGCTGCCTCGTCGAAATCCGGCGCAGCCGATGTGCTGGCGATGTCGGGCGTGAACCTCGATGCCGATCCCGATGTGGTCCAGCGTGCCATCGATGAAGCCGGCGTAGGCTTCATGGTCGCACCGAAATATCACAGCGCGATGCGCCATGTGATGCCGACGCGGGTCGAACTTGGTGCGCGGACCCTGTTCAATCTGCTGGGCCCGCTGTCCAATCCGGCCAGTGTGAAACTCTATCTTCTGGGCGTCTTTGCCGAACAATGGGTCGAACCGGTCGCCCGTGTGCTCGGAGAGCTGGGAGCGGAACGCGCCTGGGTGGTGCATAGTGGCGACGGCTGCGATGAACTGACCCTGTCGGCTGAGAATACCGTCGCCGTGCTCGACAACGGTACCGTCATCATGACGACCATGCATGCTGCGGATGCAGGACTGCCCTCCCCGGCGTTCAGCGAGATCATGGGCGGGGCGCCTGAAGAGAATGCCAAGGCATTGGCCGGTCTGCTTGACGGCGAGTCAAGCGCCTATCGCGACACCGTGCTGTTCAATGCGGCAGCTGCACTTGTCGTCGCCGGTGCAGCAGATGACCTCAAGGCCGGTGTCGCCCAGGCGGCCCAATCCATCGACAGTGGTGCGGCCAAGACCAAGTTGGAACGGCTTGTCGCAATCACCTCGGGCACGGCATGAGCGATATTCTCACACGGATCTGTCACGACAAGCGCGATCACATTACGCGCTGCAAGGCAGAACGCTCGCTGGCGGCAGTTGAGGCGGATGCACAACAACAGTCAGCGCCGCTGGGCTTTGCATCCGCGCTGAGTTGTGCTGCTGATGGTGCCTTCGGCTTGATCGCAGAGATCAAAAAGACTTCACCGAGCGCCGGTGAAATCCGACCTGATTTCGATCCAGCGACCATTGCCGAGGCTTACCAGGCGGCAGGCGCAGCCTGCCTTTCGGTTCTGACCGACAAACCCTATTTCCAGGGTGATGACGCCTATGTGCTGCAGGCCCGCAACGCTTCCGGCCTGCCGTGTCTGCGCAAGGATTTCATGGTCGATACCTATCAGGTGGTTGAAGCGCGAGCGATTGGTGCCGATTGCATTCTGGTGATCATGGCCGCCGTTGATGACGGACTGGCAGAAGAACTCTGCAGTGCTGCGGACGACCACAGCATGGACGTGCTGGTGGAGGTCCACAATCGCGAGGAACTCGATCGTGCTCTGTTGCTGGACGCGAAGCTGATCGGCATCAACAACCGAAATCTGAAGACCCTGGACGTCGATCTCGCGACCACCGAGGCCCTCTCGCCGATCATACCGGCTGACCGCGAAATCGTGTGTGAGAGCGGCCTGAAGACCCATGCCGATCTGAAACGCATGGAAGCTGTTGGGGCACGGCGTTTTCTAGTCGGCGAACAACTGATGCGTCAGGACGACATCGAACATGCGACGCGGATGCTTCTGGGCACCGCCAAGCAGGGCCAGGACGTGGCATGAGCGACACGCTAACTCATCTGGATGATCAGGGCCGCGCCCACATGGTCGACGTTTCCGAAAAGGACATCACCGAACGTATCGCCGTGGCCGAAGGCACAATCACGATGGAGCCAGAAACCCTGGCGAGGATTGTCGATGGTGACATGCCCAAGGGAGACGTTCTGGCCGTGGCCCGCGTCGCCGGAATCATGGCGGCCAAGCGGACGCCGGATCTTATCCCCTTATGCCACCCTTTGAGCCTTTCGAAGGTGACGGTCGAGCTGGAGCCGGATCATGCGGCGCATGCCATCACGATTCGTGCGACCTGCAAGCTGAAAGGTCGCACCGGGGTCGAAATGGAGGCGCTCACGGCCGTCACTGTGGCAGGCCTCACCGTCTATGACATGTGCAAGGCGGTTGACCGAGACATGACGATCGGCGCGATCCAGCTGGTGCACAAATCCGGCGGCAAGTCCGGCACCTATCAGCGTGAAGCATGATCCCCGTCGATGAGGCCAGACAGCGGATCCTGGGGGGCGTGAACCGTCTGGCCGCCGAGCAGGTGGCCATCTCCGAAGCTGCTGGGCGTGTTCTGGCCCAAAGTGTAGTATCACGCATCACCAAGCCTCCTCATCCGGTGTCAGCTATGGACGGATATGCCGTCCGTGCTGCCGATGTTGC
>CEUQ01034399.1_pt1 | contig 12076 bp, 6 predicted proteins | sample 361491 | NCBI WGS metagenome assembly CEUQ01 (sample SAMEA2622796, study PRJEB7988) | marine metagenome | biome: marine biome (ENVO:00000447); feature: marine epipelagic mixed layer (ENVO:xxxxxxxxx); material: "saline water (ENVO:00002010), including plankton (ENVO:xxxxxxxx)" | depth 120 m | reverse complement strand
TCTCTATGGAGACGTTCATTCAGCCTCAGTTTACCTTTGCGAACGAGCGATTGGCCACTCAGATTTACGGGATCAAGGGAGTAAAGGGAAATTTCGCAAAAGTGGATCTTCCGGAAGACTCGCCATATGGAGGGTTGTTAGGACAGGCCAGTATCATGATGGCCACGGCCAATGGCGTCGACACACTTCCGGTTACGCGTGGCGTCTGGGTACTGGAAAACATTCTTGGCGATACTCCACCACCCCCGCCGGAGAACGTTCCAGCCATCACTCCGGACACGTCCAACGCAAGGACAATTCGAGAAGTTTTGGCTGCGCATCGAGCGGAAACTGCCTGTGCATCATGTCATCGCAGCATTGATCCGATAGGATTTGTACTTGAAAATTTTGACCCGGTCGGTCGCTGGCGAGAACACTATCCTGTGCTTACGGATGATGCCAGCGGAAAACCTGTACATGAACAGGGATTGGCGATCAACACGCAGGGAATCTACAAAGATGGTACGGAATTCCAAAACGTCCAGGATCTCAAGCAATACGTGGTAGACAACATCGATATGTTTTCGCTCTGTCTGTCCGGGAAATTGTTGGAATACGCCACTGGACGTCCGCCAACTTACGCCGAAAAAGTGGAACTTCAACAACTGATTCAAGCGAATCGCGATGCCTCCAATGGTTTTCAAGACCTTTTGCTGGGAATCATCAACACACGCGCTTTTCGCACTAAATAGAGCAGGGTTACGATGTTGCTACCGGATCTGGCAGCAGTCAAGCAGTCTGGCGATCTACTTATTTATCAAATCGTTGTTCCCCGATATTTTGCGTTTTGGTTTTTCTCCTATAATCAAAGTGATTCAACACCTTCGAGGAAGTTTATCATGCGACTGGCTCTCATTCTCACTTTACTATTACTGCCTCTGACCCTGCAGGCCGACGACCTACTGGAATCGGCACTGGAACGGTCCGGCGACAATCGCTCCCAGTTGGAACTGGCTTTAAAGCGAGTGCCGAGGACTCAGCGAGAAGGTATGGAGTTTCTGGTAAAGTACATGCCAAAACGTGATTTAACTTCACTGCAAGCCGATTTCCTGCTGCAAAACGTGAAGCTTGCTTATCAGGCCTGGGAAGAATCAGCATGGCATAACCAGATCCCCAAGGACGTTTTTCTCAATGACATCCTCCCATATGCAAGCATCAGCGAGACCCGTGAAGACTGGCGTTCGGACTTCTTCAAACGTTTTGGCGAGTTGGTCAAGGATGCCAGAACTCCAGCGGAAGCGGCGGCAATTCTCAATAACAATGTATTCAAACAACTCAACGTCAAATACTCGACAAAACGAAAGCGTCCGGATCAAAGCCCGAGCGAGTCGATTGAGCAGGGAGTTGCTTCCTGTTCAGGATTAAGCGTCGTTCTGATTGATGCCTGCCGGGCAGTTGGTATTCCAGCCCGTTTTGTTGGAACTCCGCTTTGGTCGAATCGATCCGGCAACCACAGTTGGGTGGAAATCTATGACAACGGCTGGCATTTCACTGGTGCTTGTGAAGCGACCGGGCCCGATCTGGATAAGGGGTGGTTCATTGGACGCGCGTCGACTGCCGTTCGTGACAATCCCATCCACGCAATTTACGCAACTTCCTACAAACATACTCCTATCCATTTTCCAATGGTTTGGGATTGGGACGCACGTTACGTCTATGCCGTGAATGTGACCGACCGCTACACCCAACTTAAAGAAGAGCTTCCTGAGGGTGTCGAACGTATTATGTTTGTCGCGTTTTCAGAAGGAACGACAGAACGTGTACGCCTCCCTCTGTCGATCAAAGACGCTGCCGGAACGGAAGTATACACTGGTCACACCAATGATGAGAGCTTTGACCGTAATGACCACGTGAGCGTCCCTTTGAAACTTGGCGACTCGTACCTGGTCACCCTGGGGTCATCTACTGAAATCCAAATCAAAGCTGAAAAGCGAGACCAACTCGTCACCTTCAACATCTCGTCGGGGAAAGATAACGAAGACGACTCAACCGATGATGGATGTGCTCTGGTAAATGCAAAGTCCACCGCAGCCACTGACAACGCGCTTTCCAAATCGGAGGCTGGCAATCTGGTCAAGACTTTATGGAAACAACATGTCGAGGCGCAGAAAAAGGCTCGCAGTCAGGAGCACGAGGACCGCGTACTGAAAATCGGGGATCTATCTATGCCTTTCTGGTACAAAGTCAACGGCGAGAAGCCCGAGGGCGGTCGGAGCTTGTTCATTTCGATGCACGGCGGGGGCGGAGCACCGGCAGCAATAAATGATGGCCAATATGAAAATCAAAAGCGGCTTTACACTCCTAAGGAAGGCGTCTATTTCGTACCACGAGCTCCAACGAATACCTGGAATTTATGGCATCAGGGGCATATTGATGGATTCTTTCAGCGTGTCATCGAGAACATGGTGCTGTTTGAAGATGTCAATCCAAACCGAGTGTACATCATGGGATATTCGGCGGGCGGAGACGGCGTTTACCAGCTTGCCCCACGTCTGGCAGATCGTCTCGCGGCAGCAGCGATGATGGCTGGACATCCCAACGAAACTCGGCCTGACGGCCTGAGAAATCTCCCGTTTACCTTACATATGGGAGCCCTCGATGCCAGTTACAATCGCAACAAAAAAGCGGCGGAATGGAAAACAATGCTGGCGGACTTGCACGAAGCTGACCCGGGGGGATACATCAACTTTGTAAAAATCCACGAAGGCAAAGGGCACTGGATGAATCTGGAAGATCGCGTCGCCGTGCCCTGGATGTCAAAGTACACACGCAACACGACGCCGGACACTGTGGTTTGGAAACAGGATGACGTCACCCATCAACGTTTTTACTGGCTCGCTGTGAATGATGACCATGTTCAAGGTCGCGCGTTAGTACGCGTAAAACGAGACAAGCAGAGTTTCACGATCGAACACAGTGACGTCAATGAAATCGTAATCCGTGTCAACGACGACATGATCGACTTTTCCAAAAAGGTCTCTGTCAGTTATCAGGGTAAGGAATTATTCAAAGGGAAGCTGGAACGCAACGCGGCAACCATTTCAAAAACGTTTGAAGAACGCCACGACTCAACAGCCGTATTCAGTGCTGAAATCACAGTAACCATCCCTCAGCCATAAGCAAAACCTACAGGACTTATTATGCTCGCTCGTACTTCATCGCTGCTGTTTTGTATTATCGCTCTGTCCTGGATGGCCGTTCCGGCTTCCGCGGATACCCGTGAAGACTGGGACAAAATGCGTGTCTTTACGCCATTGAACTACATGGCGACACAGACGGCTGGACGCATTAAAATTGATGGCAAGCTTGACGACCGAGCATGGAAGAATGCTCGCTGGTCTGAACCCCATGGTGACATTGAAGGCGATGTCAAACCGAAGCCCAGGTTCGACACTCGATTCAAACTACTTTGGGATAACAAGTATTTGTACTTTGGCTGCCTGATGGAGGAACCTCATGTCTGGGGCACACTTACCGAACATGACAGTGTGATTTTCCACGACAACGACATTGAGATCTTCATTGATCCCGATGGAGATAATCACGAATACTACGAATTCGAAATGAATGCACTTAATACCGGATGGGATCTCTTTTTAGCCAAGCCCTATAAGGATGGCGGGCCGGCTGACAACAACTGGGAAATCCCGGGGCTGAAGACGGCAGTTCATATCAACGGCACGCTCAACGATCCTTCAGACACCGATAAATACTGGAGTGTCGAAGTAGCAATTCCCTGGAAAGTACTTTCCGAATTTGCCTATCAGGCAACTCCACCAAAATCCGGTGACCATTGGCGGATGAATTTCTCACGTGTGCAATGGAAACACGAAATCGTTGACGGCAAATACCAAAAGGTCAAAGGTATTCGCGAGGACAACTGGGTCTGGTCACCACAGGGTATCATTGACATGCATCGCCCCGAACGCTGGGGGTATGTCTGGTTCACGAAAGACAAGCAGTTTAAGGGTGAAATGCCTGCCGACCCGACCTTGAAAGTGCGAGATGCTTTGATGACGGTCTACCATACGCAAAAGGCCTTGCACCGATCTGAACAACGACTGTATAACTCACTCAAAGAGATGGGGCTTGATGAGGAAATCAAAAGCTTGTTCAAACGCCATCACTTCCAAATGACCACTAGCAATAATGAAACATGGGAAGCCACTCTGGACGGGGACGGAGTGAAAATGAAAATCGACCATCAGTCCAGACTGAGGCCGGCCAGATAAATCGCGTCTCCCATTTTCCTCATGGACATCTACCGGCAATAAAACCCATGAAACTCATTCTCTCTGCTATCGCTTTGTCATTGGCATTTACCTCGTCGCTCCTGCTGGCCGATGACACACCGCGATCTGAATTAATCGGGCGTCAAATTCCGAACTTTATTCTGCCTACAATTACAGGTAAGGAAGTGGCTTTAGCGGACTATCCGGATGTCGAACTACTGGCCTTTATTTTCCTGGGCACGGAATGCCCGATCGGCAACAGTTACATTCCGCAACTAAATGAACTGAGCAAAACATACTCCAAAGAACAAGTAAGATTCGTCATCATTAATGCAAATCTGGCTGATTCCGCCGAGGAGATTAAGAAACATGCTCTGGAATACAAACTGCGTATTCCCGTGCTGATCGACAAGCAGCAGGTCAGCGTCGACATCTTCGGCGCCAGTCGTACTCCGGAGGTCTTCGTTCTGGATCGCCGACGTACCATCCGATATGCCGGTCGCATCGATGACAGAATTGGATACCGATTCAAAAGAGAGGATGCTCGCCGCTCTGATCTCAAGGAAGCCATTAATGAACTTCTCGATTCCAAACCAGTTTCTGTGGCGACTACTGAACCGGAAGGATGCCGAATCACACGCAAACATGAGTTAATCGAAACGGGACAGGTAACCTACGCCAGTCATATCGCCAGCTTACTGCAAAAGCGTTGTCAAAACTGTCATCGTCCCAACACAGCAGCCCCTTTTTCTCTGCTTACATATGATGATGCTCGCAATTGGTCTCAAATGATCAAAGAGACCGTCCAAACCAGACGGATGCCCCCCTGGAATGCTGACCCACGTTTTGGAAAATTCGAAAATGACTTACATATGACGCCCAGCGAAATCAGTCTTCTCTCTGCATGGATTGATGCCGGGATGCCGCAGGGAGATCCGGCCAGCACGCCAGCAACGCCTGAATACTCCGACGGTTGGCAGATTGGAGAGCCTGACCACGTTTTTTCAATGCCAAACGAGTATAACGTTCAAGCTAATGGCACCGTTGCCTATCAGTATTTCGTAACACCAACCGACTTTAAGGAAGATGTTTGGATTCAGGCCGCCGAAGCCCGGCCTGGCAATTGGAAGGCAGTACATCACATCATTGTTTATCACCGCCCCAAGGGAAGCAAGCAATTCAAGCGGTTACAAAGCTTAGGTGGTTTTGCACCGGGTGAAGAACCAACGATCCTGCCGGATGGTGTTGGAGTGAAGTTACCGGCCGGGTCTGAGCTTGTATGGCAATTGCATTACACTCCGACTGGTAAAGAAGAGGTGGACCGCAGCGAATTCGCTGTAAAGTTCTGTAAGGGGCCACCCAAACGTGAGGCAACTCAAAATGCTGCTATCAATTTCACCTTTCGGATTCCCCCCGGGGCTGAGCGTCACAAAGTGGTGGCGAGCCGTACGATTCAACAGAATTCTGAGTTGTTAGCAATGATGCCTCATATGCACGTCCGCGGTAAAGAATTTACATACCTTGCCAAATTCCCGGACGGCCGGGAGGAAACCTTGCTGAGTGTTCCGTTCTATGACTTTAACTGGCAGCATGAATATCGATTCAAGACGCCAGTCTATCTCCCGAAGGGAACGGTTATTGAGTGCACTGCACACTTTGACAATTCCACCGAAAACCCGGCAAATCCCGAACCGAAAAAGTGGGTTACCTGGGGCGACCAAACCTGGGAAGAGATGATGATTGGTTTCTTTACCGTCGTCCCGTCTCGCAGCCGTTAAGTGACTCGCCAGCAAGCGTTATACTGCAGTAATTGAGGGCGCCGCGGTCTCCTCATCTTGTTTATAATGAGATGCATGATTACCAGATTATTTATCGTCGCATTGACTTGTGTTTTAAATGTCCCGTTACAGGCTGAAGATAATTTCAGCCCCGAGGACATAGCGTTTTTTGAATCTAAGATTCGCCCGGTTCTGGTCACCCACTGTCAGGATTGCCATTCCGGCGAAGAACCTGAAAGTCGTTTTAGCGTTGAATTCCGTGAAGCGTTTCTAACGGGCGGTGAATTCGGTCCTTCGGTAAAACTCGGCAAGCCCAAAGAGAGCCTGCTAATCAGTGCCATCAAGCATGACGAATTCTTGAAAATGCCGCCGACTGAAAAACTCAGTAGCGCTCAGGTAATCGACTTCACACGCTGGGTCGAAATGGGACTTCCCTGGCCAGCCGAAAAAGATACAGTCGCTGCAAATATTGGAAAGAGTGGTGATGCGCTTACAGCCACGTTTACTGACGAGCAACGGGAGTACTGGGCCTTTCAAAAACCAGTTCAGCCACAGATCCCGGGCGTCAGGAACCACGGCTGGGTACAATCCCCAATCGATTATTTTGTCCTGTCGAAGCTTGAAGAAGCGGGTTTGACTCCAGCTGCTCAGGCAGACAAACGGACGTTAATTCGACGAGCGACCTTTGACCTAATCGGACTTCCACCGACGCCGGCAGAAATACAGGCATTCCTGAAGGATGATTCACCGGATGCGTACGGTCAGTTAATTGATCGCCTGCTAAGCTCGCCGCGTTACGGAGAACGATGGGGACGCCATTGGCTGGATGTTGCCCGATATGCCGACTCAAACGGGCTGGATGAGAATCTCTCCTACGAATTTGCCTATCAGTATCGCGACTATGTCATTCGAGCAATGAACCTGGACAAGCCATACGGTCAATTTGTGAAAGAACAAATTGCTGGAGACCTGCTTCCACCGGAACAGGATTCACTTGCTGCCAATGACCAGTTAAGAGCAACCGGCTTCCTGGCTATCGGGCCGAAGATGCTTGCAGAAGACGATCCCGTAAAAATGCAGATGGATATTATTGACGAACAGGTCAACACATTAGGGCAGGCCTTTATGGGACTGACGCTGGGATGTGCTCGTTGCCATGATCATAAATTCGATCCCATTCCCACTGCAGACTACTATGCACTTGCCGGAATATTTAAAAGCACCAAGTCGATGGAAAACTACAATGTTGTCGCCGACTGGTTCGAACGTCCTTTAGTTTCTCCGGTAATCCAACAGAAAATTGACGAGACGAACGCAGCCATCGCAGACACAAAAGCAAAGCAGGGCACACTCAACAGCAAAGTTGTGGCGATTGTCGAACAGGAATTACAGCACAAGGCCGATCAATACCTGCTTGCCAGCAAAGCCGTTGGCAACCTCGATGAAGCTCTGCACGCAGCAGGACTCAATCCGCTCCCCAAGCAGGACACTCCTTTTATCATTTCTGACGGGTATGCCTTTATTGAAGCCGAGGGAGCACAACGCACTAATCTGGCGATTAACACGACATCTTACGGCGAAGGCATTGGCATTCTGGCCAGTGGAGGCTCAGGGGGATTTGCTGAATACGACCTGGAAGTCCCTGTGGCGGGTACATACGTCATGGAAATTCGTTATGCTGCTCAGGACTCTCGCCCGGTGGGAATTCAAGTGGATGGCAACACCGTTGCGGATGGAGTTTTGGGACGAGTCACAGGAACCTGGTTCCCGGACACCCAAACCTGGGTTGCTGAAGTTCAATTTGAGTTAACCGCGGGCAAACACGTCCTGCGAATCGATTCTCCCCGGGTTTATCCTCACATCGACAAATTCCTATTAGTACTCGTACCGGAACAGCAATGGCCGTTCGATACGCCGGCTCCGCCGAGTCTAAGCAGTTTCGCCCGGGACAATAATGTTAACAGCAGTTTTCTAAGCAGCTGGTTGTGGTATCTGAAATCGCTGGAAGGTCCCAAACTAGCCACGCATCCACTGCTTCACACCTGGACAAAACTGGCGGCCTTAGAGAGTGATAATTTCCCGGAGATTGCCAAGCCGGTGCTTGCAGAGTTGCAATCGGACTCCGGCATCGGGGCCACGGCCCCAAAAGTTCTTAAAGAACTATTTGCCCAATCCCCGCCCCAATCACTCGCAGAAGCAGCAGTGCTTTACCGCAGATTAATCGTCGATACAAATCACGTTTTCAAGGAATTGGGAGATGATGCCAAAGCGGTATATCAGCCTGTCTATGATGAAATTTCCAAGGCTGAGTTTCCGTCCGTAACCCCCAAAACGATTCCCGGGACTGCCTACCCTAAAGATTTGCAGAAGCAACGGATCGAACTTGCTCAAAAGTTAGCCTCACTCGAGTCATCGCGTCCTGAGTTTGATGTAGCAATGGGAGTCACAGAAGGGACCGGTGCCGACTTACCAATTCACATTCGAGGCAGTCATATCACACTCGGGGAAACCGTGCCCCGACGGATGCTTCAGATCATTGAGGGTAGCGAACAACCTTCGATTGACGGCGAACAAAGCGGACGATTGCAGTTGGCCGAGTGGTTAGGCAGCAAAGATCATCCTTTGGTTAATCGCGTTATGGCAAATCGACTCTGGCGTTGGCACTTTGGCCGGGGAATTGTCTCGAGTGTCGATAATTTCGGCACGCTGGGTGAACTTCCAACACATCCTGAATTACTCGACTTCCTGACATTGGAGCTTGGGAATCACGATGGGTCACTGAAACACCTACACCGCACGATTATGATGTCGGCCACGTACCAAATGAGTACTGCCTATAACGCCGACGGAGTAGCAGCGGATCCGGAAAACAAACTGATGTGGCGATTCAACCGGCGTCGACTCACTGGTGAAGAACTCCGTGACAGTGTTCTCGCTCTGGGGTCGGGTCTGGACAGCACCATGGGCGGGACATTGCTCAAAGTAAAGAACCGGGCCTATGTGACTGTTTCCGGTACTAATCTGACAACTGAATTTGAAAACCGCAGACGCAGCGTCTACCTACCGGTTGTACGTAGCTCGGTTTATGAAGTGTTACAAGCATTGGATTTTCCAGATCCGGCAGTTTCCAACGGAGACCGCAGCACAACGACCGTTGCTCCTCAGGCACTTCTAATGATGAACAGTTCGTTAGTAGACGAAGCCACGGCCTCACTCAGCGGTCGTCTGGTAACGATGGATTCAAGTGATCGAATCGACACGGCCTATGACCTGCTCATGGGACGCGAGCCCCTCGAGCAGGAGATTGCCAATGCACAGGCATACACCCAGCAGGTGACAGAAGCAGCTGTTGCTGCGGGCGTCGCCACAGAGGAGGCCGAGCAAGCTGCCTGGCAGAGTTTTTGCCGAGTCTTGCTTTCGTCCAATGAATTCTTCTACGTTGAATAACCCCTTTCCCCAAGAATTGAATTCCTGATGTTTACACGAAGACAATTATTACAGAACACAGCTGTCGGATTCGGCTCCATGGCATTAGCCGGGTTGTTGGGATCGACTGAACTCCGCGCCCAGGAGCCCAATCTGCTTCAACGTGAGCCTCACTTTACGCCCAAGGCGAAACGCATCATTTTCCTTTTCATGCATGGCGGACCGAGTCAGGTAGACACGTTCGATTACAAGCCTCAGTTAGAAAAGGATGACGACAAACCCGTCCCCTTTGATAAACCCCGCGTTGTTTCAGGCGCCACAGGCAATTTACTAAAATCACCTTTCAAATTTAAACAGCACGGCGAATCCGGAATGTGGGTCAGCGAAATCTTTCCGCACATTGCCAAACATGTAGACGATCTCACGTTTGTAAAATCAGTGCATGGATCCAATTCTCGCCATGGTGCCGCCTTGCTTGAACTGCACACTGGAAGTGACACGTTTATCCGGCCCAGCATGGGGAGTTGGCTGGGATATGGACTTGGCAATGAAAACCAAAACCTGCCCTGTTACGTTACGATCTGTCCTTCCTTAACTCATGGTGGTGGAAACAATTGGGGCAGCGCTTTCCTACCCGCTTTATATGCAGGAACGCCGATCGGCAATGCAGGTACTGCCAGCGAAAATGCCAAGATTCCCTTCATCAAAGGAACGACCCCCACAGCCATTCAGGAACTTGAGCAGCGCATGCTCAAAGACATCAACCTGAAACATCTCGAAAACACCGGACCGGATTCCGAATTAGAATCGAGAATCAAGTCGTTTGAACTGGCCTTTCGACTACAAACTCAAGCACCTGAACTACAGGATATTTCCAGCGAAACAGCGTCTACCCTTGAAATGTATGGAATCAATAACGGGCCGACAAAGGACTTTGGACTTCAGTGTCTGATGGCACGTAGGTTTGCAGAGGCCGGCGTCCGATTCATTCAACTCTCACATAGTTACAAGTGGGACCAGCACGGTAATCTCAACGGCGGGCATCGCACTAATGCGATGGAAGTGGATCAACCGATCTCCGGATTGATCATGGACTTAAAACAACGAGGTCTGTTAGAAGACACCATTCTTTGGTGGGGGGGCGAGTTTGGCAGAACACCTGTTTCTCAAGGTGAACGTGATGGCCGGGATCATAACCCTCATGCCTGCACCATGTTCTTTGCCGGCGGCGGAATGAAGCCGGGAGTTCAGTACGGCGAAACCGATGAATACGGATATTATGCCGTCAAAGATAAAGTTCACTTCCATGACTTGCATGCCACCTTGCTTCACCAATTGGGGCTCGACCATACTAAACTCACCTATCGTTACGCCGGTCGGGATTTCCGACTCACTGATGTCCATGGTGAAGTTGTGCACGGAATCCTGAGCTAAGGATCGACTGTTGTTGGTTGCTGATACCCTCTTAACTCAGACTGGATAATTTAGTGATTTTACGCTTTAGCTTTGTGGCATTGTTGTTTTCCTTCACCGGCTCATTACTAGCCAGGCCCTTCCTGCTTGTATCTTTGCCGGACGAGGAACATTTGGCGGTCTACGAAATCAATTCACGGACTGGTGAACTGACGCACCTGCGCAATCAAAACACCGAATCTGATCCAGGCCCCATGTCAATTTCGCGAGACGGAAAGACGTTATTTGTCTCTCTGAGAACTAAGGGGGGACTGGCATCCTATGCGATCAACAAAAAAACCAGTGACCTGAAATTGCTTAGTACGATCAAGGCGGACCAGGATCCAGCGTATCACTGGCAAGATCACACCGGTAAATGGTTAATCACGGCGTACTACCATCGAGGTCGGGTATCCGTACATCCTGTGGATGAGCTGGGACGATTAAACGAAAAGGCGAGTTTCTTTGGGGATACGGCATTAAACGCGCATGGAGTTGCAGCAACCAAAAACAACCGATTTGTTTACATTCCACATACAGGGCCTAATCAGGTATTCCAATTTTCGTTCGATGATCAAAACGGTCAGTTAACACTGCTGGAAAACGGTGTCTTGCAGTCGGCTGACTACACCGGTCCTCGCCATCTTGCGACTCATCCCGGCAAACCCTGGCTTTATGGTGACTATGAACAGGGAAACAAAGCCGTCTTTTATGAGATCCGCCCGGATGGATTACTTACGACCAAACAAGTGCTCTCAACCGTCCCTGATGATTGGCCGGAGCGTCAGGGAGCTACCGCGCGGATGACACTCTCTGCTGACGGTAGGTTTATGTATGTAGCAAATCGGGGACACAACAGCCTCGCCTGCTTCAAAATCAATCAACAGACCGGACAGTTATCGCTAGTGGGAATTTATCCGACGGAACCGAATCCCCGAAGTTTTGTCATTAGCCCCTGCGGGAAATGGGTGTATGCCGGCGGTCAGGATTCCGGGAAGATTGCAATCTTTCATCGAAACCGACGCACCGGAGTTTTAGTTCGGGAGAACACCGTAGAAACGGGAAAACGTCCCTGGTGGCTTCAGATTATCGACTAACAAAACGCGCTTAAGTAACTCTCTTTAGAGAACTCTGCGTTTGCACTATTCC
>CEUQ01052752.1_pt1 | contig 12107 bp, 12 predicted proteins | sample 361491 | NCBI WGS metagenome assembly CEUQ01 (sample SAMEA2622796, study PRJEB7988) | marine metagenome | biome: marine biome (ENVO:00000447); feature: marine epipelagic mixed layer (ENVO:xxxxxxxxx); material: "saline water (ENVO:00002010), including plankton (ENVO:xxxxxxxx)" | depth 120 m | reverse complement strand
TACAGAAATACCAATATCACCTTTGAAATTAATTACATTATCTATAATTGATTTTTCAAAAATTAAATCACTATAGGTAATAATTGTGTTATCTTGCAATTTTTCCTTTGCACAAAAGAGACTTACGATACCTGAAGTTGATAAATAATTTTTATTTTTAAAATAACTAATTGATGGAAACGTAATTTGATTTGAAAGATAGCCTGAAACAATACTAATATCATTAATATTACATTTTTTAAAAATATCAATCTGCATCTCCAGTAAACTTTTATCAAATAATTTTACCATACCTTTAGGAATATTTGTTGTTTCAGGTCGTAATCGTATACCTGCACCTGCAGCTAAAATTATTACATTCATAGTAGTTTTTTCCTTGCAGCATATACCATAACTGCACAAATTGTTTTTGAATCTGTTATTTTACCTGATTTAATCATTTTAATTAATTTAGACAAATCTATTTTCTTCACAGTTATGAATTCATCATTATCAATTTTTTTTTCCCCTTGTTGAAGTTCTGATGCTACAAAGCAATGAACTTCTTCCATATTGTAGTTTATTGATGGAGAGTATGTGATTAAACGTGTCATTTTCTTTGCTTTGTAACCTGTTTCTTCCTCAATTTCACGAAACGCACATTTTTTAGGAGATTCACCTTTATCTATCGTTCCTGCTGGAATTTCTAAAACATATCCACGTGGAAAACGGTGTTGTCTGACTAGAATAACTTTATCTTGTTCATCAAATGCAAGTATTGCCGCAACACCTGGATGTCTAATTATATCACGACGAACCTTTCGTTTCTGAATTGTTAAATTGTAAGTATCTAGACCGATCATAGTTCCATCGTAGATTGTTGTTTTTCTCATTAGTCGTACTTTCCAATAATGTATTAAATTGTTTACTAGATTTTAATTTGCTTTGTATTTTGCTTCGTGTATAGCACTATTTTTAATCTTAACACCATCTTTTCTCTCATTATCGGGAGGAAACTCACGTCTCTTTTTTTCCAAATATTGATTACGATGATCTCCATCAGAGAGTAAATTATAAGTCAAATAGATGTTACTTCTCGGTCTGTCACTCATATTTGATTTTGATTGGTGTGGTGTAAAATGATCGAAAAATAAAACATCACCAACTTCAGTTGGAACCATCTCAAATTTCATTCCATTAAGATCATCACCTTCTAAAGGTCTATCATATTTTCCAATTAGTCCGCGTTTATGATGACCCGGAGCAACTTCTAAACACCCATTTTCAGAAGTGCTACGATCAGTTGAAATCATAACGCTCATTGTGTATTCAACAAACTGATCCCATCTCGCTTGTACATCCTGGTGTGGTCTAAATCCTCCTGCGCCAGGTTTTTTAAAATTAATTTTATCTTTGAAAAGAATGCATGGACCTCCCATTAGATCTTCCAAAACATTTAGAAGTTTTTCTGAATTCGCTAAATTTTGAAATTCTGTATGGTAATCAACATATTTTTCAATCCTACATAATATTCGTTCATTTTCATTTTCATTACTTGTTTCATAATATGCCATTTCTTTTCCAGTTTCCCAATAATCAAATGATAATTCAGAAAATTTATTGATCGATTTTATAGCTTGTTTCATTTCTTCTTCACTAAAGAATTTTTTTAGAAGTAAAAATCCATCATCATTATAGTTTTTAATTTGAGATTCTGTTAAATATTTCATAAATTTAAAAAATTAAAATTAGTTAAATACATTTCGTAGAATAGCAAAAAAATACATCTACATATATCCAAGTTTTTTCAATTCTTTGGAAATTTCTTTCTCTTCTTCTTCAGTAAGTGTTTCATCTACTTCGATTTTATCTCTTTTCATGTTATCTATTGTATTCTCCATTTCATTAATTATCTCAGGGTTGTTTTCTGCTATATTGTAATTTTCATATGGATCGTTTTCTAAATTATAAAGATTAACATTTTTTTTTGAATCTCTAGAATTTCTAAAATATTTGTATTTTCCTGTTCTCAATCCAATTGAATCTAATTCAGATTCTTTTTCATAAGGAATTGTATGAAGAAAAATATCATTTTCTTCAATTTTTTCATTATTAATTAATTTTAGTAAACTTGTTCCATGTTTAAAATTATCAAATGGAATATCTAATGCTTCAAAAATTGTTGGAAAAATATCCAAATTTGATACTTGTTGAGAAATATTTCTAGATGGGAATTTTTTACCTTTCATTAAAAATGGTATGTGTAATAATTCGTCATGTAGTGATAATGTAAAGTGTGGGTCTCTAGAACGTTTTTCATATGGTGTTAAGTCTTTATTTGAATAATCAGCTCTTGACTTTCCTACATTTTTTTTGAATTTTCCCAGCATTTTTCCTCCTATCTTATGAGCTGATTTAGGTAAAATTTTTTTCCCTAAGCTTGAAGCTTGTTTTAAGTCTGGTTCAAACTGGAAAGAGCTTTTTTCTCCGAATGGTATTCTTTCTCCATGATCTGCAGTTAAGATAAAAATTGTATCATCAAAATTGATTTTTTTTGAAATTTGCATTAACCAATAATCTATAGATGAAACTGTTTTTGCATATGCACTATTTCCAAATTTTTCTGATTTAAATTGTTCAATATTTAGTGGAAACCGACCTTCACGTAAAGGATGCAAGTCAAATAGATGTATGTAACAAAACCATGGTGTTTTATTATTAACAGAATCTAATAATTTTAAAATTTTATCTGTCATGCCAGTAGGAAGAGTTTCTGGTGGAGGACCTGGTTCATAAGTATGTTCTTTGTTCTCTAGAAAATTTGCTATAGGTTGTAACGATTTTAATTTTGGAATTAATCCTACAATTTGATAATTGAAATCTTTTAATTTTTGTAGATGATTATTTTCTAATAAAATAATTTTCTGTGCTCTAATTCCAGTTTCATATTGAAATCTTGAATTGAACAAACAGTTTAACGAAATTATAGTTCCATCTGCAGGTGAAAATGTATTATTGAAATAAACTCCATTATTTTTTAATGAATCTAAAAATGGCGTATGTGATTTTTTATCATTGCCATAACATTGATCAGCTCGTAATCCATCAACTAAAACAAACAAAATATTTGATTTCATACTATCAAATCATATAATTCGTCTATTTTATGGATTTGTTTTTAATTATTTAATGAATTAGATTTTATGAAAAATAGTGAAATTGATATAGTTCTTTTTAAAAAATGTCTCATGTCTAAAAATAATCTTCTTTTTCGATGTTGGTATTATTTCCGAATGGGGTGGTCAACATATTTTGCTTTCATTTTAGCAGCAATTAACACTCTTACTGTTACATACTTTTTAGCTATAGATAATTATCCTTCATTAAAACTGGTTTTTCCATCCTTTGAAGCATATATTACGATTATTGTATCAATTGGAATTCCTTTACTAATTATAATTGGATATGCACATTTTAAAAAAACTCAAGCATTCAAATCAGAAGTTGATGTTTTAGTCGAAAGTAATCCATATCTTCGTCGAACAATTGTGAACACTGAAGTCATATTAAAATTAAATTTACTACTTACTAATAATCTAATTTCTGATTTTAAAAATAAAACAATTGATGAATCAAAAATTAAAGAATTAGAAGAACTTGTAAATCAATTAGAAAAATTAAGTAAAACACGAACATTTACAAATTCAAGTGATCTTGATTTTCTGAAAAAAGAATTAGGACTAAAAGGCTAATTTTAATTATGAAAAATAGGAATTAATTTGATAGTTACAATTCATCAACCAAATTTTCTTCCATATTCAGGTTTTTTCCATAAACTATCTCTAGCTGATACATTTGTTTTATTAGATAACACACAATTTCAATTTGATTATACGAATCGGAATAAAATTTTAAAATCTGATGGAAGTTGGACTAGAATAAGTATTCCAATAAAAAAACATCAAAAATTTCTTCCAATTAAAGACATTGAAATAGATAATGATAAAAATTGGAAAATTCAAAATTTGAATTTGTTATTATCTTGTTATGAAAATAGCAAATATTTCTATTTGTATAAAAATTTTTTTGAAGAACTTTTTTCTTCAGAATGGAAATATCTTTTTGAAATTAATCTTGAAATTATTAAAAAATGTATTGAATGGTTAGATATCAAAATAAATTTAGTTAAAGAATCTGAATTAAATGTAAATGGAGAGAGTTCTGAAAAATTAGTAAATATTTGTAAAAAATTAGGTGCTAAAACATATGTTTCTGGTCCTGGTGGGAAAAAATATCTAAATCAAAATTTATTTTATGACAATGATATTCGATTAGTATACCAAAATTTTACTAGTAATATTTATCACCAAAATACTGATGTTTTTGTCCCAGATCTTTCGATTATTGATTTATTAGCGAATTTGGGCCCAAATTCAAAATCTTTCTTATTTAAATAACATTTCTGTTGTGAATATTTCCAAATTTTTTATTTTTTACAAACTCAAATTTATTGATCATAAGTATTCTTTTTATCCTGTTATTTTCGGTACAATTTATGATAATTCTTACCAAAGCCATAATGTCTGAGTATAAAAATAAAAATATTCTTGTTACTGGTGGTACTGGCTCTATAGGTCTTGCATTAGTGAAACAATTATTGTCATGTAAACCAAAACTTATCAAAATTTTAACCAATGATGAAAATTCCATTTTTGATTCAAGAAAAATTCTTGGTGAAAATAAAATAATCAAATATATTGTTGGTGATATTAGAGACAAAGAACGTTGTCAGTTAGCAATACGAAATGTCGACATAGTTTTTCATGCGGCAGCAATGAAGCATATAGACATTTGTGAACAGAATCCATTTGATGCTGTAAAAACCAATGTCATTGGTACTAGTAATATGCTTGAAGTTTCCATTATCGAAGGAATTTCAAAATTTATATTCATTAGTACCGATAAGGCAACCAATCCTACAAGTACTTTGGGTGCAAGTAAACTTCTTGCAGAGAGATTGACTTTAGATGCTGGATCATCGCCTGAAAATAATAAAATGATCTTTACAATTGCAAGATTTGGTAACGTTGTTGGATCTAGAGGGTCTGTTTTTCAGATTTTCAATCAACAATTACGAAATAATCTCCCAATCACTGTTACTGATTCTAGAATGTCTCGTTTTATTATGTCGTTATCTGATGCAGCATCCATGATTCTAAAAATTGGTCATATATCAGACAACTCTGATACATTTATCTTAAAAATGCCTTCAGTGAAAATTGAAGATTTCGCAAAAGTAATGATCCAAGTTTTTAAGAAAAGAAATAATATGAAATCAATTCCAAAAATAAAAATTTCTAAAATTCGTTACCATGAAAGATTTCATGAATTATTAATTACTAATGATGAAACTGAATTTTGTCATGACGTTGGTGATATGTATAAAATTTCAAAGAAGTTAAACAAACATCCATTGAATAATAAACAATTCAATTCATCAACCGCACCAAAAATCAATCATAAAAAACTTGAAAAGATTATTAATGAATTATTTGATGAAGTCAATTGAAAATTGTGGTAATAGATGAACTGGAAAATTCCATTATACAAAATTGCAACCGATAATGATGATATAAAAAATATTAAAAAAGTATTAGAAAGAAAAATGGATTGGGCAATTGGTCCCGAAATTGAAAAATTTGAAAAAAAAATTGCGAAATATGTTGGTTCAAAATTTTGTGTATCTTTTAATTCTGGTACTTCTGCAGGACATGCAGCATTAATAGCTGGAAATATTAATTCTGGACATGTAATTGTTCCATCTTTTACATTCATTTCTACATCTAATTGGCCATTAATGGTTAATTCAAAACCTAAGTTTTGTGATATTGAAGAAGAATGTTTAGGATTAGATCCTGAAAAACTTTCACATTCAATAAAAAAATCAACCAAAGCAATAATACCTGTTCATTATGCTGGACTAGGATGTCATATTGAAGAAATTTCGCAAATTACAAAAAAGAAGAAAATACTTTTGATAGAAGACTGTGCTGAAGCATTAGGTGCAACAGTTAATGGAACATCTATTGGTACTTTTGGTGAAATGTCCGTATTTAGTTTTGCACCAAATAAAATCATCTCTACTGGTGAAGGTGGTGCTGTTTGTACAAATTCAGAAAAATTTTATAAAAAATTAAAATTAATTCGTTCCCATGGGAGAATTTCAAATGAGAAATATTTCAAAACTAACTCGCAACCTAATTACATCACTGTTGGTTATAATTGGCGTATGTCTAGTATGACTGCCGCATTAGGTTTATCACAATTTGATAAGATTGAAAAAAATATTAAATTGAGAAGGACTCATGCAGAATATTTCTCTAAAAGATTAACTGGATTATCTGAAATAAAATTGCCAATAGAACCTAATGATAGAAAACATGTTTATCAACTATACACAATTAGACTGGAAAATTCAAAAATTCGTAATAGTTTACAAAAATTCCTTTCAAAATGTGGAATTATGACGAAAATTTTCTTTGATCCAGTACATAAATATAATTTTTATAAAATTAATAATTCCTACCGGAAAAATTTCTTATCAACTACAAATATTGTTTCTAGTCAGGCATTATCTTTACCACTATTTCCCACATTAAAAAATGAAGAAAAATCATTTATCTGTGACAAAATATTTCAATTTTTTGAAGAAAACAGTGGATAATGTTGACTGAAAAAAACTGGGAAAAACCTGTAATTGAACATGGTAAAATGACAAAATATAATTACATTGTTCAATACCCAGAAAATCTTGAACTAGGAAAAAATTTTGATATTGGAGAATTCACTTACATTAATTCGTTGAAAGGTGTAATTATTGAAGATAATGTTCAAATTGGTTCACATTGTGCAATATTATCAAATTCAACTATTGACAAAAAATCTGGAAAAATAAAACTTGAAAAAAATTGTAAAATTGGAACACATTCTACTATAATGCCTAATGTCACAATAGGTGAAAATTCTATTGTTGCTGCTTATTCCTTTGTAACCACAAATATTCCAAAAAATGAACTTTGGTTAGGTATTCCTGCAAAATTCAAGTCTAAATTGCCTGAATAATAGTACAATTGATTACAAAATTATTTTAAATGGAAATTTTATACATTTGTATGCAAATTATGATAATTGCAGCACATCCTGACGACGAATGTATAGGTATGGGAGCTACAATAAAGAAACTTTCGTCCAAAAATAAAATTCATTTATGCGTTGTTTCTGAAGGTGCATCTGCACAATATACAGAAAAAAAAATGATCACAGAAAGAAGAAATGCATGTAAAAAATCAGCTAAGATCTTAGGCATTTCTGATTATACTTTTTTAAATTTTCCAGATATGAAATTGGATTCAATTCCACATTTGGAAATAAATAAAGAATTAGAAAAAATTATTAAAAAAATTAATCCAAAAATAGTTTACACAACTCCTAACCATGATATTAACAAAGACCATCAAAAGGTATTCGAATCAACTTTGGTAGTAACTAGACCACAATCTAGTAATGTAAAACACGTTCTTTCTTATGAATTCCCTGGAAAAAAATTATTGCCATATATTCCGGATATCTACGAAGACATATCAAAATATTATGAATTTAAAATTAAAGCATTCAAAATGTATAAATCTGAAATTGAAAAATTCCCTCATCCACGTTCATTAAAAGCAATTGAGAATATGGCGATAATGAGAGGAATCGAATCTGGACTAATGAAAGCTGAAGCCTTTAATCTTGTCCATCAAATTAATTCTTAAAATATAATCAATCATTGTTTGAATTCAAACTATGAAATTTAACATAATCTAATTCAAAAACCTTAACTTGAATTTTCTCAAATTCTAATTTTTCAGAATCTATTATATTTTTTAGATAATCATATTCAAACTCATTTTCGTAAATATTTGTCAAAAATGGATATGTGATTTCAGTTATACTGTTCTTTTCAATTACAAGATATCTTAAATTTTCTTTTTCACAATTAAGAATAAATTCATTTAACGTTGTTCCAAAGATACTACTGACAATTTGAATATTTTCACTATCTAGAACATCATCAAATGTAATCTCCGAAGTACCTACATAGCGAAATTGTGTATCTGGATTAGATAATTGAAGATAGTTCATGGCTCTTAAGGTATTGCCTGAATCTAAAATCTTTCCCGATAATTCATTTTCAAGAATCTTTACAAATTTTATCTGTTCACTTTGTTCTGTTTTATCCACAATATCATATCTTGTCAAAAACCATGATGATAAAATTATGATAATAACTAAAACTATTACTAATGAAATCATCTTTTGTTTTTCAGTAAACGAAAACGTACTCAAACCATACTCTATTAGTCTTTGAATAGGAAGTGTTCCAATAATTATTAAAAATGGGAATAAATAAAAAAGAAATCTTCGTTCTGGTATTACTGAAAAAGAGATTATCATTGCAGATAATGTGGTAATAATCAAAATCCAATTTCCATTTACGAATCTTTGATTTTGATCAAATGCTCTGAACGAGAAGAAAATACCGAATGGTAGTAAAATTACTAGATATGGATAAGAAATCTGTATTAATTGTTGTATTATATTAAACATTCCAGTAACTAAAAATCTATCAGTAAACTGAATTATTCCATTGTCGTTAATGTAATCAAATGCTGAATATTCTAGTCCACTAGTATTTACAGATTGAAGTGTACCAAATTCACCTGTAAAAATTCTATTTCCATAATCAAAGTAAAACGGATCATCATACGTATTATATCTATTTGCTAACATAGGTGATGCAACTAAGAAAAATATTGCTAAACATAAAATAAATTTCCCAAATGTCTTGGGATTAATTTTTGAATTATAAAATAAAATAATTGAAATCACAATTAACATTATTGCTCCTGGCCACCTTATCCACCACAATAAACCTGCAAATAGAAATGATAATGAATAAAATCTTGTTTTATATGTTAAAATAAAATAAAATGATACCATAAACAGAAGAATATACAAAGGTTCTGACAATGCTTGTCCTGAATTATAATTTAGATGGGGTTCAAATGCAAAAAGACATGCAGCTACAAGAGAATATCTTTCTGGGAAAAATTTTCTTGCAAGAACATACATCATGAATATACTTACAACCGATACTCCCAATGAAATTATTCTAGCCATATTGGCATAATCAATAAAATTTTCACTATCAACTAAATTAAGAAATGGACTTAGAAAAATGGTCCATCCTAATGTCTTTGATGACATTGGAGAATAATCGCCATTTGTATGTGCTATTGAACGTAAAATGTATCCTAATGCATCTTCATCATTGGGAAAGGTAGAAAAATCTATCAAATACAATTTCATGGAAAGTGAAATACATGAAATCAGTATTAAGAAAATAATTACTCGAGATTTATTCAAAAATTCACCTATTCCAAAAAATAAATTCTTTAATTATGCCCAAGCTTAATGACGAGCCTGTTTCTAATGGTTTCATTTTTCTTGTTCCACCTACCCGTTCACCTTCATTTCCAATAATTTCACATATTTTTTGTCTTCTCTTAAGACCTCTAATACTCATTTGTTGGGTTGATGATAGATCCATTGCATCAAAATTTAATTCTGCAAATGCTTTCTTTGAAATAATTCTGCTTTCGTTTAAAGTATCTGTCCATTTTCCTCCAAAGAACACATTAGCTAAAAAAGCAAACATCTTGTTCCCAAAACTATCAACTGTGCCTGCATCCAGATTTATAGAGCCTTTACCAAATCTAGTAACTAAAACTTGATCATAACCCTCATTCATTTTCTCAATTAATAATGGAATTTTTTCTGGTTCATCATTTCCGTCTGGACCAAATAATATGAAATTTTCTGACTTGATAGAATTTACACCTTCTAAAACTGCTGCTCCATGTCCTTTCTTTTTCTGAATAATTACTTTGAATCCCATTTTTCTTGCTTCTTCAATAGTACCATCTGTAGATCCACCATCAACAAAAATTATTTCATCTACCCATTCCTTGTTTATTTTTGGAACAATTTTTTTTACACCAATAATCTCATTCAATGTTGTAATAATTAACGCAGTAGTCATGAATTGACGAGATTTCTTAATTATATAAATAACATTATGATATTGTATGACTACTCTTTGAATGATGTAATTACTTTGAATTTTTATAATAAAATCTTTTGAAAGGTGCTTCAAAAGTAATTCTATTCTTAATTGCCCATTGAAAAAGTTTCTTCAATCCTTGATCCATTGTGATTGTAGGCTTCCAATTTAGTAATTCTTGCGCTTTATCATTATTACATACTAATCTATTAACATCATATGGTCTTTCTCTACTTTCATCATATCGAATTTTAATTTTCTTTTTTGCAATTTTAGATATCTTAAATGCTAAATCTCTAATACTGATTTCATTACTTGAACCAACATTGATTATTTCGCCTATTGCTTTTTTTGAATCTAGTGAACGAATTATTGCATTTGCAGTATCTGAAACAAAAGTAAAGTCTCTTGTTGCATCAACATTTCCTAGCATTAATTCTTTATTTCCATTTAACAACTGATTCATTATTTCTGGAATAATGTATGGTTGAGTGTATTGTGGACCATATGAATTGAAAGGACGAATAATAACAACTGGAAAACCATTTTCTTTATGCAATGTGAATGCAACTCTATCTCCCGCAAGTTTACTTACAGCATAAGTTGAATGTGGTGCGGTAGGGTGGTTTTCATCCATTGGTACGTGTTGTGCACTTCCATAAACTTCGCTTGTAGAGATATGAATAAATCGTGAAACTGTTTTTGATTGAATTGATTTCCATAACAAGTTAACACTTCCCGTTGTATTAACATGAAAAAAATCTGCAGGATAATAAAATGAATCTGGAATAAAAGGTAGTGCTGCTAGATGTATTACGTATTCTTGATCTTTTACAGATCTACTTACAATTTTTTCATCAGTTATGTCGCCTTTTATTATTTTGAGATTTTTCTTATCTTTTTTCAAATATTGTTTTTTGCCTGATGAAAAATTATCTAGTACAGTTACCATTGCATTTTTTTTAAGTAGTTGTGAAACTACCTCTGAGCCAATAAATCCCGCTCCTCCCGTAACTAAAATTCTCTTATCTTTATAGTTCATTTTATTCAAATTTGATGTTATTTTTCACCCAATTAATGGTAGATTTTAATCCTTCATCTAATGAAGTTAACGCATTAAAGCCTAGCACATTTGCTGCTTTGTCGTTCTTAAGAACTCTTCTTGATTGTCCCATTGGTTTTGTTTCATCAAATACAATTTCAGGATTATAATCACAAATTCTAAGTATTTTTTCTGCTAAATCTTTGATTGTTACAGATTCGCCACTTGACAAGTTGATGGGATCTGCTTGACAATATTTCTCTAGAGCTAACGTCATACCTCTAGCAGCATCATTAGCAAAAATATATTCTCTTATTGGACTACCATCGCCCCATATGACAAATGGTTTCTTTTTACTTAATGCTTTTAGTATTAATGCTCCAATGACATGTGAGTGATTTGGATCAATAATTTCTCTAGGTCCATAAGAATTGGCTGGTCGAACGACTGCTACTTTCATTCCATACTCTTTTGAATGAGAAATAGCCTGTAATTCTCCCATTCTTTTTGACCAAGAATATGATGCATGCATTTGTGGAGGATTTTCAATCCATGCATCATCTTCTGAAAAATCCTTCTCTAAGTCAGGATAAACACATGAACAACTTGCATATAAAAATCGTTCAACATTTTCATTTTTTGCAGAATCAATCACATTCCCATCCATGATAAGATTTGGTGTTAATGTGCTTGCAGGATATACCGTTGTTCTACCTAATCCTCCAGTATATGCAGCTAAATGAAAAACATAGTCCATTCCTTTTACAGCTTTATCTGAAAATTCTTTATCAATTAAATCTCCATGAAGAATTTCAACTTTTTTTGGGTTTATTTCTAGAGGAATATCTCTATTATGACTTGTAATTCTAACTTTAGATTTTTCAGCTAATAGTTCAACAAGATGAGAACCAATCATTCCAG
>CEUQ01073818.1_pt1 | contig 12119 bp, 8 predicted proteins | sample 361491 | NCBI WGS metagenome assembly CEUQ01 (sample SAMEA2622796, study PRJEB7988) | marine metagenome | biome: marine biome (ENVO:00000447); feature: marine epipelagic mixed layer (ENVO:xxxxxxxxx); material: "saline water (ENVO:00002010), including plankton (ENVO:xxxxxxxx)" | depth 120 m | reverse complement strand
AAACTATCATTTCAGGCACAAAAAATTGCCCAAAATGATAGTAAATTTTGGCAGTTACAATTCAGTATCCTTTTTTTACCAATGAGTTTGATGTTGTGAGAGAATTCTAGAATAAACAATTCCATTTACAATTCTTTGAGACTTTTCAATTAATTGATTATTAATTGAATGACTTGTTTGTAAATCTGAATAATTTTGATCTGTTCTTAGTTTTCTTCTTGCAGTAAGATCCCAATCTCTCTGGTTAACAAATGCATTATCAAATAATTTCATTATTAGAGGAATTGCCTCTTTATTTTGTAATATTTCAGGCTTGTAACATGCAAGAAATGTCATCATTACTGGAGAAAGCTGATAGACCTTATTTTCAATAATTTGATACATAGGAAACATTTCTTCTACTCCTTTCTGAATTTTCTTTGGTAGATCTTTTGTCCATCCTAGCATATCAGCTGAGAAATTCTCCGAAGAAAACATTTCAGAATTACTCTGAATAATGTTAGTAATCTTTGTTACAGCCTCACTGATAGAACCTACTAGAGTTGGGCTTGAATTATCTTCAAGTGTCTGTAACATTTTCCAAAATACTATTGCCATTACATGTTTTACATCTCCAGGTTGAATTTTTTTCCCAATTTTTCCTATGACAAAAGGCATGGTTAATCTAGAATTTGATTTTCTGCTCATAACCATAAATGCATTAAACAGATCACCTTCGTTTAATGAATCAGCAACGTCTTCAGCTAAAAACACATTAAATTTTTTCTCTCTAATTTGATCTCCATCATCACATAAAACCAAAACATTAGCTTGTTTTACTAAGATTGGTTCACTTTGAAATAATTGTGAATAAAATATACTACGTTTTTCTTTTCTATCTTTAATCTCTAAAATTTTTACAAGTGTTTTTCTAGTAAGTAAAATGTTTTTAATTTTAGTCTCTGTACTGTAAATTAAATTATCAATACATGCACCAAGAACATTTTTTGGATCAGGTGGATTCCAATAACATAACTCAAATGACATCTTTACAACATTTTGTGCCTCAGATAGGTACTTTGGCTGTGTATTATACCTAAGTAGAAGATTTAGCGATGACATTCGCATTTTTGCACCTTTCTCAGAGACATATTTTTTGATAATTCCTTCGGTGTTATTACCAAATTCAGGATTATTGTGATTATAATTTTCTAGTAAGGTAATATGATTAATGTTTGTGATATAACTTGGAATATTTTCTAAATGTCCATACTTGTTAAACCAACTGTTGTGTGTTAGGAATCTAAAAAAATCTGGAACATACTGAATTACTGGGAGATAAAATTTCATTTCCCAAAATGATTCTTGTCCATGCATGTCTTTTATGTAAAATGATTTTGGTTCTGTTCCCATCATGAATCGTCCAATTTGATCAATTTGGACACCTGCTTCCAAAAGCATTGTTTGAACAACAGAATTATCATAAGATGGTAATAATTTTTCTAAAAGTTTCTCGTCTCGGCCATGTCGTTTATACTCAGGTTTCATTAGAATCATCCTTTGGCAACATTGTAGATAATTCATCAAGCATTAGAGAAATTTCAGATGCTACGCTTCCTGAGACCTTTAACATTATTTCATAATTAGAAACAAGCGCACCTTTTGAGATATTGGCAGACCCAACTAAAGCAGTCGTTCTGTCTACTACAACTAATTTTGCATGAAGGATTTTTCCAAGTGTAGCCTCTGACTTTGAATCAAAAAGTTGATAAGAAAATCTAGCTGGAAATCTTTTTTTTAGTTCTCTTAACCTTATCTTTGCATCTTTACTACAAGAGCCTTTTTGATCATCATTTACAATAATACTAACATCTCGCTCAGATTTCAGCAATTCTTCAATTAGACTGAAAAATTCGATGACCTCATCATTATCATAACCTAATGAAAAAGTGCTAATCTGTACAGAACGCTTTACATTTTCTGATTTTAGAGTGTTGAAAAACATGTTTCGTATGTCTCCGGCTCTTCCAGAACTCCATCCAGCTCCAGATGCACTCATTCCCTCAACTGTTCCAATATCACTAGTCATTATTTTACTCCAAACAAATTTCTATCAAGGAATTTGTTTTGATATGCACAAGATGTTTCAGGAGACATTAAGCAACAATGACATGCTGCACCACGAATTCGTGTATCATTGAATGTTCTTTCAGAACAAACGGGATCATTTGAGCATGATTTCATATGATTTTCAGCATTAGTGATGATTTTTGAAATAATATTATCAGCAGCAAGACTTGTTAATCCTCCAAGTGTTCCATCACTTCCAGGTGTGGACACATAAATCAATACACCAGCAGAATAACTTCCATCTTCATTTTTCAAACAATAAACTCTTTCATTTAATGCAGTAGTAGTAAATCCAGAATCTATTGCAAGTTCGGAAATAATTTGATGTGCAAAAGAATGCCACCAAATGAAAAGTGGATTAGTTTGCATTTTTAGTTTTTCTAAGTTATCTCTTTCATGTTGTTTCCAAGTTTTACTTTGTAACCATTTGTCAATTTTTTCTGAGATTCTTTTATGGAAATTCATCCAAGAAATGAATTGTGGATCATCTGAATCAAACATAGATGTACTATCAATAGAAGTTCCAGAAGCGTCTTTTGGTTGTAAATGAATAAAAATTCCTTCTCCAATACTTTGGTTTCCCATATACCAGTGATAGTTATTGTCTTTATCTACAAATTTTGAAGATTTGTTAACTATTTTTCCAGTTCTGTTTTGAACTACTTTATCATCATCAGCTGTTTCATCTGTACTATCTACTTCTCTTGTATATCCAGTCTGAACATTTGTAACTCTGATATCACTATATGGCATTACTTCAAATGGTAATTGTGATACAGAACTGATCCATCTAACGGGATATTTTATCGATGTAGAGCTAGTTGATGAACCACGTGTTTGTTTTGCACCTTCAAAAATTCCATTTTCAAGGCTGGACAATTCATCTTGGAAATTTTCTATTTCAGAAAGTGTTGCAGTGCCACTATTTTTTTGTTCTAGATATTTTTTTAATTCATCATAAGTTCGTTTTAGTTCTTCTTTAGATGCATTACGTATATCTGCAATTAATCCATCACCAATTGTAATTATGCCCTGTTCTTTTCGTTTTTCAAATTTCTTTGCAACGTCATCAGAAGTCCATTCATCTGTATCAAAATCAAGAATGAATTCAACAAATCTATCTGAATAATTCTTGTAGAGTTTTTCAAAAAGTAGAGTTCTTTTTTGTCGAATTACTAATGATGAAATGTTAATTGGTGAACGAAGACTCATCATACTTTTCAAGACGAATTTTGCAGGCTTTTCACATTTTTCATGACTAGAATCATCCTCAATGAGTCTACCATGACATTTGATAAATCCATCATTTGACATTCCTTTAAAATCAGTTAGTCTTTGTTCTGCATTACATGTTGTTTCGACAAATTTATCATGATTATCACCTTGCCATGTTCCGTAACATCTAAAGCTAATATTATCGCCTCCACCAGTTTCATCCCAAATGTATACTCGATAATCATCATCTTTTATTGAACTACTACATGCATTTTTTCTGTGAATCATACTAGTCCATGCAACATCGGACATGTGACCATCACTACATGCAAGTACAAATCTAACATTTGCAAATGATTTACTAAACATTTTACCAGTTTGTGCAAAACATGATGGGCATCTAATAGAAATTGCTTTGCTAGTTGGATCGTAAACTAATTTGCCAAGAATTCTATCACCGATATGTTGTGAACAGATACCCCAACCAGGAAAAATTTTTGCTTTGTATAGGTCTTGGAAAGTAGCAACCGGATTTGATACACTGTTTAGAGATTCATTTGTAGGCATATCAAAAATATGTATATCATCAAAATCAACTTCTTCTTTATTTATTTGATAAAGCATCTTTGACATTCTTGAATCGTGAAGCTCAATTTTGTTTAGTTTTTGTTTTCCATCCACAGTTTCTGCAAAATTTCCAATTGGTTGTTGTAGATTTCCAAGCATGTCTGATATTGATGGTGCAGTAATAGAACATGTATCGGCTGGCAGTAATGATCCAGGACCATAACGTGTCATAAACTGAGATGGACGAATTGTAACTTTGTTTGTTTGATTATAAAAAATTGCAGAAGGTTCTGTATCACGCATTGAACTTCTTGTATTATTAAAAGCACTTTGGAATCCTCTTCTTTCATGAAAACCTGAACCTAAAACTACATTATGCTCAACGGGCTTGATTGGATTTCTTTCTCCATAAATGAAAGGTTCATTATCATTTTTCATGTTTGTTGCAAGAGTGAGCCATTTGGCTAATTGATTATCAATTATTTGCTTGAACCTAGAATTTTTTCTAAATGGAGGAATAGATGCACTTGATGCAATTTCATCTAAAATTTTACTTACAGCATTTACTTCATCTGAATCTCCATTTTTATTCCTAAGAATTCGTAATGTTCCAGCAGGGTCATCTGCCCATTCAGAATCAATTACTGTAGATGAAATTTTACTTGCATTACGAAGAATTGAGACAATAATTGGACCCAATCCAAGTTCAAGAGACTCATCTGAGAATGGATTGGCAGTTACTGGTTCCACAAAATTGTGGATTTTTCTATGATATCCAACAAAATTTTCATAATGATCAAGGTCTCTAGCACGTCTTGCCCTTAACCATGTAATTACAAGACCAGGTTCGCGTCTTCCAACTCGTCCTGATGCTTGGATATATCCAGATGTGGTTTTTGGTTGATTCATGATATTCATTAGACTTAATCTATCTACATCAATTCCAGTTCCAAAGACAGGAGATGTCAAAAGAGCATCAATTTCTAATTCTTCGCCTAATTTTTCTAGATGTTTTGGAAGATCTTCAGATTTCGTATCACTTGATAACTGAATCATGTTAGAATTTTCAAGATCTCTTCGTTTTCCTGTTAATTCAATACGTATTGGATTATTTTGTATGTCTTTAGTTTCACCAAGAGTTTCAGGAAAATCATAATCATCTTCAAGTGGATTTTTTACAAATTCATGCCAGGATTCAGTTGATGTTACATAATGAAAAATTGTTTCTTCACTGTCATTAATTATTGCAAGCCATATTTTTTCATCTTTTTTAAGATCACAAATTTTTTCTTCACTGAAAAAGGGATTTTCTCCATTAGAGCATTTTCTTTTTTCAGATTTCCATAATAGTTTCCCATCTTTTGAGCTTTTATCATAAAGTGCAACAGATATACTTCCTTTCGTATTTTGACAATAAACAGAAACACCATACACTTCAAGATTATTTGTGGATTTTATTGGTACGAGTCTAGTACCCTTCGGGAATTTTTTTGTGCCAGAAACTTCTCCGGTTTCTGTTCGTAGTGCACTGAATTTTTTTACATCTCTTTCAATATCATCGCCATAAAAGCTACTAAAACGAGACATTAACTGTAAATCACTGAAATATGAAACAGATGTCCAATATGGATCAACTAATTTTTCTACATCTTTTGTAATATTGTAAAGTTCTGAATTTTCACGAATTTTGTGAATTTCACTCATAATAATTGATGTTGCCTTAATTGGAAGTTCGTAAGTTGATTTTGCAGAACATATGCCTAGGTATAGTCTGCCTGCAGTATCTTTGGTACATGTATCATCTTCATTTACTTTTGAAAAGAAATTATCAGATGAAAAAATTCCAGGTCTTGGAAATGTTCTAATCCCTTTTCTGAAAATTGTACCTACTTGAGAGGATGCTTCTTTTATTGTTGCACTTGATGCAATGTACTTTGGGCTATTTTCTTCATTTCTAGATAAAATATCAACTGCCATTTCATAAACGCCAACCATACTTCCAAGAGGACCTTCAATCAGATGTAGCTCGTCTTGAATGATTAGAGAAGGAGGGAGAAATCTTTTGCACTCAGAAAATTCTCTAGATTCTGGACTTAAACGAGTATTTTTTTTGTCTAATAATGGAACATTTGTGATGGCAGGATTTTCAAAACAAGTACGTCTACCATAGCCAAAATAGTCATGCATACAATCTACATTTCCAAAAAGAGATGCGCATCTAGGATCCCATGGGAGACTGGCAAATTTATCAGCTGTTGCTATAATAAAACTTGGACATTTTGCATATACTTGTTCATCTATAGTATAAGCAGAAATTGGAACAGATAATGAGATTTTGTCTGATTCATTTGTCTGAAATGGTTTTGGAATACTTGATTTTGTTTTTTCAGGTAATCCTTCAGTCCATTTGTGTTTGTTTAATTCACAATCTGCACTTGTACAATGAATAACAAAATCATATGGTCTAGTGTCGTATTCTCTTGTTAAAAAGAAATAACCAGGTATAGATGGACTAGTAGAGCATAAAGATTCTAAATCTCCTGAAACAAAGTTTTTGTTAACAAAAACATCCCACCAATTATCAATTGTATCTCGAAGATGTTCTACCTTTCTTAAAATTTTGATATTCATGTTTACTCTAACAAAGAATTTTCCATCGTCAGATTCTGAAATTAAAGAGAAGGTAGGTTTTTCATTTAATTTTATTATTTGACCTTCAAAATCTGACTGTTTAATTTTCTCAAGTGTATCAATTGATTTTGGAGTTTTAATTACCCATGTGATTTTTAGGTTATCTAATTTCTCATCATGTTCAGGTAGACATAGAATGTTATTACATACAGGACAGTTATGAACCTGTGCCGGATCACCTTTTGCCTTTTCATGCCAATTTCTTGGAAATGTTTTTTCTCGTTGTTTTGAAGAAAGTAATACTCCTTCAGCATTTAGAATTGCTTTTCCTTTATTACCGCCAGGCATATGAGCAAATCTTGTAGGTGTCGCATCGCCACCAATCCACATACCAATTGAAAATCTTGAATTTCCCCACAAATTTTTAGAAAGAAATTTTTTGTTTAGAGATTCATTATCAAATTTTAAACCATCAAGCTTTATTGATTTTGGAATCCAGTTTTGAATTCTTCGTAAATCAGATACAACAAAAACACCTAATGCTCTTTGGAATTGTTGTATTGTTAACAGTCTTAGTGTATATCGAGAGATAACGCAGACTCCGCCATCACTATTGAGAACTTCGCCATCTTGATTTTTTGTTTCATTTTCAAATAATAGACGTCTATATGATATGGCAAATGCTGTAATTCCAAGATAGGCTTCTGTTTTTCCACCTCCAGTTGGGAACCAAAGAACATCTGCTGTTTTTTGTTCTTCTTTATCTATGCCTACAACACCTCTCAAAGACTGGAGAATAAACGCCATCTGGAATTCTCTCCAGTTTAATTTCTGAAAACTTTCTGGTTTGTCCTGATTGTCATGCTTTCTTTTTTCAGACATTACAGAATTCATAAAGCAAAATGCTAGACGAGCACGCTCATCATTACATATGAAATCTATTCCTTTTTCAATTTGCTTGCAAGAATCTTCACATTCATCAAGGTTTTCCATTCCCTCATCTTTTAGATCATTTGAGATGGTAGTATCATCTGAAAGTAATTTTCTTTGATTTGTTATCCAATTTTTGTATTCATTTACTAATCGTTGCAATCCATTTTCAGGATCATTTCTAATTTTTTCTGCAGACCAAGTATCAGAAAAGAAATCGGCGTTATAGTTACGAGGGGATGCTTCAGGTTGGTTAATAGAATAAACTGGTAGATATTCAGTTCTAATATGAGAAGGGATGAATTCTTTTCTAATTTCTTCAGATAAGGAACTTGCATCAGGCCAAGTAAATTTTCTAAATTCGTTATCAATTTCTGATTTTTCAGGGTCAATTTCTTGCCAAATCGAACTACATTGAAAACCCCTTGCTTTTGTTTTATTTTGATGATAATGTAATGAGTTTTCATCTTCATCACGTCCCAGAACACCTAGTGATTTTTCATAATTTTCTGTTTTAACTCTAATTTGAGGTTGGAAAATTCTTTCTGTTTCTTTTTGTTTTATTGGTTTGTTTGTTTTTGGATCTCTGTCTTGATATGTAGTTCTATTTACAAGAAAAATTTGTACTGCCCACTCATTATCTTTGATTTGTTTTGATTTTATCCAGAGCTCTGCACCATCTTTTGTGATTTTATTTTTAGTATCACTTACTAGCAGATGTATTGGTTTCTTCTTTTCTATGTATTTTGTAACATCAAGCCAATCTGTTACATGATGATTGTGTTTCCTTTTGAAAATTTTTAATGTTGCTGGAACATTTTCTTTAGGTTGATATCTACCAAAAGTGGTACAAATTTGTATTTTAGGTGATTTACCTTTCAAAACAAAAGATAAACCTAAGCTAAAAGAGCCTGCCATATCAATTTCAGAATCTGGCCACTGGACATCATTATCTACACTGGCAAGCACATCAGGTGATGATGATGATTTTCCTGGATTTTTATCATCAGAAGCCGAGGAATTGTCTTTTGTAATATCAGTGTGGTAACAAGACTCTAAAATTCCAATTTGGTATTTGATGTATGGCTGTTCTACTGTTTCTTCAGGTCCATTTTCAGGGCCTAAGAGTTTTTCATATAATGAACGAACTAGATGTGTACGAATCATGGGATGTTCTCCAAGAAATTACTGTGATAAATTTGTGATCCCCAACATTTAGAATCCAACGCCCATACCACCATCCATGAATCCGCCACCATCACCACCAAAGTCTCCACTTTCAGCAGGCATTGCTCCGTCTCCAAATCCTACGCCGTCTGCATATCCCATATCATATGCATAATCCACTTCAGCCATGAAATCGCCCATCATCATTTGATTCATTCCTAACATGTTACCCATCATCATACCACTTGCAAATCCCATCATCATCATTAGTGGGAAATTCATCCTATTGGAATTCATACCTTCACGGAGTTTTTCCTTATCTTTTTTCTCATAAAGTACGACTAGTTTGTCCCATTCTTCTCTCAAATCATCAATTTTTTTCTCAATCTCCTCTTTGCCTTTATCAGTTAAAGTAACAGTTGGATTGAATTGTCTTGTGAGCCAACTCTCTTTTTTATCACCTTGAAGTAAACCACGCTTTTCCATTTCATTGAGTCTTTTTGTAATTTTCATACTGGATACTTTTTGTAATCGACTAAACATGGTTTGAACTTTGAATATTCCATTTCTCATCAAGCCCAAAATCATATAATCAAGAGGCAAAAGTGGATCCCATTGAAAAGTAGGTTTTTTTGTATTAGAACGGTTTTTCTTAGATATGTCAACTCTATGAAGATAATCTCGTTCATATTCATCAAAATCAGTCAATTTTTTGCCTCCAGATTATCATGTTTCATTTTATAGTATTTTGCAGAATCTCCTTCTTCATACTGGATTAATTCTGGTCTTTTACCATCATGAATTTTTTTATGACATTTGTAATGAACCCAAGCAATAACTGCTGGAAAATACTTTACATGATGGCCAACTAATGGCTCAAAAATATGATTTTCCTCATCAAAATTTCTCTCATTACTACAAACTAGACATTTATCAGAAGAATTGAGATATGTGGTATTTGATACAATAGTAGGTTTTTCCTCATAAGATAACTCTTCAATTTTTTTTGCTGTTTCTGAATTTTTGATTATTATAAAAGACATTTCTATAGCTCCAATCCAAAAGAAGATGCCAAGTCATTGAATTTGGAATATTCTTCTAAAAAGAGAACTCCTTTTTCAGTTATGACAAATGTGTTTCGTCCATCATATTTGATTTCATTTACTAAGCCAGATGAGGTTAAGCTTGATAATAGTGGTTTTAGTCTGCTGTGAGAAATGTTATTTTTTTGTATTAAGTTAGTAGTTCCAATTCCATTCATTCCAGAATCTTTGGTAATGTCTAAAAGTTCTGCTGTGATTTGAAGTGTGTTTCTGTATTTCATTTCAAAGATGTCTCCAATTGTACTAGAATTGATTTTACTTGGGTTGCTCTTTCTTTTGGTATCATACCCATGAATGCATGTAATGCGTTTGGACTGATTGTTTTGAATTCAGAGTCTAAGTTGTATAGACGCTCTTCAGATGAACCTTTAGTGGATACTAATCCACCAGAGATTCTGTGGCCGTTTTCATCGAATTTCATTGTGTGAAACCCTCCACTTTTTGTTCTGTAACTGAACTCAAGTTCAAGAAATTTACCACCGAAATGGCTCTGTTTTCAGTTACTTCTTTTTCTACATAATGTTGTTTTTGTTGCATTTTTATCACCATTATGTATACATAAAGTATGTATATAACCTTATGGGTGGAGTATATAAAGGAAAACATCAAAAAGTAGAAAAAAAGCCATTATGTAGAAAAAAAAGTAGTTTGTAGATAAATAATTGATCGCAAATGATGTTATTTGATCGCGATCAATGTTATGTTAACTTTAATAATCTCTATTTCGTACATAAAGTATGTCAAATTCTATGGAAAACGTCTTTCCGGATTATAAAATTTCTCCAGATCATCAAAAGAAAATTGCGCGTGCTTTGGAATCAGGGAGATTTAACGATTCAAGAGAATTTGTTTTTAGAGCAATTGATGTCTTTCTAGCATGGGAATCTAATCCACAAATGGCAATGGGGAAAATGACAGAAATGTCACCTACAATTGCACAGTATGCATTCATGCAAGGAATGATGGATGCCAATGCATTAAAACAAATGTATCCAGGATATCCAGAAGCATTTGGAGAAGAATGGGATGAGTTTTTGCAAAATAATCCCAATGCAGTTCCTCAACAAGAATCAACATCTATGGGTGATGCTCAAAATCAGCAAAAAGCAAGAAAGCATAAGGGTGATCTTCAGATTTTACGAGGTAGACAAGAAGAAACAAGAGAGTACATTAAACAAATTGATTTCAAGGAAATTTCATTAAAAGATGAAGGATTTGAAGAAATTACATTTGATGGTTGGCCACTACTTCATACACATTATAGTAGATTCTTACCTGCAAAAATTGGAGTTTCAGCGCTTGCAGATTTAATGTACGAACAGAAAAAACCTGTTGTAACATTGAATACATTTAGAATTGCAGGTTATGATATTGCCGAAGAAGCAAGTGAGGAAATACATGCATATGAAAAAGAGAATAAAATTACAAGAACTGAGAAGATAAGCACAGGTTTACCAAAACCATATGATGGAGATATTACTGCAAAAGAAGCGCTAGCCGAACAAAGATGGAAGGATAAAGTATTTGGAAAAATGCGCAAGTCAAAAGAAACTGGAAACTTATCCTTTGAAGGGGAATTGATGGCTCTAGGTCTAATCAAAATTTGGAGAAAAAATAAAGAATTTCAAGTCACACTTTCAGAATTAGGTAAGGCATTTGTGACATTAGAAAATCCAGTAATTGATAATAAAATTTCTAATTTACGAGCATTTTATGAGCCAGAAAAAGAGTTCATAGCAAGAAAAATTCTTCCACAAAGAGAATTAGAATTGAAAGTGTCAAAGGCAGCAATAACAATTGTTCAAGAATCTGAAGTATTGTCTGGAGAAATGGCGGATTATTTGGATAAAGTCTTCAAAGATGTAATTGAAGAATTTTGTGAGAAAAAATCGATATTTTCTGACAAAATTAGGAATGATTTCCTCAAAAAGAAGAAAGCAGGAAATGACCCAATAGAAGGATTGAGAGCAGCTACTATGGGAAGATTGGCTGAATTAACCATAGTTTCATGGGAAATTGATGAAAATAGTAAGTCAGTATACAAAATCAGAGATGACAAATTGGCTGATTCGGTGCTTAAGACAAAATAACTTCAAAACGATTTTACTCAGAGTCTGGAATTGCAAACGGGTGAATTTTTCTAATGGTCATACCAGAGATGTAATATGAGTAAATTCAATTTTGTAGATCTATTTTGTGGTGCAGGAGGATTATCCTGTGGCTTAGAAATGTCTGGAATGACATGTGTTTTAGGCACAGATCAAGACAAAGCAGCAATTGATACCTTTCAGAAAAATCATCCAAATGCTCAAACCTTTGAAGATGATATTTCAAAACTTACCAAAGCTAAACTGAAAAAAGCTACAGAAGGAAAGAAGATCCATCTAGTTTGCGGAG
>CEUQ01188859.1_pt1 | contig 12184 bp, 10 predicted proteins | sample 361491 | NCBI WGS metagenome assembly CEUQ01 (sample SAMEA2622796, study PRJEB7988) | marine metagenome | biome: marine biome (ENVO:00000447); feature: marine epipelagic mixed layer (ENVO:xxxxxxxxx); material: "saline water (ENVO:00002010), including plankton (ENVO:xxxxxxxx)" | depth 120 m | reverse complement strand
GAAACATGCGCATTAGATATTATAGGTGCTAAATATATAAGAGACATTGATAATGGAGAAATTGTTGTGATGGACAAAAATGGCGTTAAATCTTATAAGCCATTTAATAAAATTTCCGCGAGACCATGTATTTTTGAATACATATATTTTGCAAGACCAGATAGTGTTATGAATGGAAAAAATATATATGATTGTAGAAAAAAAATGGGACGACAATTAGCTTTAGAACTTAAAACTGATGCAGATTTAGTGATTCCAGTTCCAGATTCAGGAGTACCAGCTGCACTTGGTTATTCAGAAGCGTCTAAAATTCCATTTAACCTTGGAATAATCAGAAATCACTATGTAGGTAGAACTTTTATAGAACCCACACAAACAATTAGACAATTAGGAATTAAATTAAAACATAATGCAAATAGATCAATTATTAAAAATAAAAAAATTGTGTTAATAGATGACTCTATAGTTAGAGGTACTACAGCCATAAAAATTGTTGAAATGATGAGAAATGCTGGAGCTTCAGAGGTTCATATGAGAATTTCTAGTCCTCCAATTAAATATCCTGATTTTTATGGTATTGATACACCTAGTATAAGTGAATTAATAGCTTCTCAAAATTCCACTGAAGAAATTAGAAAAATGTTAAAACTTGATAGTTTGCACTTTCTGTCTTTGAAAGGGCTTTACCAATCTATGGGGCACAAAAATAGAAATAATAAAAATCCTCAATATACAGACCATTGCTTTACAGGAGATTATCCTACCAAGCTAGTAGACAGGGATGACGGAGCTTTAAAAAATCAATTATCTCTATTAAATGATAAGTAGGGTAATTGTGAATGGTTAAACGAATTGCACTAGTTGTAGGAGCAACTGGAACACTCGGTAAAGCTATAACTAAAAATTTAATTTCTAAAAATATTCAATTGATATTAGTGGCTAATAATTCTGATAGATTAGAAAAGCTATATGAAGAAATAATAGATAAAGCTTTATTAAGACCAAAAATAGTACCCCTAGACCTTAATCATAGTAGGTCTATAGATAAATTAGGTGGTGTAATTTTTGATAAATATAAAAAATTAGATATACTTATTAACTGCTCTTCATTCTATCCTAAACTAAGCCCAATTAATCACATATTACCAAAGGAATTTAACAAAATAATTAATATTAATATAACAGCTAATTGGCAACTAATTAGATCATTAGACCCACTACTTAGATATTCAAAATATGGAAGAGCTTACTTTTTCATATGCAAACAAAAGACATATCTTGAACCATATTTTAGTTCATACGCTTTAAGTAGTAATGCTATAGAATCTCTAATAAATAGTTGGAAAAAAGAAATTACAAAAACTAATATTAAGGCTAGTGTATATGATCCAGGGCCTATAAATAGTAAACTAAGAAATAGTGCTTTTCCAGGAGAAATTAAAGAAAATATTGACACTGCTGAAATAGCTTCAGCAAAGTTTATTAAAATTTTAGAAAATAGTTATAAATCGTGAATAAATGGATTTTTACTATTTTTAAAAATAAGTCTTATCGGAATACCCTGTAAATCAAATTCATCTCTAATATTATTTAATAAATACCTTTGATAAGAATCATTAAAATCTCCATTTAAATTAGAAAAAAAAGTAAATGTAGGTGGTCTAATACTTGTCTGGGTGCAATATTTAATTTTTATAACTCTTCCTGACTTTAAAGGTGGTGGATTTATTTGTTGAATTGTATTTAGCCATTTATTTAATTTTGAAGTAGAAATTTTTATATTCCATTTTTTATATATAGACATTGCAGATTCCATCAAATTATTAATGCCTTTTTTATTTAATGCTGAAATTTCTATTAAATATACTCCTTTTAATTGGGATAAAGTCTTATTTAATTTATTTCTTAATGCAGCTCTTACTTCTTCCTTATTAATTACAATATCCCATTTATTTGCGGCAATAATCAAAACTCTACCCTCCTCTATAACATGACTAGCTATAGCTAAATCCTGACGAGATAATGCTTCATTACAATCTAAAACCAATATTACTATTTGAGCATATTTTACCGAATCAATTGAAGATTCTACAGATAATTTCTCGATTTTATCAATTATCTTACTTTTTTTTCTAATACCTGCAGTATCTATAAGTTGAATATTTGAACCTTTCCAATCAAAGTCTATCATTACTGAATCTCTAGTCACACCTGGTTGATTACCAGTTAAAACAATATTCTTACCCATTAAGGTATTAATTAAAGTAGATTTTCCACTATTGGGCCTACCTACTATAGCTAATCTTATATTATTGTCTTTAATATTATTTTTTTCACTAAAGTTATTTATATTTTTCATTAATACAGATAAATTGCCTTCTAATGTACCGAATCCTATCCCATGTTCTGCTGAGATAATTAGTGGATCACCAAATCCTAATTTTATGGCCTCATAAGCTTGATTTTTTTGAGTTTCTGATTCAACTTTATTCCCAACTAATAAAATAGGACATTTAATCTTTCTTAAAATACTTGCACAGGAATAATCGAATGGCATTATTCCGGATCTAGCATCAAACATAAATATAATAATATCTGCAATATTTATAATAGATTTTATCTTATCAGTTATATCTTTACTTAACTCATTTTTATTATTTACTTCGTCAAACCCTGCTGTATCATAAAGCATAAACTCTAATTTTCCTAAATTAGCTTTAAGACCTTTATTATCTCTAGTGACACCAGGTATATCAGCTACAATTGCTGCTTTTCTCTTTATAAGCCTATTAAATAAAGTGGATTTACCCACATTAGGCCGTCCAAAAATAACTACTTTAGGTAACATCAGTATTCCTATCGATAAACTACTATTTCTGCATCTTCCGTATAGAAAATTATATGCTCATTGATTATAATAGGAGATATAAAAATTGGTGAATCTAATTTAAATAATTTAATATAGTCGCCGCTATTACTGTCTATTTTTAATACGCTTCCATCATAACAAGTAAGTATAATATTATCATTGGCTAAAATAGGAGTAGAACAAACGGGAGTATCATCAGATTTTGGATTTATAGTTTCAGAGATATTAGAAATCCAGCGAACTTCACCACTATTTTTGATTAAATTTATAACTCTCCCATCATTACTAGTAATAAAAACTGAATCACCATTAACTATAGCATCACTTGAAGTTTTTATGGGCACTTCCCAGAGCAAAGTCCCACTTATTAAATCTAATACAGCAAATTTTCCCGATAATGAAGAGGCAAAAACTAAACCATCATTTATTACCGGACCTGAATCAATATCAGTTAATTCTAAGGATCCTGATATTGCTCCCTCTATTACTAATGATGAGTTCCATATTAATGAGCCTGTTAAAGGATCTAAAGCTAAAATCTCTCCTGTATTACTTGGAAATATAACTATATCATTATTAACTGCTGGTGCCGAAGACCCATTTGATATCGCAGATACATGTGAAGCACTATATCTCCATAGTTCAGTTCCAGTCAAAATATCTAATACATATAACTCATTATTTACGGTCATTTGATATATCAATTCGTTATTAATAGTAGGAGCACCTTGCACAGGTCTATATATATTTTTCTTCCATATAATTTTTCCATTAATTGCATTTATCTTTATTATTTCTCCATAAGAAGAAGAAATAATTAGACTATCTTCAAATAAAGCTAATCCTCCATCTATATTAGAATTTATACTTTCCTCTTCAGGAAAAATTTCTTGTTCCCAAATAATATTTCCATTTGTTAAATCTATAGAAACTAATTTTCCTTCAGAATCTAAAGCATATATAAATGATTTATTTCCAACAGGTTGAGCATAAATTTTATTATATTTACCTTCACCATCTCCAATATCTTTTTTCCATAATAAATTAGTATTCTCATTAACGATTAAATTTTCAGGAGAATTATAACTATTTTTACCTTTTTGATTCCAATTGTAGTTTCTAATAGTTTTATTCAGAGAAATTGGAACTTTTGCTGCATCGGGATTTATTTTAATTTCTTTTAATGAGACACTTATGTCTAATCTTTTACCTTCTATTCCTTTTTCATCTGGTGAACTTAATAGATTTAAAACATCTAGAGATTTTAATGTAGAACAACTATTAATAAAAAATCCAACAGTAATAAATAAAAATAACAATCTTAATTTATATAACATAACTTCTCTATAACTCTATTTAAGGTAAAATTGATAATACCTCATTCGATCTATTTTTCATATTTACCGATACACCAGCTTCTTCAACTAAATTTTTAAAAATAGTGCGTGCTTTTGAAATATTTCCTTCATTTACCTCTAAATAACCTAAATATTCCATAGCAATAAATTTGAGTTCAGATGAATTTACTACTAAATCATCTAGTATAATTCTTGCCTCTTTTTTGTTATTCAAAGCAAAAAGCATTTCAACTGAAGATAATTTAGCGTAGTCTGCATAAAAATTAGATATTTTATTATTTGCAAGTATTTCATATATATCTAAAGCACCGTTAAAATCTTTTTCTGATCTTCTAATAGCTGCCTCTGTAAACTTTGCAATTAATACATTATATTCAGCATTTTTTTCTTTCTTAGCAAACTCTTCTAACAAAGTAATTGCACCGACCTTATCTTCTTGAGCAGTTTCTATAGCTTCAAAAAATTTTTCGGACCTATCGTTAATTTCTTTTAAGCTATAATCTTTCCAAAAAGCATTAATAGCTATACCTAATATAAATAGAGTTAAACCACCTATTACATAATATTTATATTTACGCCATATACTTTTATATTTCTCTTCACGTAATTCCTCATCTACTTCTTGAAAAATATCACTCACATTTCACTCCTATTATAAATTAATATTTAATATATATACTAATTTTCCTAAATGTTAATAATTGATATATATATTAAATAAATAAGAAAATATATTATAATAATGAAAGTATTGAATTAAGATGAAAAATAAATTTATTATTACTAAAAAAAATAATTCTTATAATAATAGTATAACCTCTTATATTAAAAATAACGATTTTACAAAAATAATGTCATTATTTTCAAGAATGTTAAAGGCTAATTTATGGAAAGATTATAGTTTCTCCCTACAAAAAGAAAATATAATATTCTGTTTCTACAGACATTCTTTTGAGACTCCGGTTTATAAAATAGTTTATGAAAAAAAATCAAATAACTTTAAAATTTGGACTATTTATCATCAAAACAATAAGGTACGTAGTTCTACTTCTCTTGAAAAAACTATTAAGTGGATAGAATCCCGTTATTTGAAAAGTATTTAATATATGTATAACTTAAGTACTAAAAATTAGAATTGGAATTATAATATGTCTAAAATTGGTATAATACTTTGCATACTTATATTTATACTTATTAGCATTCGTTATTTTGATCCATTTGATAAAGGATTAGCAGATTGGGAAAAATGTAAGGAATCTTTGCTGACTCAGGTTTTTACAAATAAATGTACACCTAGATAGTTATATAAAATTAATATCTAAACCTAATAACTTTATATTTCTTCCTAAATTTAACCTTTGTTTTGATGCTTTAATATCAATACCAACTAAATCATTATAGTTATTTTTAGATTGAACAAATTTAATACTTGCATTTTCTAATAATAGATTGGGTATATTCTTTTTGGTAATTAAATCACTGTCCAGCACTTCTGACCATATTTCAGCTAACTTTTCAGGGTTATCATTAGCAATGGTCGCTCCAACGATACCTGTAACATAATCTTCATTAATATATTGCCTCCATTTTTTTCCTGCTGGAGGCCAATCAGCGTATTTTTCCTTATAATTGGTATTTCTGACTGAGTCTATCTCCACCAATGCTCCAGGCAAGTCTTTTGGATGATATTGATTAATAATAAAATCACTATATTTACCATTTTCAAAAGAATTTAAAGATCTTATGCTCTTACTTTCAATAAAATTTCTTCTCTCTAAAGAATCTGCACATTGAAATATAGTCATATATCCTGCAGGTCCCTTTTTTTTATCAATAAATCTTCCAGCTGTAGTATTAGTAGTAAAAGGAGAAACAACTTCTAAAAACTCACCACCAATGGGACAAACAATATTATTAAGACCATATTGTTCTACTTCTTCATCTCTATAAGCAGTATTAATTTTTAATTCTTTATTAATTAATCTTTCACATTCATTTAAATTATAACTAGCTATAGCAATTTGTCTTAATCTCATAATGAACCTTTATAAATATTAAAAAGTATATTTACATTAATATAATTTATACTATTTTAAAATATTATATTAATAAAGATGAGATATTATGAAAGCACCTAAACTAAAAAAAATTAGAGAAATTAAAGAATGTCATGGCAAGAGATGGGAAGACAACTATAGTTGGATTCATCAAAATAATATTCTTGATGTGTTAAAGGATAGCTCAAAACTTGATAAACGTGTAAGAAACTACCTAGAAGCCGAAAATAAATATACTGAATACCACCTAAAAAAGACAAAAAAATTACAAAAAACTCTATTTAAAGAAATTAAAAGTAGGATTAAATTAGATAATGAGAGTCTTCCATTTAAGGATAAGCAATATGAATATTGGAGTAAAACCACTAAGTCAGGAAATTATGCAATTAAGCTTAGAAAAAAAATAAATACAAATAAAATAGAAACGTATTGGGATGGCAATAAAGAATTTAAATTATCTAATTCTAATTATTTTGGAATAGGAGATATCAATGTAAGTAACAACGATAATTTATTAGCTTATTCTTTAGATTTGAAAGGTTCAGAATATTACACAATATTTATTAGACGTTTAAAAGATAAAAAAATTATGTCTTCTAGAATTAAAGAGACTTCTGGAAGCATCACTTTTAGTTTAGATGATAAATATATTTTTTATTCCAAGCTAGATGATAATCATAGACCAAAAAAAATATTTAGACATAAAATTGGTACTCCAATTAAAAATGATAGACTTATTTATGAAGAAAAAAACCCACGTTTTACAGTGAGTATTAGTTTAACATCGGATGAAAAATTTTTTTTAATATCTTCTGGAGACCATACTACAAGTGAAATATACTATTTTTCAACCAATGAAATTAACGCTAAGCCAATACTATTTAAAAAAGCTAAAGAAGGAATAATCTACTCTGTAAACTCATGGAATAAAAATTTTTATATACATACTAATGACAAAGCTGAAGATTTTAAAATTTGTAAATGTTCACATAAAAATATAATTATTTGGGAAGAGTTGATACCTGCTAAAGCTGAGGTTTTAGTTGGAGGCTTTACGATGTTAAATAATTGGATGATAAGGTCCGAAACAATTAATGCTTTACCAAAATTATATGTAAGAAATTTAAATAATAATAATGAAGAAGAGCTGATTTTTACTAATGAAACAGTTTATAGCCCCAGTATTTCACTTAAACAAAAGGATAGAAATACCGATTCAATTTATATCTCATATAATTCGCCTAAGACACCCGAAAGAGTATATTCCTATGATTTGAAAAATAAAACAAAAAAATTTATTAGAGAACAAGAAATTCCTTCAGGACATAATCGTAATAATTATATTGTTGAAAGATTAGAATGTACTGCAAATGATGGAAGAAAAATACCATTAACAGTTCTTAGGCATAAAAAAACAAAAATCGATGGCTCTTCTAATGTCTTATTATACGGTTACGGTTCCTATGGAAGCTCAATGGGGACAGGTTTTTCTTCAACAAGATTAAGCTTAGTAAATAGAAATATAATTTGGGTCACAGCACATATTAGAGGAGGTATGGAAAAAGGAATGAAATGGTGGAAAGAAGGTAAAATGTTGAATAAAAAAAATACTTTCAATGATTACATCGCTGTTGCAAATTATCTTATTAAAAATAAATATACTTCTAAAAAGAAGATAATAGGAATGGGAGGTAGTGCAGGAGGACTCTTAATGGGTGCTGTTGCAAACCAAGAACCTAATTTATTTCTAGGAATTATAATGGCTGTTCCTTTTGTTGACTCTTTAACTACTAATTTAGATCATTCTCTACCATTAACAATTGGAGAATTTAAGGAATTTGGTAATGCAAAAGCAAATAAAAAACACTTTAATTACATATTTTCTTATGCTCCTTATAATAATATTAAAAAAATGGACTACCCAAATATGCTAGTGACAACAAGTCTTTCCGATAATAGAGTTTTATTTGATGAACCTACAAAATACACAGCAAAACTAAGAGAATTAAAGACAGATAAAAATATATTATTATTAAAAACTGAAATGGAAGCAGGGCATGGGGGTAAATCAGGAAGAGATGGCCAAATTGAAGAGATTGCTCTGGATTATGCATTCGCAATTAGTTTAAAAAACAATATTTTATAATTTTAAAGAATTAAAAAATAAAAACATCTCTTTTGCTAATTTTGTAGGATTTTCTAACGCTGCAAAATGTCCGCCTTGTTTCATCTTACTCCATCGTTTAATTTCCACATATGTTCTTTCTGCTAGTTGTCTTTGAGGCCTCAACATTTCTTTAGGAAATTCACAATAACCTGTAGGAACGATTACTTTCTCTCCTACTGGAACAAACCATGGTCTTCTATTTCTTGCATAATATGGCCAAAAAGATGAACCTATAGCACCAGTAAACCAATATAAGGATATATTAGCCAACATTTTATCAAAACTAATTGAGTTTTCTGGAGCCCCATTACAATCTGACCATTCATAGAATTTTTCACAAATCCAAGCAGCTAGTCCAGATGGAGAATCAGTTAATCCATAAGCTAAAGTTTGCGGTCTTGATCCTTGTATAGCCTGATAACCCATACCTTCTGGTCTCCATTTTTTTATTTGTGCTATATAATCTTTTTCTTCAGGTAATAAAATTTTTTCTGAGTCATATTCTCTTATCAAAGCTAACATGTTTAGGTGTAAGCCTTTTATTATTTTTGGATATGCATAAGCCATTCTTGTTCCTATCATGGCTCCCCAATCACCACCTTGGACACAAAATGAATTATATCCCAACACCTCTACCATAAGATTTTTAAAACATTCTCCTATTTCTTCAACTCCAAATCTTTTTTGAAAAGCCCTATAAGATAATCCAAATCCTGGTAAAGACGGTGCAACTATAGTAAAAGCAAAATCTGATTCAATTCCATATTTACTAGGCTCAATAAGAATAGGAATTATATCAAGAAATTCAAAAATTGATCCTGGCCAGCCATGCATTAATAATAATGGTATATTTTTTTTTGCTTTGCCTTGAAAATGAATAAAATGAAGATCTATACCAGAAATTTTAGTTTTAAACTGTGGAAACTGATTAAGCTCATTTTCTGATTTCTTCCAGTCAAAATTTAATTTCCAATAATTTAAAAGATTTTTAAACCATTCCAAATCAGTCCCTGTTTTCCATGGATCTCCAGGAGCCTGGTCTGGTAATCTCGTGTGGGCAAGCCTTCTATTAAGATCTTCTATCTCATGAGCAGTTATTGATAATTTATAAGGTCTAATTTCATGCATAACAAAAACAATATAATACTTTCATATTTTTAAAAAGTCTAAATTTTATCTATACACAAATTATTATTATTTAGAGGAGAATTTACAAATGAACTTACCTGATAATAATTAATTTTTTCTTTATTAATAAATTTGGAGAAATTTATATTTTTTAACCATTTAGATATATTTTCCTTATCTAGTATTAAGGGTTGTCTATGATGAATGTGCTTAATATTATTATCTGAACTTGTTGTAACTATAGCACAACCAAATTCATTATAAATACCAGCCATATAAAAAAAATTATTAGCAATAAAATGATAAAATGGTATTTTTTTATTGTCAATCTTCTGCCATTCATACCATCCATCAGCAATTATTAAACACTTTTTACAATTTTTAAAAGAAGGTTTTATATTGAGTGTTTCATTACGTGCATTTATCAAATTCATAGGTCGCTTTGCCCATACAGGGGAGTATGACCAATTAATATATGACAGTAATTTCCCATCAAATATTAAAATTTTTTGCAAAGGGGCAATATTATAATTAGGTTTTATATCAATACCTAATTTTTCTTTAACTGCCTTTTTATTTTTTAATGTAAATCTACCGCACATATTTTTTATGAAATAATTATAAATTATTTTTAGTATTTAATAATGCATATTCTTTTAAACATTCTGGATTAGATAAAGATGATAAATTAGGAACTTCTTTACCTGACAATACCCATTTTACAGCGCTTTCTACTCGCTTTCCATTCATAGTATATGGTATATCTTCTACTTGATAAATTCTATTTGGAACATGTCTTGGTGAAGTATTTTTTCTTATCATTTCTCTTAGTGATTTTGCAAAATTTTTATCTATAATATAAGGATTATTAAATTTTATACACAAAATAATTTCTTCATCATTATCAACTCTATTTCCAAAAACTAAACAATCATCAATTTCTTTTAAAGTTTCACATACATTATATATTTCAGCAGTACCTATTCTTACCCCACCTGGGTTCAATGTATTGTCAGTTCTTCCATAAATAATTCCAGAACCATGAGGCTTAATTTCAGCTAAATCACCATGTGTCCAAATTTCTTCTCTTTCTTCAAAATAAGTTTTTTTATATCGTTCATCTCCGTTCTTACCCCAAAATGTTATTGGCATTGATGGAAAAGGTTGAGTACACACTAAATCTCCTGGTTCATTGATTAATGATTTATTATTTGAGTCATATATATCAACAGCCATTCCTAAACCCTTTACAGTTAACTCTCCTCTTCTAACTGGATGTATAGGAGATCCCAACATAAAACAGGAAAGAAGCTCTGAACCTCCTGATATTGAAGCAAAACCCATATTATTTTTTATATTTTTATATATCCAATCAAACTGACTTGGCGCAACAGGAGAACCTGCTGCCATAAGCCATCTTAGATTTTTTAGATTATATTTATTTATGGGGCTTTCATTAATATCTTCAAGAGTTGACATATATTTAGGACTTATACCCATATGTGTTAATTTTTCTTTTTCAGCAACCTTCCATAATAGTGAACCATCCATAATATTATTTTTTTTTATTATTGGAACACCATCGTATATTACCAGCGTTGCTTCGCAACCTAAAGAAGATACTACCCAGTGATACATCATCCAAGCAATATTAGTATACCACATTATTTTATCTTGAGGTCTAAGGTCATTATGTAATTTATGTTCTTTAAAGTGTTGTAGAATAGTACCCCCTATTGAATGAACTATTGCTTTAGGTGCACCTGTTGTACCCGATGTATACAATATGTATGATGGATGAGAAAAGGGAAGACTTATAAAATCTATTTCAGACTTAGAACCAAATTGGTCGAATAATATATAATCATAAGTTATATCTAATTTATTAATTTGTAAATCATCTACAATTATTATAGATTCTAAATCTTTTAACGAAGCTACAATTTCAGATATTCTTGATGAAAAATCATAATCCTTATCATTGTATCGATAATTAGATGTTGTAAATAATACTTTAGGATTTGTTTGTCCAATTCTGTCAATAATACCCTTAGTACCAAAATCAGGCGAGCAAGATGTCCAAATAGCTCCTATTGAAGAAGCAGCCAAAAGACTTACCAGTGCTTCTATTCTATTAGGTAATATAGTTGCAATTCTATCTCCAGGCTTTATTCCTATTTTTTTTAAACCATTTGCTATTTTTGCAACTTTATCTTTTAGTTTTTTTCTTGAAAAATCCTGTCTTCTACCTTGTTCATCCGTTTCTATAACTGCAATAAAATCATCATCACCTTGTAACAGATTTTCTGCTAGATTTAATTTTGCTTCAGGGAAAAATTGGGCACCTGTCATTGGAAATTTTTCATTTGGCATAAAACTAATAGTACCTGGATCACCAATAATATTGGTAAAATCCCACACTGCCCTCCAGAATTCTCCTTTATTTTTAACAGACCAAGCATGAAATTCTTCATAAGAATTATTATCAAATCCTAATTTATTAGCAAACTGACTTAAGGCTGATTTTTCAGCAATTTCTGATTGAGGAGTCCATAAAATTTCTGAAGACATAATATACTTACTAATTAATATTTTCTTTACTTTT
>CEUQ01160348.1_pt1 | contig 12224 bp, 9 predicted proteins | sample 361491 | NCBI WGS metagenome assembly CEUQ01 (sample SAMEA2622796, study PRJEB7988) | marine metagenome | biome: marine biome (ENVO:00000447); feature: marine epipelagic mixed layer (ENVO:xxxxxxxxx); material: "saline water (ENVO:00002010), including plankton (ENVO:xxxxxxxx)" | depth 120 m | reverse complement strand
TTCAGACTCAGGCTCAAGGGAGGGGGAGTTCTCGGAAACCAACAATCAGGAATCTGGAGTCGACGAGGCGGATTTCCTCAAGACAGATGGATTCCACATATACATGCTAAACGGGCAATTGCTGCTGATCATGGGTGTTCCGGAGTTTGGAAACCTGACCATGGAGTCCAACCTAACGATAGAGGGTAACCCGACCCAGATGATGATCGAGGGGGACAGGCTGGTAATCTCCTCGTCCATCTACTACTGGAACCTACCTGCGGACAGCGACTTGCGGAATCTAATGTCCAAGCAGGTCACGGTGGAAGGGGATAGCGATGGGGACGGCAAGGACGACTCCACATACACCTACACTAAGGTTCAGAACCTAGTAAAGTACACCGTGGTGGATATCACCAACCGCTCATCTCCCGTAATTGAGAAGGAGATGTACATCGAGGGCAACTATCACACAGCAAGGATGGTTGATGGGACGGTTCGCTCGGTGACTCATCTTTGGACATATTTCGATGAAATCAGGACTTGGGTCAACCTTCCTGACGACTACTGGTCAGAGGATGACCTGGATATTAGAATGTCAATCTGGAACGATAGCGTGGATGAGACCATCTTGCAGAACGAGCAGGTAATCTCGGAGCTCACTCTAGATGACTTCGTTCCACATATCTACGAGATGAGGGAGGGTGAGATCTTCACCCATCCTCTGACATACGAGAAGTGCACTGAGTTCTCAGCCAGCGCAGACAGCGCAGGACGCGGTTTCACGACAATCATGACAATCCGGATGCTCGAAGATGAGGCTTCATTGGAGGTCGACCACATCACATCCTCATGGGCCCATGTGTATTCATCGAAGGACACCATGGTCCTAGCCGAGCCAGCCAACGACATGTGGTGGTTCTGGAGAAATTCCGACTGGGAGGACGCGACCAACATCCATATGTTCGATATAAGTGACTCGAATCACACCACATACGTCGCTTCTGGACGAGTGGAGGGCACAGTCAACGATCAATTCTCCATCAGCGAGCACAACGGTGTCATCAGAGTGGCTTCGACCTCGGATAACTGGGGAATGTGGTGGAGACTGGCAGAATTCGACGATAACGGAGATCCAGTCTGGAATGGCCCCACCAACCAAGTCACCATACTAAACGACGATGGGGAGGGGCACCTTGACCAAATCGGTTACATCGGTGGAATCGCTGAGGGCGAGACGATCTGGAGTGCTAGATTCGTTGGAGACAGAGGATACCTCGTGACTTTCATGAACATCGACCCATTATGGGTCCTTGATCTCTCAGATCCCTACGAACCACTCATCTTAGGGGAGCTTCATGTTCCCGGGGTGTCCACCTATATTCACCCGATTGACGAGGACAACCTTCTCACAATTGGAATCGCTGGTGGACAGGACGGACTGGGTCTCGACTGGTCCACCACTCAGGTCTCGCTATTCGACGTCAGCAACACTAGCAGCCCCACGCTCGCAGACACCATTCCACTGACTCCAGCATACACGGACGAGAACTGCATAGACATAATGACCTGCGGATGGTCTTGGTCACACTCCGAGGCGACATTCGAGCACAAGGCATTCAACTACTGGGCCCCCGAGTCATTGCTCGCTGTCCCCCTCTCTACACACAGGTATGTCTACGACCAGATTGAGGTTGAAGGACGAGTCTACTCTTACTCGGGATACCAATACGTCTCCATGCTAAAGATGATTGAAGTAGACACCGAGAACGGGACTCTCAGCAATCACGGGGAAGTGGAGCATTCAGGATTCTACAACGTGGAGGGACTCTCCAGCTGGTGGTCTGGTTCAACGAGCATCAGGAGATCGATATTCATGGGGGACTACGTCTACGCATTCTCTGCAGGTGGTGCCACAGTCCACAGGACAGCTGACCTACAAATTGTGGTTGAACTGGAACTACCCGGAAATGAGCCAGCCGATTACTACTACACACTCGAGGAGGTTGAGGTTGAAGCCTCTGAGTCTTCATCGGAAGACGCCGAGACTAATCCATGCAACGAGCCCGATTCTGAGAATTGCGAGGATTAGAGCGGACTATCCGAACCTCAGCGCTCTACCTGCCGAGCCAGGAGAAGCCACGGGAGTCCCTCGGAGATCCCCGTCGACCTCTCTCTTGTGGACGATTTCACCATCGACGATAGTATACCTCGGCCATCCGACAAGTTCCATGCCGTCATATGGGGTCCACCCAACCTTAGTCCACGTATCTGAATCAGTAAATGTCCGACTAGTCTGCAAGTCGACTAGAGCCAAATCACCATCATGCCCTTCGATTAGGGACCCCTTGTTCTGGATGCCGTAGACCTTGGCAGGCCCCTCGCACATCCAGCGAACCACATCTGAGACGCTACATTTGCCATCCATAGCGTGAGTAAGCATCAGAGGTAAAGAAGACTCTACTCCTGGCATCCCGGCAGGCGACTTTGGAAAACCGACCGACTTTGCTTCCAATGTGTGAGGGGCATGGTCAGTGACTACGCAATCTATCGTCCCGTCCTTGAGCCGCCCCCAAAGTGAGTCACGATCCTCAGTATACCGAATTGGCGGATTCATCAATACCCGCTCACCTAACCTCTCAACGTCATTCTGGTCGAATGTCAGGTGCTGCGTGCACACCTCGGTTGTTATCAGGTCACCTTTGTTTTTCTGCAACCAGTCGGCCTCCTTGCCGCTAGTTAGATGGACGATGTGCAGCCTATGTTCGTAATCCTTAGCTAGAGCAGCGGCCCTCTTAGTGGCCAGTAATGCGCATTCAACGTCCCTACACTCTGCATGGGAGGCAATGTCAGTACGATGTCCGAACTCTGCAGTGCGCTGTTGCAGACGAACCTCATCTTCTGCATGGGTTGCGATGATTCCCCCAGTATTGGCAAATATGTTCTCAAGATGTTCTTGCTCATGTACGAGCAAGTCTCCAGTACTACTGCCCATGAAGACCTTGATTCCACACACTCCGTCCATGCCTTCCACGCTCTGCAAATCGCCGACGTTGTCCTTGGTAGCACCAATGAAGAAGCCATGATGAGTGACTGACTTCTTAGAAGCAATAGCGATCTTCTTCTCGAGTGTGGGACGATTTGTCGTATTGGGGCTGTTATTCGGCATGTCCAGGAATGAGGTTACACCACCAGCAGCAGCAGCCCTACTACCGCTCCCTAGATCTTCCTTTTCGGTATGTCCCGGCTCCCTGAAATGCACATGGGGGTCGATAGCTCCTGGAAGAAGATGCAAGCCAGAGGCATCGATCACTTCCTCGCCAATCATTGGATCCAAACCACCACCTGCTGCTATTGTAGAGATCAAACCGCCAGAAACACGCAAGTCTCCGTCCACTATTCTATCAGGCAACACAAGGGTCGCATTCTGAATGAGCAAATGACCGTCCATGGGGGGTTCAGATGTAGTCGGAATGCTGGCATCACAATACTGTTACCATCATTCAAACCATTTTCCCCCGTCCCGCGCGTTCAAATAACTGAGGCCCCAGCGAGAAGACAGCGGGTTGGAGTAGTCAGGTTATCTCGTCGGGCTCATAACCCGGAGACCGATGGTTCAAATCCATCACCCGCTACCAGAATAAAGTGAAAGTGAAAAATCGATAGACTGCTCATAATCATAGAGCATTAATACTTTCATAGAATATCCAGGGGTCCTTTGTTTGTTCATATACTTCCGATTATAGAAGGGAGAATATTGGTGATGAGATGACGGAAGAAACAGCTAGTGAAAAAGTGGAAGAAGAAGAGATAGTGATTGATGTGGATGAAATCGAACCCACGATTGAGGATTTGCCAGGAGTCGGCCCAGCAACAGCGGAAAAGCTCCGAGAAGCAGGATTCGAGGACCTATTGGGAATAGCCGTGATGAGTCCAGCAGAACTGGCAGAACAAGCAGAACTGGGAGAGGCAGTATCAGCAAAGATCATCGCTGGAGCCAAGAAACTGGCTAACATCGGAGGATTCGTCAGCGGTGCTGCACTCCTCGATAGGAGAAAGAGAGTACAGAAGCTGACCTCCGGGGCATCCTCGCTGGATGAACTACTGGGTGGCGGTTTTGAGACTCAGGCCATAGTCGAAGTATTCGGCGAATTCGGAAGTGGAAAGACACAGATAGGACACCAACTGGCTGTTAACTGCATACTCGGTTTGGAGCAAGGGGGTCTTGACGGCGAGATTGTTTACATCGACACAGAAGATACATTCAGACCAGAGAGAATAGCTCAGATGGCAGAAGCAGTAGGTATTGACCCCAATGACGCACTCGATAGGATTCACGTAGCTAGGGCCTACAACTCAGCACACCAGATCCTCCTGGTCGATGAAATAAAGAGAATGTCCAAGAGTATCGACGTCAAGCTGATCATAGTCGACTCCCTAACCAGTCACTTCCGTGCCGAGTACGTAGGAAGGGGGATGTTGGCGCCCAGGCAGCAGAAGCTCAATCGCCATATGAAGGAGTTGAAGCAAGTTGCTGACGTTCAGAATGCAATCGTCCTCGTAACAAATCAAGTCCAGGCCAAGCCAGATGCAATGTGGGGAGATCCCACAAGAGCAGTAGGTGGCCACATCGTTGCACATGCTAGCACATTCCGCCTGTATCTCAGGAAGTCAAAGGGGGGCCGGAGAATTGCCCGCCTGATAGACAGTCCAAACCTACCTGAGGGAGAGGCAGTCTTTACCGTGACATCCGAGGGTCTGCGCGACTAGCGTAGGCCCCGGGGTCCGAAGGCTATGCTGGTAACTCAGATAAAGCGGTCTCCACAGTCTCTAACAGGGACATGAAGTGTCCTTCGTCGAATCCCAGTTCCAAATCAGCTGCCGAGAAGAGCTCCGGCAGCGTCCTAGTGTTGCCTAGGGACATTGCATTTGCATAGTCATCGAGCGCCTTCTGAGGATCGCTCATCTGGGTCTTCCATAATTGCAATGATCCAAGCTGAGCGATACCATACTCGATGTAATAGAATGGGACTCCGAAGAGATGACCTTGTTGCTGCCATGACAACTCTCTGAAGTCAGTGTGTCCAGTCCAATCCATTTCGGAGCCGAATTTATCTCTAATTGACAGCCACACCTCAGACCTCTCTTCTCTTGAATGACCAGGGTTGGAGTAAATCCAATGCTGGAACGAATCAATTGTCGCAATCCATGGCAACAAGAAGGCAACTCCCTCCAAGTGAGCTCTCCTTGCCCTATCTGCCTCCTCAGATTCGTAGAACTTGTCCCACCATGGCTGTGTTAGAAGCTCCATCGACATGGATGCAACTTCTGCGAACTCTATGGGGTAGTCCCTCTCGTCAATTAATTCCAGATGGCCGCAATAGAGTGAGTGGAATGCATGCCCAGCTTCGTGTATCATAGTCTCCAAGTCACCCTGAAGGCCTGCGGCATTCATGAAGATGAATGGCACCCTGCTCTTCTCGAGATAATACTGGTATCCTCCTGGTGCCTTTCCCTTCCTAGTGTCAAGATCGAGCGTATCCATTTCAACGAGTTTGTCAAATTTCCCCCCAAGGTCGCTTGAAATTTCATGGAACATTTCAGATAGCTTCTCAACCATCTCATCTACAGTCTCGAATGGCCTTAGTGGATCTCTTCCATGAATATCCGGACCAGAACCTCCTTTCTCATTTACATCCCAAGGGCTCAACTCACCTATTCCTAGGCCATCGCGCCTATCCTTGTTGATCCTTTTCAGAATGGGCATGCAAACCGACTCCACAGATTCATGGAACTCCAAACAATCCTCGATTGTGTAATCGAATCTATGCATAGCTCTGAACATATATTGTGTATAACTCTCGAACCCAGCATTCGTGGCCATCTGATGCCTAATTGATATCAACTCATCAAAAATCTCCGACAACCTCTCGCTATCTTCCATCCGCCTTGCAGACATAGACATCCAGGCTGCCTGTCGCAGGGACCTATCGTTTGACTCCAGATACTTGCTCATCTGTGGAAAAGTCCTTTCTTCGCCCTCGAATTCAACTGTCATCGCACCGTTAATCGTCTGTGCCTCTGTAACAAGCTCCGTTTGCCTAACTCCTAGTGGAATGTTCTCCTTCCTGAAAATCTCGACATCTGTCCTCATGCCTCTTAGCATCAGATCGTATCTACTAGGCAGATCATCAACCGAGGAGTGATTGACTATCCGCCTATTCAGTGCATCTGAGAATTCGGATAACTTGGGTCTAATGTTACTCATGAAATCTAGGAAAGACTCTCTCTTTTCTTCACTCTCGGTATCGCAGGTCATTCCTATATAGAGTAGAGCACCGGTTTCCGAAATATGCTCTGCAAGCTCAGAGGAATCAGAAATCAGACCCTCTATACAACTTGAGCAATTCAATTCTCTTTCCATCAGATTGTCTGCTAGTGGCTTGATATTCTCCCAAATCGTTGCATCAAAGTCATCTGGAACGAACCCACTTGCCATGGCCGAACCTCACTTCTTTACTGGCTTTGGTCCAAGTGGAAGAGGACCTTGCTCCCGAGTCCACTTTGCACACTTCCACTCTTCTACTGCCGCTTCCACCTTCTCGCGAATCTCCTTCAAGTCCGGATGGTTGGGATTCCTCTTTTCTATCCAACAAGCCGTGCAGTACCTTTTCCCTTCATGTCTCAGGAAGTTCCCTGACGTACATGGAATAATGCAAACGTTGCATTTTCCGAAGCCGTAGAACTTTGGCATGTTACGAATTCCTGTGGTGTGACATACCTATCAACATGACTGCTGAAACAGCTCACCTCAAATCGGAAAGAGCTAGGTGACTCATGAACAAATCCTCTATTTCCATGATTTTCGCTCCTTCCGAGCAGCTTGAACCAATCCTCACAAGACCACTAGCAGTGGGGGTCGGCCGACTAGGCATCAGAGATCCCCCCAGATGCTCAATTAGTCGAATAGCTTCTTCTGTAGATTCGTTGTAGCTTTCCAATGGTATCGAGAACTCACCGAAACCATCTCCTAAATCTGAGTCTGGAAGCATCACAATCCAGGCACAATTGTCATCTATTGCAATTCCCGCTCTCTCAAACGCCTTGTTGATTTGGCGAGTCCCCGAGACCAGCCTAAGAAATTCTGCATCGGGAGTCTTTGCTACCATATCTCCCGTGGCCTCATTCCTTCTAAGAGCGTACCATGCAGTCCAGAGGTGGACTTCACTAGCCGCTGCATCGTATGCTAACATCATCCATCTATTGCTAGGTCTCCATTCGTTAATGATGGAAACCATAGAGAATACGTTTTTGACAGGCTCTGGGAATCTAACGCCCCAAGCAGGGAACCATGGAACTAGGTGGTCCGCGTCCATGCATCCCGATGCGGTTCTGTTGATGAATCTGATTAGCGAGACCTTCTGACTGCCTTGATCGCTGAATCCACTAGTTTGTCAACTAACTTAGGGCTCCATCCCCTTAGGTCAGATAGCCTGGATTTATCCCTCTCCGTTATCGCAGATAGATCGGATACATCGCTTACACCAAGCATGTCAGACATTTCTCTGGCTCTAACCCTGCCAACACCCCTAATCGCAACTAGTCCTAGGATGTCTGCCTTGCATCCATACCTAACTCTTCGATGCACTTCGTCAATGGATTCGTACAAGGTTTTGTGTGCCCCACGATCCATCCTTGCCAGATCTTCATCCTCAGCCAGGATTCTTCGCATTGCATAAAGGAGCCACTCAATCAACTCAACCCTGCTTCGTAAATCCCCAGCTTGGACCCCCCAATCATTCTCTATCGAATCTAGAGAGTCCTCGTCTATCCAAGAATTTACTACTAGTGCCCCCTTCATCCTTCGTTCTTCTTCGAGGTCAATTGGCGTGGAAAGAAACTCCCTTTCACGTCCATGCAGTGCTTCTTGTATCGCGCCATAGTCATTCTTCCTTGGCCAAAGAGGAAGGAAATCTGGTGTACAAGAAGCTAGATGGAGGAGGCTCAGTGGTGAAACCTGGCCAATCTTGTCTTCTCCCGAAATAATACCTATTGCCTTCCTGAGACCATCTTGGATAATCCTTCCAGAGATTGGGTTCAGGTAGAGTCTCGAAACCCTCGCTCCCAGTTTCGTAGGTGAGTAGGTCATTGCAGACGGCTCTGGAAGAAAAGAATCAGATGGCTCGTACAAGCTTGCCTTCTTGAAACCAAAAATCGCCGGCCCTCTCCTCGGAGTGAGCCTCCTTGGCGGCTCTTCCTTTGGGATGAGGTCCAATCCTGGGATTGCTGTGGCCGAGTTTGCCCATGATGGCATTTCATCTTGCCAATCTTCCTCCTCTCTTTCTCTGTTTTTCGACTCCTTTATCCTCTTCTCAACTTGCTTCGACTCCCCCTTCCTCTCTATCATTCCATTCTCGCAGAGCCAGTGCAGCACATCGTCAGTTCTAGCCTCAAGAGTCTCTGAATCCATTTGACTTGACAGAAAGGTCTTCGAAAGAAATCTTGAGATTGCGTCTCTATCATCAATTCCAGCAGTGGCGACAATAGAAAGGATATGAGCAAGCAGAGCCCCGTCCTCTTCAGCATTCTGAGCTCCAGGGTTAGCCAGTTTCGATGTAACATCTTCCGGTTCCCCTCTGAGGTATAAATCGATTAGAGAGTCCTCGTCTTGCTTGCTCTTTGAAACTAGGAATGACTCTCCGAACTCATCGAAACCCGGTCTTCCGGCCCTACCCATCATTTGCCTCACTTCCATCACCGGAAGAGGCATGCTTCTAGCGGCAATCGTGCTCCATCTCCTCGTATCTCTGACAACAACCCTACTCGCTGGCAGGTTTACTCCTTGGGCTAGGGTGGGTGTAGCCACTATGCACAACAGATTACCGGATCTGAAACCTTCCTCTATCACTCTCCTTTGAGAAGAGGTAAGACCTGCATGATGGAAACCAATGCCACCTCTTACTGCATTTGCTAGTGCCTTTGCCGTCACCGAACTGCTCTCTCTGGAAGACAGTGAATTTGCCATTTCATCCCAGGACTCAGTCATTGAATCCGAGAAATCATGATCCTCCGCATCTAATTTGGATTTTACATGCTTTGAGAGCTCCCTTGCTTCCTTCTGCGCAGAGGATCTCGAAGCCACGAAAACTAGCATCTGCTTCTTCATCCCCATCGTGTCGTCCAGAACAGAATGGAGGTTCTTGTTCACCCCGCCATCAAGACGCTTCGACTCAGGGAGAGAGAACTCTCCTCCCGGGCTTTCGACTGAGTGGTATCTAAGATCCAAACCAGTCAGAGTTCCAGAATAGAGGGAGATTGGCCTCCATTCCGACTTCACTAGGTCGGCATCCAACCAATCTGCCAGTTCATCGGCGTTTCCTACTGTTGCCGAAAGGGCTAGAATTTGCGCACCTTCTACCCTGTGCCTAATCCTGGACAGTAATATCTCTAGTGTCGGACCTCTGCTTGGATCTTGCAGCAGATGGAACTCGTCGGCAACTACTATCCCAATGTCATCCATAAGAGAAGGATTGGAACGCAGCATCGAGTCTAACTTTTCACTGGTGCAAACCAGTACGTCAGAGTCTTCAACGAAATTATTCTCACTGCTTCTATCTCCAATCGCGAGTCCCACCTTCAGATCCACACTTTTGCAGATTTCACTGAGTTCTCTGAACTTCTCTGAAGCAAGAGCCTTTAGCGGGACAATGTAAACTCCTCTCATTCCCCTCAAATCGTTAGACAATCTTTGCGCCATTGTGATATGAGCCACTAGCGATTTTCCACTAGCCGTTGGAATCGCCAGCATCAGATTCCTTCCATCAAGGGAATTTGGTAGGGCTCTTGCCTGTGGAGGGAACAATTGACTAATACCCCAATTCTCTTGAAGCATCTTCTTCAGTCGTTCGTCTATTTGGAAACCATGGAGGTCAACCATTTCGACCCCGGCCTCATCTTCCATGGGGGGACTTCAATTCGGCCGTTCTAAAGGATGCCGAGGGAGAGTCAGCTCCACCTGTGGAAGGCAGGATGCCCCTCATTAACAGCGACGAACAAACCCTCTCCCGTTGCACACACCTTGCCTTCCGCAGAAAGCACCATCATCACGCTTGCCCGATCTTCTCCAATCTCTATTACTTCGCCAGTTACACTAAGGGTTGCTCCAAATGGGGTCGGCCTCCTCAGCTTGATACTGTATGAAGCTGTGACTGTACAGGGGGGCTCCGATGCACCCGCTTGATCCATAAGAGCAATTGCCGCTGTCCAGTTTCCGTGACAGTCAAGCAGAGTACCAATTATTCCCCCATTTATCATTCCTGGAAATGCTTGATGCTCTTCAGTTGGGATGAACTCCATCTCAAGCCCATTTTCCCCTCTGAAAGACCTAATCTTCAACCCATCCTGGTTGGATGGGCCACATCCAAAGCATATGCTGGACGGTGCATGAAGCTCTTGCACAGACTTCTCACTACCTCCCTCCATGACTATCGAAAACCCTCTTTGAAATTGAATATTCCCAAAACTGCCTTGCGTATTGTATTAATTTACGAATCCCTCGGGCTAACAGTGAGTGACGGCGATTCAGCCAAAGGAGGCCCCTCTTCTAGCAGTAGTGAGTCCAAACCACCACCTCGTGCGAAGAAGAGAAGGTTTGCACCTATCAAGATAGCAAATCAGATTCCAATGCGAAGACGGAAGGAAATCGAAAAGGCCCTTGGGGAGGTGGGAGAGAGTCCCACCAAGTGGTCTCGTAACGGAGGGACAAAGAATCACGTCTTCATGAGGAAGAGGATCAAACCTGGTACGATTAGACACATGGAGTATGATCTTCTGGATGTTGAGATTGGCGAGTCATGGCCAGTCCCTATCAGCGTGATCCATGGTTCTCGCCCCGGTCCCGTAGTGACTCTACTGGGAGCCATCCATGGGGACGAACTAGTGGGTCCCCTAGCCCTAACTTACCTCTGCGGACCTAACTTCATGGGCCCAGACAGGGTGATTGATGCAAGCTCTCTGTCTGGTACAATCAGAATTGTCCCTATCGTCAACCTCCCCGGATACAGGAGGATGATGCGTGACTTCCCAGATGGCAGGGATCTGAACCGATGCTTCCCGGGGAAACCCGACAGCAATACCACTTCCAGAGTGGCTCACAAGCTTTGGAGCAAACTCATCTCAACCAGCGATTACGTAGTCGACCTTCACTCGGCAGCAAAGGGGAGGACGAATATCCCTCAGATTAGGGCTAATCTCGCTCATGCAAGCAGCAATCGAATCGCGAGGTCGTTCGGAATCGAGACAATCCTGGATAGCGAGGGTCCACGGGGCTCTCTCCGCAGGGTAGCCAACCAGGAGGACATAGCCTGCATCACCTACGAAGGAGGCGGTTCGGACGAGGCAGACCCGGAGTCTGTCCAGATATCCATGTATGGGATAATCAACCTCCTCAGGAGCCTTAGGATGCTACCTGGATACCCAAGCAAGCCAAGATTCAGGATTCTGGCCTCTGGGTCGGTCTGGATCAGATCCGATCAGGGCGGCCTTCTCGATGTACTTGCTCCTGCAGGTAGCTTTGTCGAGGAAGGGGAGATCGTCGCCACGATCACAGATCCCGAACTGCCCGGAGTCCAGCACGATGTCGTATCCCCAATCAGGGGCTTGCTGATCAGTTCAGCTACTCACCCGTTCGTAAATTCCGGATCCCCGATCGGTCACCTCCTTCCAGTTAAGAGGGGCGTTACCACTCTGAAGAGGAGGCTAGATGACGAGGGTTGTTTGATCATCAGCGGTTCCGATGGCGAGCCACCATGGAGAGAGGACGAGGAAATAGAGGACATCGCCGTCTTCGGAGAGTGGTCCGGAGGATCACCCGACGCGGAGTGGGGGCCAGCGGGTTCTACAGACGAAGAGGAAGACAACTGAATCCTCTGACTGCGAAACTACTTCATTGGTAGCAATATCGGGCATTGGCAGGGACAAGTGAGACGAATGAAACTGATCCTCATTACCAAAGAGGACTGGAGCAATGCCAGCCTAGGTGTCAGGTTTTTCAATGTGATTTTTCAGGTGGCAAACTTACTTTTAGTGGCGGTAGCTATTCTAGAATTAGTCGATTGGGTTGGATTGATTTAGTATCCATCATATTCCCTACTCCAGATTTTGCCCGTACCATGAAGGACCCCCAAGTGATTGAAGGGCACATGGAACACACCCTGGCCATGCAAATAGTGGGCGGCGTAGCGCTG
>CEUQ01187345.1_pt1 | contig 12227 bp, 11 predicted proteins | sample 361491 | NCBI WGS metagenome assembly CEUQ01 (sample SAMEA2622796, study PRJEB7988) | marine metagenome | biome: marine biome (ENVO:00000447); feature: marine epipelagic mixed layer (ENVO:xxxxxxxxx); material: "saline water (ENVO:00002010), including plankton (ENVO:xxxxxxxx)" | depth 120 m | reverse complement strand
TCGCCGATCATGATGTCCAGCTGATAGTCCTCCATGGCTGGATAGAGGATCTCTTCCACCAATGGATTCAGCCGGTGAATCTCATCGATGAACAGGACGTCGTGAGGTTCCAGGTTTGTCAGTAACGCAGCCAGGTCGCCAGCCTTGTCCAGCACTGGTCCGGAAGTCTGGCGGAGATTGGCGGATAACTCATGCGCAATGATGTGGGCGAGCGTGGTTTTACCGAGCCCGGGTGGGCCGAAGATCAATACATGGTCTAGCGCTTCTTCGCGGCCAACGGCGGCACGGATGAATATTTCCATCTGCTCGCGCACCGGTGCCTGACCGACATAATCGCCCAGTCGCTTTGGGCGGATCGCTCGATCAAAATCGTCGTCGCCGCTGTTTGCACGTGTCAGTGGATTGGGTTCCATCGTCTATCCAGGCACCACTACTTGAGGCTGGCCTGCAGGGTGAGGCGGACGATCTCTTCGACTGCAAGGCCTTCAACTTCCAGGGCGGCAACACGCTTGCTGGCGTCCGGCGGCTTGTAACCAAGCGCAATCAGCGCGTTGACGGCTTCAGCGATCGGGTCGTCTTTCTGTACCGGCGCGGTTGCGCTCAACTGCATTCCGAGGTCGCTTGCCGGGAGCTGCGCCATGCGATCACGCATCTCGATAATGAGACGCTCCGCGGTCTTCTTGCCAATCCCCGGCAGGCGCGACAGGCTCGCAGTGTCGCCATCGCGCACTGCCATGGCCAGTGCATCCAACGACATACCGGACAGGATCGCGAGCCCCAGCTTGGCGCCAACGCCGTTGACCTTGAGCAGCATCCGAAACACGTCCCGGTCGCTCTCCGATGCAAACGCGTACAGGCTGAGTGCATCTTCGCGCACGATCTGGTGGACATGCAGTTCACACCGCCCGCCGAGTTCCGGCATCGCGGCAAACGTGGACATCGGTGCCTCCAGCTCATAGCCGACGCCGTTGACTTCCAGCAGCAGCGTAGGCGGACGCTTTGCGCGTACGGTGCCGGACAGCCAGCCAATCATCGGGCGACCCTGCGCCAACTGCGTGCGCCGCGACTCGCGCTACGTGGCCGTAGTGACTCATTAGCGGTCACCGCCGGTGCGGACGCGTGGTGGGCATGGCACAACGCGATTGCCAGGGCATCAGCCTGATCAGCATTCAGTTGCCCACGCAACCCCGTCAGCAGTTTGACCATGTGCTGGACCTGGACCTTCTCCGCATGGCCTTGCCCGGTCACAGCACGTTTCACCGCCGTGGGCGCGTATTCATGTACCGGCAGGGAGCGCGCCAGTGCCGCCGCGAGGGCGGCGCCCCGAGCCTGCCCCAGCTTCAACGCCGAGGTAACGCTCTTGTGCACAAACACCTGTTCCACAGCGATGTGCTCTGGATTGTGGGTAGCAACCACTTCGGCGATTCCCTCGTAGATCTGCTTGAGTCGATGTGTAAATTCGTCGCCGCTCGCGCGGATACAACCGCTTGCGATGTGGTGCGTTTTCTTCCCGTCGCTTTCAATCACCCCGAAACCGGTGATGCGCGATCCTGGGTCGATGCCAAGAATGCGGACGAACGGCGTGCTCAATGGACCGTCTCGGTTGGCGTTCTGAAGACGTCAGTTAAGCGCTGCCAACGTTTCTTCCGAAATGTCAGCGTTTGAATACACTTCCTGCACGTCATCCAGGTCTTCCAGAGCCTCAAGCAAGCGCATCATCTTGGCTGCGTCATCTGCGTCCAGTTCCACGTTGGTTGACGCACGCATCGTGACCTCGGCGCTTTCCGGCGCAAACGACTCCAGTTGTTCTTTGACGGCGATAAAATCCTCCGGCGCGATCAGCACGTCGATGGAACCGTCGTCGTTGGTAATGACGTCGTCCGCACCAGCGTCCAGGGCCGCTTCCATCAAGGTGTCCTCGTCGGTACCGCTTGGAAAACACAGCTGTCCAACCTTCGTGAACAGATAAGCAACCGAACCATCAGTGCCGAGGTTCCCGCCCGCCTTCGTAAACGCGTGACGCACGCCGGATACGGTGCGGTTGCGATTGTCTGTCATGCAGTCAGCCATGACCGCCACACCACCAGGGCCGTAACCTTCGTAGCGAATCTCTTCGATGTTCTGGCCGTCACCGTCGCCGACCGCACGCTTGATAGCGCGCTCGACGGTGTCCTTCGGCACGTTGCCCGAAACCGCCTTGTCCACGGCTAGACGCAAGCGCGAATTTGCGCCTGGATCGCCGCCACCCATGCGGGCGGCTACCGAGACTTCACGGATCAGTTTGGTGAAGAGTTTTCCGCGTTTCGCATCCTGGGCCTTCTTGCGATGCTGGATGTTGGCCCACTTGCTATGACCTGCCATTGTCGATTCGAACTTAATCCTTGCCAAGGGACGGCATATTGTAACCGGAACCGGTTGTATTCGTTCATATTTATCGCAGGCTGAGAGGCAAATCTGGAATCCAGAAGGCGTAATCGTGACGAATCGAGGGGTTCTTCAGGCGTCTGGCACCGCGAAGCGCCTCAGGACGGTTCATCGAAGCTTGCCGAAACACGGATGCGGCCGTTCACCATGCGGCTGTCGCGTTGCATCAGGCGGTCCATTTTCTGCCAGAACGCATCGCGCAGGTCGAAGTCTGCCGAGATTGCCGTGCCGAGCACCAGAATGAACAGGTCTGCGACCTCCTCGGCCAGCTGCTCGGAGTCGTGGCCCTTCGTGACTACTGCCGAGATTTCGCCCAATTCCTCAACCATCAGCGCGACCCGGTAGGTCAGGTCCTCGCCGCCCTTGGACTGAAAATCGTGTTTATCGTGGAAAGCCTGTACGGCTGCCAGCATCGCTGCATAAGAATCGTGGTCGGACATGGGTGTTGTGGAGTGAGCGTCGGCAGGAGGAATCGGACGCATAGCCTACCCGCGCGAGCGGTTGTGTTCATCCACAATAGTTCGCAGACTGGCCGCCAAGTTTTGGCGCGAGGAGTTTTGATTCAGGTGGCGGAACGTCGAGTGCTGAAGATGGGGGATCCATTCCTCCACGAGGTCGCGAAGCCGGTTGTTGAGCCAGACACCGGCGAGCTGCATGCGTTGGTAGCGGACATGTGGGACACGATGCATGCGCGCAATGGCGCCGGCATCGCGGCGCCGCAGATTGGCGTTGGCCTGCGCGTGGTGGTGTTTGCCGCGCAGGCGAACCCCCGCTTTCCGGGGCGTGATGAGGTGCCGGAGACCGTGCTGGTCAACCCGGAGATCACGCCGCTGGATGAAGCACAGGAAGCCGGTTGGGAGGGTTGTCTGTCGGTGCCCGGCATGCGCGGTCTGGTCGACCGCTACACCCACATTCACTACAAGGGCATTGATGCGCACGGCACCCAATTCGAGCGCGAGGCGCGCGGATTCCATGCGCGTGTGATCCAACACGAGTGCGATCATCTGGACGGCATACTGTACCCACAACGCATTACGGATCTATCTCAATTTGGCTTCGAAGAAGAGATCAGTATTGCGGGGCGCTACTTCAAACACCCTTGCTGACGCAGCTAGTCCGACGGGTTCAGTACACCTTCCGCAACCAGCTCACGGCCACACGCCATCGGCAAAAAAACGGTGTCTCCAGTGCCGACTGGCGCTGCGTCAGCGGTTCGTTCGCGGACGCTGGATGCGTGCACAACGATAGCGTGCCATTTCCGTGCATGGATGTGATAAGGCTGCCGGCGCCAGTAGGTACCGTGGATGAATCTCAAGGCTTCCGGCGCCGTCCACTTGCTCGCATCGATATCAAAATCGCCTGCCGCGGGCTCCGATTGATACGAATCGACATCGGCTGGCGCGAGTGGGGGTAGCGACGTGAGCCGCGCAAGCGCCCCACTTAGCCATTGCCCGGCTTGTGCTCCCGCCAGCGCTTCGGCGAGCTGCTCCACGATGGCGTCTGGCCACGCAACATGCTCGCGATAGACCGATTCACCTGCGTCGATGTGCTCCGTCATCCGGTGTACGGAAACGCCTCCGGTGCTGGCTTTGTCACGCAATTGCCAGAACGCCGGTGACGGCCCGCGGTATGCAGGTAGCCGCGACGGGTGCACGTTGTAGAAGCCGTCAGACGCGAGTGCCAGGACCTCGCGACTCAGAATAGTGCCCAAGCAGGACACCACGATCAGGGTTGGCCGACCAAGTCGCGTCGCGGTACTTTTGATGTGATCATGGATGCCGGCGTTGCCGTTATCCGCCAGATGGCTGTGACTCACGTCGTGCAGGTGAGCCAGCGCAAACAGGTTGTTCTCAATGGCTACCTTCAACGGTGACGCCTCAGGTGCAGAGGTTGTCGCGGCTGGTGTGTCGTCTGCAATCACGACATGAGTGATCGGCGCGTTGCCGTCCAGCAGTGCTTTGAGTGTGGCGGTCCCAAGTGGGCCGCTTGTGCCGAGAAACCAGCAGTTCACCGCTGCAGACGCCCTATCTCACTTCACTTGATCGAAGCCGCCTTTCCGAACGCAGCTATTCGACGTCCCAATCCGCGATGATTTCGGTGGCTCGATAAAGCCGGTCGACGGTTGTACTCAGGAACGCCCGATGCACCTGTAGCTGACAGCCTAGCGACGTCCGACCGACCAGCGAGAAGCGGATTTTCATGACTGTCGTGTCCTCGGCTGCCACCACCGCCGGCGTGCGCCTACGTTTGCTGATGTAGCCGAGTTCGCCAAAACACGCGCCTGCGCTCAGACGATCAACGTCTTTACCGCTCCTGCGCATCCTGACCGAGCCGAACACCAGCACAAATATGGACGAGACCTCCTCACCTTCGGAGATGATCTCTTCGTGCTCGGTGAAGTCCTGCCACAAGCTTGCGTTGATGATCTCCCAGATTTCGGGCTCAACGAAGTCACGGAAAAATGGCAGCTTCGCGACCTTTTCAAATTTCTCGCGCCCCGACCGATCGTAGTCCGTGACTTGAATATGGTCGTGGATCAGACCCAGATCGCCTGCCATGTCCAGGCCGGTGGCGTAGCGGCCGGCTGGATGTTTCTTGAGCCCACGGTCAATGATCTGGCCGAATATTTCCGGTAACTCCGGACGCATTGCAGACAAGGGAATATGTGGTTCGTGCGTGATCTTGTGCGAGATCGCCGGTAGCGTCTTCGCCGCAAACGGATGTCGGCCAGCCAGCAGCTCGTACATCACCACGCCGATGCAGAAGATATCGGACTGGTTGGAGATGCCTTCGCCGCGGACCTGTTCGGGCGACATGTACAGTGGCGAGCCGAGATAACCATGCACCTGCGTGTCTTCCGCTTGTGCTGCCTGTGTAATCAGCGCGATACCAAAATCGGCAATTTTGATTTCGCGGTCCTGTGTCAACAGGATGTTCTTGGGTTTGATATCCCGATGGACCACGCCTTTGCGGTGCGCAAAATCGAACGCGATTGCGCACTTGAGCATGGTTTCCACCACCAGTTCGGCTGGCAAAAGATTGTCGGGCAGACAGTAGTCGGCCAGCGTTTCGTGGTTGGGGACGTACTCCATGACGATGTAGCGCACATCGTCTTCGACGCCTGCGTCATGGACGCCCACGATATTCGGATGGCGCAGCAGGCCTGACGCCTTGGCCTCGTTGTAAAAAAGCTTGCGGTGGCGCCGCGCCAGCTTTGCCGGTTTTGACGTGTCGGGGTGAGCCACCTTGATGGCGACCTGCTGATTGGTGAACGTATCAACCCCGAGGTACACAGTACCCATCGAACCGCGCCCGATTTCTTTGCGCAGTTCGTATTTGCCCAGGGATTGATTTTCGAGTCCTTCCATCAGGCCTGCTTTTTCACGTCGCCGGCGCCGCGTCAGGGAACGGCATATCTTTGGAATTCTAGCTGATTCGGGCACCGCAACTGAGGGTCTTGCGGGTAGAATATGCGCGGCTCTACTCCCCACCTTCAGCCAGGAGCTGTCTTTTGAAAAAACTGCTAGTGCGCGCCTTCGTAATCGGTATCGCAATTTTTGGCGTATCGGGCCCTGCGACGGTTAGTGCTGATGAGCATGCCACCGCAGCCAAGGAACTGTTGACCTTCCTGAAAGCGAAAGAGCGCATGCAACTGGCGGTCAATCAGATCGTCGCGATTCAGGTGCAGCGTGATCCCCGACTGGGACAATACCAGGACGAAATCCGAGCATATGTGGGCAAGTACCTGTCTTGGGAGGAGTTGGAGCCCGAGATCATCGGCGAATATAAAAAGCTGTTTACGGCCGCAGAGCTAAGGGAAATCCTCGCGTTCTACCAGTCGGAGACTGGTGGCAAGGCCCTGAAGCACTTGGAGCGGGTCGTGCGTGACGCCGGGAAGAGTCGCAACAAAGCGCTGCAGCAGAACTCGGGCGAGCTACGCAAAGCGATTGAAGAAGCACAACGCCAGCAGGGCAGCGCCAGTTCCAACCCGGGCGCCCAAAAGTCCTCGAACTAGCCGCGGCGCGAGAGGCCGCGCGTAGCCAGCATCTCAAGTGCCGGCGTGCGATCGCCGGTGCGCGAGATGGCGCGCGGCGCGGGCAGCGTGGTGACATCAAAGCCGCTGTCTTCGTAAAGCTTTACAATTCGTTCCGTTGCCTGGTTCGAGGCGACAACTGGACCGCGATGCTGGTCCAACCATCGCACAAGGCGCACCTGCTGCCGCCAGTCGAAACCGCCAGCTGCGTATTGCGTGAATGGCACGTCGTAAGGCGGGTCGACATACACGAAGTCGTCGTCTCTAAGCTTCATTTCGGCGAAGTCTGCGCACACGAACGACCAGTCTTTCAGCGTGGCCGAGTAGTGACGGAAGTCCCGCACGTAATTGATGGTGCGGTGTTGCCCGAACGGCACGTTGAATTCGCCTGACTTGTTAAATCTGCACAGTCCATTGAATCCGGTCCTGTTGAGGTAATAGAACAGTGCGGCGGCTTTTTTGGTGCCCGCTCCACGGCTTGTGACCAGACGATTGAATTCTGTACGCGCACGGTCGTAGTGCTGACGCTCGTTGCGCATGGTGAACGCAGAGATGCGAAATCCCCGCTGCAGTTGCTGATAGAAGTTGATTGTGTGGGGATTGACGTCCCCCAGCAGTGCATTTTGCGGGCGCAAGCCAAGTGCCACCGCCAGCCCTCCGCAGAATGGTTCCACCAGTCTGCTGCTGGCGTGTGCTTGCCAGAGGGGAAGGAGTCGCGGTACGAGCCAGCGTTTGCCGCCAGCCCACTTCAGGGGTGGACGCAGGGTCGCGCTGTCACTGCCCACTGCCGCGCCACTCGAAACCCGCTGCCTCCAGTGTTCGGGTCAGGTCGCTTGCTGCCTGTTGAACCGGTTCCCGCTGCCCACGGAGTCCCAATTCCGTCTCGCGGTAGTCTCCGTCCATGTGCGGCAGACACGACAGGCTGACATCTGGATGTCCATCCACGATGGTTTGCATGATGTCGATCAGCTGGCCTTCACTGACACCCGGTAACAATAACAATGTCTCGACCGGCGCTTCAGCGGCACCAAGTTCCGCGTAATGCGTGTCCAGCACCCATTCCATCATTGGCCAGCCCATCTGCGGGAATCCAGGCACAAAATGGACGTGGCCGAGGCTGAACCCGGCAATGCGGTTGACCGGATTCGGGATCAGCGTTGCGCCTTCCGGCAGATGCGCCATGTGGATACGTTGCGGATATGCGTCGTCGCCAAATCGCTCCTCGATAATGGCAGCTGCTTCGTCGTGTCGCTTGAGCGCTACCCCCGCCGCGCCCGCGGCACAGGCGCGTGTGTGATCGTCCGGCGTTGCCCCGATACCGCCAAATGAAAACACCAGATCTCCGGCAGTCAGCGCATCGCGAATCGTGTCCGTGAGGCGCGGCGGGTCGTCGCCCAGATAGGTGGCCCAACCAAGCTCCAGATGGCGCTTGGCAAGCGCTTCTATAGCGAATGCCATATGTCCGTCCCGACGTTTACCTGTCATCAGCTCACTGCCGATGATGATGAGGCCAATATGCACTGCTTGAGCGAGGTCTTTAAGTAGGAATAGCGGTCCGGCCGGAGAAGTTCCGCCGTTCGGCAACACGTTCGTGGATATTTAACAACGCCGGGATCACGATTAACACCAGCAATGTGGCAACGGCGAGGCCAAACGAGATGGAAACGGCCATCGGAATCAGGAACTGCGCCTGCAACGACGTCTCGAACATGAGCGGCGTCAGCCCGCCGATTGTCGTGAGCGACGTCAACAAAACCGCGCGCAGACGCTGGCACGCCGCTTCGATAATGGCGTCACGGTATGGCATGCCGCCTCTCTCGCGCAACTCCTTGAAGAACGTCACGAGAATGATCGAGTCGTTGACGACAATGCCGGACAGGCCAAAAAAGCCGAATAGCGACAGGATCGTCATGTCGATGCCAAGTGCGTAATGCCCGCCGAGTGCGCCAATCAAGCCGAACGGAATTGCCACCATGACTACAAATGGCCACGTATACGACGCAAATACCCACGCCAGTACCAGGTAGATCATGGCGAGGCCAAACATCAACCCGAGGCGCATGTCAGCCAACGTTTCGGCCTGGTCAGCCGCACGGCCTTCAAAGCGATAGGTGATGCCGTACTTTCGTGTGAGCCCAGGCAGCACCTCCTTCTCGAGCAGGTCGTTCACTTCGTTGGTGTTGTTGACCGCCGGATCGATATCCCCGGCAACCTGCACGGACAGTCGTCCCTCGCGGTGCCGCAAGACTTCAAAACCCCGCTGGAAGCGAATGTCCACCACGCTCGCGAGTGGCACGGTTTCCCCGGTTGGTAACTTGAGACCAATGTTCTCTAGCGACGCCAGCTTGTAGCGTTCGTCGTCGGGCAACATTACCCGGACTTCGATTTCCTCACCGTCATCCTGGAAGATCTGGGCGAGTTGACCATCGTATGCCGCCCGCAGCTGGCGACCCACCGAATCCACCGACAGTCCAAGCGCGCGGCCTTGCGCGTTCAGCGAATAGATCAGCTGCTCCGGGCCAAACGGCAGGTCGTCTTCGATGCCGGATATACCGGCAATGCCTTTCAGCGTCTCCTGCAACTCCAGCGCCGCGGCCTTCAGCTTGTTGGCGTCGTCGCCCTGCAGGCTGACATCGACGTCGCGCCCAGGCGGTCCGCCACGGCGTTCAAAGATCGACAATGATTCGAGCCCAGGCTTCTGCTCAAGCTTATCCCGCCAGGCGGAAATGATGTGCGTGTTACGCACAGTGCGCTGATCCGGTTCCTGCAACTCCACCATGATCGCGGAATATTGATCGCCAGTCGCCGCGCGCCGGCCTTCTGGCGCGATATTTTGACCCAGGCGGGTGACCGCCGCGGTGACCAGTCCGCCGCCAGACTCTTCATCTACCTCGCGCAGCGCCGCGACGGCCTTGCGGGTGTATTCACGTGTGACTTCGGGTGGGGTGCCGGAGACGAAGCCAATATTGGCGGTAATGATTGTGCTCTCGGCGGTCGGGAAGAAATTGAACGCGATACGCCCGCCCAACAACAGGCCGATGGACAGGATCAGGCCTGCGATGGCGAGCGAAGCCGTTGTCCACGGGTTGTCGACGCCAACGGTGACGATCGGTCTGAATACACCGTCCTTGAATCCTTCGAACTGGCGGTCTAGAAAACTACGGAAGCGCCCGGGGTTGTTGCGGCCCGCTTTGTCGAAGGTATGACGCAGATGCCCCGGCAGGATCAAGAAGCTTTCAACCAGTGAAGCGGCGATTACGCAAACGATGACCAGCGGAATCGCAAACAGAATGTTGCCGATGATGCCGCCGACCAACATGAGCGGCAGGAACGCAGCCACCGTCGTCAGTGACGACGACATCACCGGAGCCAGCATCCGGTGGGCCGCGCTTTGCGCGGCCGCGAGTGAACCTTCACCCAGCTGATAGTGCGTCAGCGCGTCTTCGCCCACGACGATCGCATCGTCGACGATGATCCCGAGCGCCATGATCAGCGCAAATAGGCTCACCATATTGATGCTGCCGCCCGCGACGTACAGGACTCCCAGCGTCGCCATGAACGAGACGGGAATCCCTACTGCAACCCAGAAAGCGACGCGTGCGTTCAGGAACAGGAACAAAACCGTTACGACCAGGACAAGCCCGCTGCCGCCGTTGCGAATCAACAGCATGATGCGTTCGTTAATGAGCTTCCACGCTTCGTCATAGGCCTCGACTTTAATGTGCGACGGTAACGTTGGCAGGCGTTCTTCCAGCCACTTCTCAACGATCTTCGCCGACTTCAGGCTGTCGGATGTCTCCGCGCGTCTCAGGAGCATTTCCACGGCTGGCTTGCCGTCCGAGTTGACCGTGACCTGGCGTGCACGGGCACGCCGCTCCACATGTGCCACTTCGGCTACCGTCAGGAACCGACCGGATTCATCGCTGACGAGTGGCAGGCGGGCAAAGCCTTCTTCGTCGCGCCGTTGCTCCAGCGCCCGCAGTTGGCGTGAGACCTCATTGCGCCCGATGGTGCCGGCCGGGATGTCGCGTGAGCCGCCCGCAATCCGATCCGCCACCTGCGCCAGCGATAAATCGAGTTCACGCAGTCGGATGGATGGGACCTGGATGGCGATTTCTTCATCGGGCAGCCCGGTAATCGTGATCTTCGCGATACCGGCCTCCAGAAGCTCATCCTCCATCTGCCGCACGATAGGGCGCAGCTCCGCAAGATTATCGGGGCCCGAAATCAATAACCGCGCGATAGGCTCGTAGCGGTTGATTTTGATAACTTTAGGCTCCTCGGAGGTTGCCGGCAGATTGCGCAGCAGGGAGACGCGTTCTTTGACCTGATCCAGTGCCACTCCCATGTCGGTGCCTTCGCGATACTCGAGCGTAATGGTGGAGCTGCCTTCGGCTGACGTTGACGTCATCTTGTTGAGGCTGTCGAGAGTGCGCAGCTCCTGCTCAAGCGGAATTGTTATGCCAGACTCGACATCCTCCGCAGGCGCGCCCGTCCACTTGACGTCTACCCGGATAATGTCCAGTGCGAAGTTCGGAAAGAACTGCACGTTCAGCTTGGCGAGCCCCAACACGCCAGCCAGCAACATCATCACCATCAACAGGTTCGCAGCGACGCGATGCGATGCGAACAAGCCGATCAGGCCGTTGGGCTTTTCTGCGGGTTGCTCCATCTAAACAAGCTGGGGGCGGGCTGCGCGAATCACCAGCCCTCGCGCCGGTGGCCTACAAGGCTGGCCGCTCCTTTCTGACGTTTTCTAAGGTGTCGTCTCAAATAGCGTGTGCGAAGCCATTGGTGGCGACGACTAAGCCACCGCACACACCGTGGATAGGCAAGATTTCGATGTCCGCATGATAGGGGGCGCCATTCGTGCAGAGTCAGACCGGCTGTATCACGTTCTTGTAAATGAATGAGGCAAGAGCGCATGTATGGATTTGTCAGGAACGCGGCTTCTCATTATCTGGGTCGTACAACGGCCGGTAACCTACCGATTCGACTTTGAGCGGATAGGTCTCGCCGAAGTACTCCATTGTCAGTTCGCGTCCCACTTCGCAGTAATCTTGCGGCAGATAACCGAGCGCGATGTTCTTACCGATCGTAGGGCCGTACGCGATACTGGTGATGTACGAACGTCGGCCTTCACTGTCGATCAGAACGTTGCCATCAGTGTCCATGATGGGGGATGTGCCAACCGGATAGCGTGCGACGCCATTAGCATCCACATTGTTCGTCATCGTTAGCGTGCACAGATAAGCTGGCTGATATTCGCGCTCACGAATCTTCAGATAAGCGTCTTTGCCGTGGAAGTTGGCGGCTTTGACTTTGGGCCGTGCGAGATCGGCCTCGATCAGGTTGTATTCCGTCAACAGGTCTGCGTTTTGCAGACGCAGGCTCTTTTCGAGACGGCGGGTATTCGCATACGTCTCCACCCCGACGGGTGTGACACCCTGGCCGTACAACGCGTCCCACAGCGCGAGGCCGTGTTCGTAGCGACAGTGCAGCTCCCAGCCTTGTTCACCAACGTAAGAGATTCGGAAGGCTTGCACCGGCGTGCCCTGCACGGTGATGTCCTTGACCGTGACAAACGGGAAATTCTCGAGCGTGAGTTCTTCCGGACTATCAGCAACAGCTTGCAGGGTGGTGCGGGCGTTAGGACCCCAGAGTCCGATACAGATGTACTCCTCGCTTCGGTCGGTCACCGTGGCGTCAAACCCGCGGTCCTCCGCCATGCGTTTCATCCACACATAGTCGCGGTTGCCGGAGTCGCCGC
>CEUQ01187681.1_pt1 | contig 12229 bp, 12 predicted proteins | sample 361491 | NCBI WGS metagenome assembly CEUQ01 (sample SAMEA2622796, study PRJEB7988) | marine metagenome | biome: marine biome (ENVO:00000447); feature: marine epipelagic mixed layer (ENVO:xxxxxxxxx); material: "saline water (ENVO:00002010), including plankton (ENVO:xxxxxxxx)" | depth 120 m | reverse complement strand
GTCGGCCCCATGGCGCGGGATGTGCCGGACACGGCCTTCATGCTTGATGCCATGACCGGCACCGACCACCGCGATCCCCTGTCGCGTGCCGAACCGCATGTGCCCTTTCTCGATCAGGTGCACCGCGCGCTGGACAACGGTGATGTGCCGGGCCGTATCGGCTATTCGCCCGATCTCAAGGTCACGCCGGTCGATGCCGAGGTCGACGCCCTGTGCCGTGCCGGTCTCAGGCAGCTCGAAGTTCTCGGATGCGAAATCACCGACACCGATCTCGATCTTTCGGACGGGCCGGAGGCGTTCCACACTTTCCGGGCTCTGGGTTTTGCAACCGGCCACGAGCACGAGCTGCTCAGTGATCCCGACAAGCTGAAGCCGGAGAACCGCTGGAACACCCGCAAGGGCCTCGACCTTACAATCGAGGAGGTGATTCGCGCCAACCGTGCTCGGGGCGCCGTCTATCACCGGGTCACGGCCTTCTTCGCCGATCATGACGTTCTGGCCGTACCGTCGACCATCGTGCCGGCGATCCCGACCCATATGCGGTATCTCAAGGAGCTCAACGGCCACACCTTCGGCAACTATGTCGACTGGATCATCCTGACGTCGGTCATCACGCTCACGGCCTGCCCGGCGATCTCGATCCCCTGTGGCTTCACGGCCTCGGGCCTTCCGGTCGGGCTGCAGCTTGTCGGCCGCTCGCACAGCGACGGGCAGCTTCTGGGCTGGTCGGCTGTTGCCGAGCGCCTGTTTGGGCTGGCGCAGGGCTTGCCAATCGATCCGCGTGGTGAGCCGGGCCGTTATCCCGATCCGGAGCCTGAACCCCACGGCGATTGATTCGATCGGTGCGCATGACCATCTCAACGGAATGATTCATGGCAGGACGGACCCGCTGACATGATTTTCGCGTTATCCAAAGCCTTCGGTGACATGCGCGATCCCCAACTGCGCAAGGCGATCCTGGCAATCGCTCTGTGGAGCCTGGGTTTTTTTTTCGTGCTGATGATCGTGATGTTTGGTGGCCTTGATGCCGCCAATCTGGGTGCCTGGGTCGAAGGGCAGATCGACTTGGCGCCAACCTGGGTCGTGAACACCGGCGCCTTCATTCTGGGAGCGTTCGCGTTCACCGCGCTGTTCTGGTTCTCGTTCGTGATCGTGGCGCAGAACGTCGCGGCCTTTTATCTCGACAAGGTCGTCGGGCGTGTCGAGGAAATTGACTACCCCGGCCTGCCGGAGGCCGAGGGTTCGACGATTGCACAGGATGTCGTCTCGACGATCCGTTTCACCGGCATGCTTCTTTTGCTGAACCTCGTGGCCCTGCCGTTCTACATCCTAGGCCTGATGGTGCCGTTTGTGAGTTTCGGCATCTTCTATCTGGTGAACGGTTATCTCGTTGGCCGTGAGTATGCCGAGGTCGTCATTCTGCGTCGGATGACCCCGAGTGACGCGGTGGCATGGCGCAAGGCCAACCGCACCAAACTCTGGCTGGCCGGTGCGCTGATCGCCTTTGGCATGACCATCCCGATCGTCAACTTCCTGGGTCCTGTGATCGCGGCGGCCTTCATGACCCACATCTATCACGCCAACCGGGACATAACCGCCGCCTGAGCACAGCAGCAACAATTCCTTGCGCAGAATGCTCCACTGGTCCTAGAAGCCGCCACATTGTCACAACGGCCTCGATGGCCGATAGTCACGGTAAGAGAATCGGGAATGAGCAGCATGGAACGCCTTGGCGCTGTTTCCATCAGCCTGGCGCTGGTCGCCTGCACGGCTGGATCGTCACTTGATCGTGCCGATACTACGACCTATGTGGCGGCCGTTGAGGCGCCGGATGCGATGCTGATCGATGCGCCCGAAAGCTTGTTGCATCTCAGCGAAGGCGATCTTGTCGACACTATGGGTGAGCCGGAGTTCATCTGGGTCGAGGCTGACGCCCAGATGTGGCGCTACGACGCGGAAGGCTGTGCGCTCTTCGTTTATCTTTATCCCGATGGCGTCCGGCATGTGGACATGCAGGGCGGAGGTCTCGATGACAGCGCCCGTTCCCGTTGCTTCAGCGACATGTTGGCGGACCAGACCTGACGGCCGGTCGTGCGCCTGTGCACATCCAGACCGTTCTGGATGGCCCGCCCACGATCATCGACCGCAGTGAGGCGACCGAAGTCCAGGCCGACGAAGATTTTGCCCGGCTGGCCGAGTTTCGCGATGGCGCCATCTTCGCTGGCAGCTTCTCTGGCCACAGCAACGGTGACGAGATTGTTCAGGTTTTCGATGCCCGGACCACGTTGACGGTCATGGATCACGATGGCCCCGTCAGTCACGACATGACTGCAGGCATGCTCTTTGTGGTGCCCAAGGGCCGCTGACACCGCTCTCACGCGCCCGATGGCGTCACCGTCATGACCGCCACGCCCCAGCCCACCGACCACAGCTTCGCCGAGGACCCTCGCGAAGATTGATTGGTGCGCAGCTTGATCCTTCAGGTTCGAATCGGTGTCAAGCGCTTGTAGTGCAGGTGCTGGTAGAGGAAAGCTTCGACTTCGGCGATGCCCGGCAGGCCTCTGATTTCGCTGTCCAGAAGATCCAAGAGCTCGCTGTCGGAATGGCAGGCGACTTCGGTGAAAATGTCAAAGCGCCCCGCGGTGATCGCGACATAGGTAATGTGAGCCAGCCCGGCGAGCGCATCGGCGACCTGCCGCACCGGTTTCGCGCCGTCCACGCTCATCGCGATCCAGGCAACGCTCCCATAGGCGAAGCTCATGGGATTGATGATCGCCATCACGTTCATCACGCCGGATGCGATCATGTCGTTAACGCGTGTCCTGACCTGACTTTCGGAAATCTCGAGATTATCGGCGATGGATTGAAACGGGGCTCGGCCATCGCGTGACAGGGCATGCACGATGGCGCGGTCCGTCTCCGCGAGGGCGCGCGGTACGACGCCTGTTTCCCCGGAATCCTTGCGCCGGGCGGCATCGAAATGAGCAAGCTGATAGTGCAGGGAGAGATAGGGGAAGGACTCGACGGTGTGGATGCCGTCGAGCCGGCCGATCTCCTGCTCGATCACGGTCTGGAGTTCGTCACGGTTCCGGCAGATCAGCTCCGCGAAGAGACCGAATCGGCCCGTCGTGACCACGACGTAGTCGACCGCCGTGATCTCCAGCAGGGCGTGCGCGATGTCGGATGCGGGCCTCGACGGGTCGGTCGTGATGCCCAGCAGGGCGGCGCTTTCGTAACCCAGGGCGCGCGGGTCGGTTACCGCCGTGATCTGGATGATACCCTGATCGAGCAGATGGCGGACGCGGGTTCGCACGGTCTTTTCGGCCATGCGTGTTTCTCGCGCGATCTGGGCAAAAGACCGGCGCCCGTCCTCCTGCAGATGCAGAACGATGGCGCGGTCCGATTCCGAAAGATCGGCGACCTGCTTGAGGAACCGTTCGGCCATGGCGTGGGTCGGGCCGACCGGACCTAGCGGCCGACCAGAGCAATCGAACGCTGGAAGACCTCGCTGTCGGATTCGGCTAGCCGCTCCAACTCGCCGAAGTGATTCTCGTTGGGCACGTCGTGGCGCTCCATGACGCGGTTCTCCGTGCGATAGCGCTCGACATAGGCGTCGGACTGGCGTTTGAACTCAGGCGTCTCGTTGCCTCCGGCGACCACAAGCTGTGGCGCATCCGTGGTCGGCGCCAAGAACAGCGGACTTTCGCGTTTGGCTTCCTCGACATCCATCTGCGGCCCCTGGTTGATCGACGTATGGACCAGCGGCTCCAGCTCGAAGATGCCGGAGATCGGCACCCCGGCATGGATCGCGTCGGCCGGCATGGCGGGGTCATGGGCGGGCCAGTCCGTCGCCATCATCATGGCCGTGAGGTGGCCGCCGGCCGAATGGCCCATAACAGAGATCATCTCGCGGTCGATCTTCAGATCAGCGGCATTGTGCCATAGCCAAGTGATGGCCCGGCGGACCTGCGGTGCGATGTCGCCCAGGCGGCAATCCGGTGTCAGCGTGTAGTTGATCACCGACACGTTGACCCCGGCCTTCATGAAGGGTTCGGCCACGAAGCTGTACATCGCCTTGTCGCCGCGCTGCCAGTAGCCGCCATGGATGTAGACCAGCACCGGGCCGCCCTCGGCGCCACGGAACAGATCCAGCACCTCGCGCTCGGCCGGGCCGTAGCGCAGATCGAGCGCGACATCCGATTCCTCGCGAAACGCCGCGCAACGTTCCATCCAGCGGACCACCAGGGCATCGAAATCAGGCTCCTTGTTCCTGAGTTCGTACTGAAATTCCAGCTCCTCTGCATCCATGCCCCGGTACAACGCCATTATCTCTCTCCAGAATTGGTGGAACCCGAACCCTACATCCGAGTGTGCGACGAAACATGGCCTTGACTCAATAGCTTTCAACGAATTACGGTCATACCTACCAAACGATCTGCGAAATCCGTACCTCGAAGGGAGAGCGATCATGAAGGTGGGCCTGCTTCAGGAAGCCGAACTCATGCCCGGCATGGATGTTGCCACGCGCTACATGGACATGATCGAAGAGGTCGCGCTGGCCGACCGTCTGGGGTTCTCCTGCTGGGGCACCTCCGAACAGCACTTCTCTCCGCCGCGTTTTGCCGTTGCGGCGCCTGAGGTGCTCTATGCCGCTGTCGCCCAGAACACCGAGAACATCCGCCTGCGCGTGATGTGTGCGGTGCTGCTGTCCTGGAACCATCCCATCCTGGTCGCCGAGCGTCTGGCCACGCTCGACATCGTCTCGAAGGGCCGCGCGGAACTTGCCACGGCTCGGTCCAACAACGTCCACACCATGGAGGCTTTCGGGGTCGATCCCAAGACGACCCGCGAACAGTGGGCGGATGGGATTGAGGTGATCGCCAAGGCCTTCACCGATGATGTGCTCGAACACGACGGCCCGATCTGGAAGATTCCGCCGCGCGAGATCATGCCCAAGCCCGTGCAGAAACCGCACCCGCCTCTGTCCGTCGCGGCATCCAGTGTTGCGTCGCACGTCGTGGCGGGCGAACGTGGGATCGGCGCGCTGTGCTTCGAGAGCTACTTCGGCTTTGAGTACCTGCAGGAGTGCATCGACGGTTATCGGCAGGGTCTCTCCAAGGGAACACAGATGGCGCCGCGCCGCACCGAACATATGGGTCTTTATGTCGCCACCGCCTATTGCGCGGAGACGCGCGAGGAGGCCTGCCGCATCGCCTATGACGTCGCGATGGGCTACTATCAGTTCCTCGTCGACATATATGTCCCGCTCGGCAAGCAGGGCTCGTACGAGTATCTCGACGACAAGCTTCAGCGCCTGATCGATCACCGCGACGACTTCGACTACCTGCTGACCCAGACCCCCTCGATCATGATCGGCACGCCCGAAGACTTCGTCGAACGCATCCAGCGTCTCGAAGAGATGGGCATCGACGAGATCCTGATGCGCATCGATGGTGTCGCCCATGCCGACATCATGCGCAGCTTCGAACTGATCGGCCGGGAGGTGATCCCGAAGGTTTCGGCCAAGGTGGAGGCGGCCTGAGATGGCGCTGCAGTCCTCAGCAGTCCTGCCTGCCGCACCTGGCTTCAAGGAAGCCATGGCGGAGTTTCCATCCGGTGTGACCGTCGCAACCTGCCGCAACGCCCGCGGTGAATCCTATGGCGCCACGTTGTCGTCGGTGACCTCGCTGTCTCTTGACCCGCCCATGGTGCTGGCCTGCTTCGGTCGCGATTCCACCACACTGCAGGCGCTTTATCCCGGCGTGCCGTTCAACGTCCATGTCCTGGCCGAAGGGCAGCAGAATGTCGCGATGGCCTTTGCCGTGCGCAGCGGCGACAAGTTCGCCGGCGTTGCCTGGGACTCCCACCGCGCCGGCCCGCCGCGCCTGGATGGTTGCGCCGTGCTGCTGACCTGCCGTGTCGGCCATGTCATTCCGGGAGGTGACCATATGATCGTGACCGGCTATGTCGACCGTACCGAGATTGCGGACGAGACACGGCCGCTGGTCTATCATCGCCGCCGAATGGCAGCTCTGCCCGAAATCTGAGGAGACGTTCCGATGATCCGCACCTTAGTTATGTACGGCACCCCCGAAGACCCCGCAGCCTTCGCCAAGCACTATCATGAGATCCACATCCCGCTCGTGCGGAAGATGCCGCATCTGAAGTCCTGCGAGATCACCAAGGGCCCGGCCGCGATCGGCCCCGACGGTGGCGAGTATCATCTCGTCGCTATTCTGACCTATGACAGCCACGCTGACATGGAAGCCGCACTCGCCTCGGCGGAAGGCCAAGCCGCCGTCGCCGACGTCGCCAAATTCGCCAGCGGCGGCGTGACGCTTGTGACTGGCGAATACGAGACGGTCTGAACCGCCGAAGACCCCTGTCAATCCGGTATTGAGCCGGGGTCACGACCAGTTAGGCGGATGCTGCTGACCGCAGGGCGCGCCAGACCCGAAGGGGTGTCGCGGGCATGTCGAAGGCGGTGACGCCGGCCTGTGACAGGGCGTCCAGCACAGCGTTGGTCACGGCCGCCGGGGCTGCAAAGGTTCCGGCCTCGCCCGCGCCCTTGGCCCCAAGGGGATTCGTCGTGCAGCGGCTGGCGATGCGCTCGGATTCGATCGCGCACAGGGTGTGGGCCCTCGGCATCTCGTAGTCCATGAAGCTGCCGGTTACGAGCTGGCCGGAGTCCTCGTCATAGAGAATGGCTTCCATCAGAGCTTGGCCGATGCCCTGTACCGCGCCGCCCTGCACCTGCCCTTCCACGATCAACGGATTGATCTCGACGCCGATGTCGTCGACCGCGACATAGCGGGTGAGTTCCGTGCGTCCTGTCACCTCATCGATCTCGACCTCGGCAATGTGGGCGCCGAAGGGATAGGTGAAGTCCTCGGGGTCGTAGAAGCCTGTTTCGTCGAGGCCCGGTTCGCGACCGTCTTCGCCGAACCCTCCGAAGGTGTGGGCGGCCTGCGCCACCTTGGCAAAGGGCACGTTGCGGTCGGTCCCGGCAATGTTGAAGGCGTTATCCTTGAGTTCGATGTCGGCAACTGACGCCTCCAGCATGTGCGCTGCAATTTTCTTGGCCTTTTCGATCACCCGGTCCGTAGCAAGGCCGATGGCGGGGCCACAGATCACGGCGGATCGTGACGCGAACGTGCCCATGCCGCGCTGGATGCGGCTGGTGTCACCAAACACGACATCGATGGCGTCCAGCTCCAGGCCGGTCTTTTCGCTTACGAGCTGGGCAAACGCGGTCTCATGGCCCTGGCCATGGTTGTGGGTGCCGACATAAAGCGTCGCGGCCCCGGAGGGGTGAACCTGGAGCCGCGCACTCTCCCAGCTTCCGACCTGGGAGCCGACGCTGCGGGCATCCTCCGACGAACAGCCGCCGCAGTTGGCCGCATACATCGCGAGACCGTGGCCCAGCAGCTTGCCGTTCTGTCGTGCCGCCGCGCGCCGAGCTTCAAGCGAGGCGTGGTCGGTGCGGTCCAGGGCGCGGGCCAGAAGGGCCGGCGCATCACCGCTGTCGAGACGGCTGCCCAGGGAGGTCACATAGGGCAGCTCCGGTTCGGTCACGAGGTTGCGCCGTCGCAGTTCCGACGGGTCGACCCCGAGTTCGCGGGCGGCCTGGTCGACAAGCCGCTCGGTGACATAGACCGCTTCGGACCGGCCCGCGCCGCGATAGGCATCGAGCGGTGCAGAGTTCGAAAACACGCTTCTTACATCCACAAAGCTCGCGTCGATGCGGTAGGGGCCCGGCAGGACGAAGGTGCAGTAGATTGTCGGCACCGCGGCCGCATGTTGGCTCAGGTAGGCCCCCATGTTAGCCGTGATCGAGACCCGCAGGCCCAGGAAGTTGTGGTCCGCGTCGAGCGCCAGCTCGGCATGAGTCACGTGGTCGCGTGCACCGCTGTCCGACAGGAAGGCCTCGGTCCGGTCACCGATCCAGGCGACATCTCGGTTGAGCCGCCGTGCGGCCCACAGCACCGCCACGTCTTCGGGGTAAATGTAGGACTTCATGCCGAAGCCACCGCCGATGTCGGGCGCGATCACATCCATCCGGGTTTCGGGAACACGGAAGATATCCTTGGCCAGCATGCGCTGAACCTCGTGCACAAGCTGGCAGGACGAGACGAGCGTCAGATGGTCCCGGCCCAGGTCGTAACGTGCCATGGAAACGCGAGGCTCCACCGACATGGGCGCGATGCGATGGTTGACCAGGTCCAGCGCGACGACATGGGCGGCGTTCTCGAAGGCGGCATCGGTTGCGGCCTTCTCTCCGTTGGTCCAGCGCAGGCTGGTGTTATCGGGCCTCTCCGGCCACACTGCCGGTGCGCCGGGTGCCATGGCATCTTCCAGCCGGGCGGCGGCGGGTTTTTCTTCGAAATCAACCGCGATCAGCTCTGCGGCATCGCGGGCGATGGCGTCCGTTTCGGCGAGGACGACGGCGATCGGTTGGCCAACAAAGCGTACTGTGTCTGTCGCCAGCGCGAACATCGCGGGTTTCCATAAGCGTGAGCCGTCGGTGTTTTCGAAGTCCCACTGCAACGGCAGAGAGCCTAGATTGTCGGCCTTCATGTCAGCGCCGGTCAGCACCGCCACCACGCCGGGCAGGCTTGCCGCGTCGCTGATGTCGGTGATCGTGAAGTCCGCATGGGCATGGGACGAACGCAGAAAACAGGCGCGCAGCACACTGGGTCCGACAAGGTCGCCGACATATCTTCCGCGTCCGGTGATGAACCGCCGATCCTCCTTGCGTGGCACTGCCGCGCCGATACCTTGTGCCGTCATGGAACCTCCTGCTGCTGTTGTAGCGCGCCCGAACCCGCTGCGACAAACTCTGGCGATGGCGTCGGCGGCGGTTTGTCCTAAGCTCGCACCGACACGATGGAGGACACCATGGCGGAACACGGCATCATTCTGCGCGGGGGAATGGTCATCGACGGCACGAACCGGCAGCGCTTTGCCGCCGATGTCGCGATCGACGACAACCGGATTGCTGCAGTCGGAGATCTCTCCGGCGACACCGCCGAAACGGTGATCGACGCCACGGGCCGGATCGTCTGCCCCGGCTTCATCGACGTGCACACCCATGACGACCGCATGCTGCGCGACGCCGGCGACATGACACCCAAGGTCAGCCAGGGCGTGACCACGGTCGTGGCCGGCAACTGCGGCATCTCTCTTGCGCCCTTCGTGGCGAGAGAACGGCCGACCGAGCCGCTCGATCTTGTCGGCGGCCAGGAGGACTATCGCTATCCCACCTTCGCGGGCTTCGTCGATGACCTCACACGGCAGGCGCCGGCCAGCAATGCTGCGTTGCTGGTCGGCCACGGCACCCTGCGTGTCGCGACCATGGATGACACTCAGCGCCCGGCCACCGCAGACGAGATCGCTACGATGAAAGAGAAGGTGGCCGAGGCCATGGCCTCGGGCGCCTGCGGGTTGTCGACGGGGCTCGAGTATCCGCCTGCCCGGAAATCCGAAACCGAAGAGGTGATTGCCCTGGCCGAGGTCGCGGCCAAGGCCGGCGGCGTCTATGCGACCCACATGCGAAGCTACTACACCGAGGCCCGCAGCTCATACGACGAGGCTGCCCGCATCGGGCGCGAGGCCGGGCTGCCCGTGGTGATCTCGCACTTCCACTGTCACACAAACGACCATCCGGAAATTTGCGTCGAGGCGCTGGGCTGGTACGAAAAGAGTCTCGCGGAGGGCCAGGAGATCGCAGCCGATGCCTATCCCTATGAGGCTTCTTCGACCTCGATCCTCCCCGATTTCGTCGAGAAGCGGACCAAGGTCCTGGTCACCTGGTCGAAGCCGCATCCCGAGGTCAACGGGCGCTATCTCCACGACATCGCCACCGAGTGGGGCATCGACGATCTCGTGGCGGCCGAGCGTCTGGCGCCGGGCGGAGCGATCTACTTCGGACGTGACGAAGAGAACGTGAAGCGCCTGATGACCCATCCCAACATCATCATCGGTTCCGACGGGATTCCCATGAACCGCCATCCCCATCCACGCCTGTGGGGCACGTTTCCGCGTGTGCTGGGCCATTACGCCCGTGCTCTCGGCCTGATGGAGATGGAGGACGCGATCCATCGCATGACCGCCGCCTCGGCCGACCGCTTCGGTCTCACCGGACGTGGCCGTATCGAGGCCGGTGCCGCCGCCGACATCGTGGTCTTCGATCCCGCAACCATCATCGACAAGGCCGACTTCATGGAGCCCGAACAGCCGGCCGCCGGCATCGACCATGTCTTCGTGAACGGCACGGAAGTCTGGAACACAAACGGACACACCGGCGCTAGTCCGGGCCGGGTTGTGGGCCAGAGGACGGGGTAACGCGGCCTAGTTTGGGAGGCAGCAACCCCATCCGCTGCGCCAGTACTTGTCGTCCGGGCACCAGACGCACCAATCGCCACTGCGACCCTCATAGCTCCCTGAGCCCTTGTGGACCAAGGACCCTGAGCAGTTGCCGCCATTGTCGACCAGAATCCAGATCGGCGTTTCAGCCGGTTCGTTGCAGAACCTGTCCATGGTTGGCACAGGGTCGATCAGCGTCACGCCCTCGGGGAGTTCCGCGTTGTGTTCCGCCATGGCCGCGCGCCAATCGAATGCGTCGTTTTCGCTCGCGGCGCTGTTGTCTGTTGGTTGCGCTTGATCGTCGGTCTCCCCGTTTTCGATAGTCGCCAGTTTTAGTTCCGCATCCTCAGTCAGGTCGTTGGTGTCTGTGAGTTCGTCGTGGAGGGCGTTGATCCGGCCCTCCAGATCTGCGCGATTGGTTTCATCAAAGAGGTCGAGTGATGTCTCGACGTAGTCCTCGACGAACCGGTTGGTTTTCTCGAGATCGAGGATGCCGTCCGTCGCCAGGTCATGCCAATTGTATGCAATGGCCATACGGATCGTCGAAGGCAGGTCACCGAGGGCGCCACCGATACCACGGAACGTATCGGTGTTGCCCATCCAGACCTGCAGCGCGAGCAGCGATGCGATGTCCTCGGCATCGGAGTACGGCAGGAAGTAGAGCGCCCCGTTCGTGTCGCGCAGCATGTATCCCACGCCGTTCCTTCGGAATGCCTCCATCTCGCCGATCTGGTTTTCCAGCACGTTGCCCACGATCAGCACGGCGAGCGACCAGGTGATTGTGGCCGGTGGCGAATAGAACAGAGAGAGGTAACCCAGCGACATGATCGCCGCGCCCATGACGATCGCACGCCGGAAGCCCAGCAGACGGTCGGCCAGGAAGCCGCCGAGCAGGGTCGTCAGCTAGGCGAAAGAGGCAAAGGTGCCGTAGAGCAGGGCGGCATCGGCATCGCCCAGCCCGACCTCGTGGGTGAGATAGAGAACCAGCATGCTGAACATCGTGTAGAAGCCGAACCTCTCCCACATCTCCGTCAGAAAGAGGACGTAGAGCCCCTTCGGCTGCTTCCTGCGCATGGCTGTTTCAGTGGTTATCCTGATCCCCTTGCTCCCAAGAGGGGGAAGCTTAGGCGAGCACTGGCGCTTTGAACAAATCGCGTGATCCCGCGCATGACCTCATGATTAAATCAAGATGTTCACGGGAGGGGCATGATGGCCAAGGTTGTGACGCGGTTTCCGCACAAGGTGACGAAGATTGACACCGTCTGGATCCCCATGCCCGACGGCGTGAAGCTCGCCGCGACGATCTGGCTTCCTGACGACGCCGAAGACAACCCGGTTCCGGCTATCCTGGAGTTCATTCCCTATCGCCGCCGCGATTTCACGGCTACAGGCGATGCGCTTCATCATCCCTACATGGCGGGGCAGGGTTACGCGGCGGTGCGCTGCGACCTGCGCGGCAACGGTGACAGCGAAGGCCTGTTCGACGACGAGTACTCCAGGCAGGAACTCGACGACGGTTACCACGTGCTGGAGTGGCTTGCGGCACAGTCCTGGTGCAGCGGGGCGACCGGCATGATGGGAATCAGCTGGGGCGGCTTCAACTGCCTGCAGGTCGCGGCCCTGCGGCCGCCATCGCTCAAGGCGGTTTACTCCGTTGCCTCGACCGACGACCGCTATGCCGATGACGTGCACTACATGGGCGGCTGCCTGCTCAACGACAATCTGAATTGGGGCACGACCATGTCGACCTTCGCCATGCGTCCGCCCGACCCCGACGTGGTCGGCGAACGCTGGCGTGACATGTGGCTGGAACGGCTCGAAAACGCGCCCAACCTCGTGGCGCACTGGCTTAGCCATCAGCGCC
>CEUQ01137496.1_pt1 | contig 12235 bp, 9 predicted proteins | sample 361491 | NCBI WGS metagenome assembly CEUQ01 (sample SAMEA2622796, study PRJEB7988) | marine metagenome | biome: marine biome (ENVO:00000447); feature: marine epipelagic mixed layer (ENVO:xxxxxxxxx); material: "saline water (ENVO:00002010), including plankton (ENVO:xxxxxxxx)" | depth 120 m | reverse complement strand
AGATTATTTTTTCATTAGGATATTATAAGGATTAGTTATGTTTTCATCATTATATAATAAATTGGGTGCATTTAAAGGTTCAGATATTGCTATAGATTTAGGTACGGCTAATACTTTAATCTGGGTTAAAAATGAAGGTATAGTATTAAATGAACCATCTGTTATTGCTAAAGACATTGTAAGCGATAGCGTAATGGCTGTTGGTATAGAAGCAAAAACAATGCTTGGTAGGCATCCTAGCGGTATCATTGTAGAGAGACCTTTAAAAGATGGAGTAATTTCTGATTTGGATTTAGCTACAGAAATGCTACAAACATTTATTAAGAAAATAAATATTGGGACTTTTGCAAGACCTAGAATTGTAATTTGTATTCCCTCAAGCTGTTCATCATTAGAACAAAGAGCGGTTAAAGAGGCTGCTGAAAACTCAGGAGCTAAAGAAGTTTATTTAATAACAGAACCAATGGCTGCTGCTATTGGGTTAGGGTTAGATGTTTCTTCATCAATGGGTCACATGATAGTTGACATAGGTGGAGGTACTACAGAAATTGCTGTGATTGCTTTAAACGGTGTGGTTTCTTTAAAAGCAATCCGGATGGCTGGTGATAAACAAACTTTATCAATAAAAGAATGGTTAAATACAAATCATCAATTGCAAATAGGCTTAAAAATGGCAGAACATATTAAAGAAAAAGCTGGTTCAGCTATAATTGATAGAAGTCACGATAGAATTAATATTGAGGTTACTGGAAAAAGTGTTATGGATGGAATACCTAAAACAATTACTATTTCAAAAGATGAAGTAACAAAAGCGTTAAGTCTTTCAGTCTCTGCAATTTCTGATGCAATCAGACAAGCATTGGATCAGACACCTGCAGAGCATGCTGTAGATATAAAAGAAAATGGCATTATATTAACTGGTGGAGGTGCTTTGCTTGATGGATTGGACGTATTTATTCGAAGTCGAACTAATCTTCCAGTTTTTGTTTCAGAAGATCCCTTACTATCAATTGTAAAGGGTACTGGTATTGTTATTAGTGATATTAAAAAGTATGTTGATGATAAAATTTTAGTAATGGTATAATTTTAAAAGATAAATGAAAAAAAGAAAATTTAAGCTAAATAGTAAATTAACAATTCTAATCTTAGGTTTTTTTGTTTCGATTTTACTTTTTTTATCAAAAGACTTTAACCAAATAAAACATTTTAAACTCCACTTTTCAAATTTTTTTTCATTTTTATACAAGCCTAAAGCTTTCGTTAATAATATTAATTATCTTGCATCTGAGAATGATTCGCTACTAAATCATATTAAAATAATAAGTGAAGAAAATTTAAATTTAAAACAGCGTATTAGGACTATTAATGACCATCTTAATTATGATAAAAAATTAGATAAACTTATTCCTAATTTCAGTTTTACTCCAGCTAAAGTAATTAGTCATTCTTTAACAAAATCAACTCATATATTTAATGTTAATGTAGGTACAAATGATGGTGTTTCCGAAAAATATAAAGCAGTTATAAATTATGATGGAAATTTAGTAGGAAAAACTTGGTTTGTATCAGAAGAGGCTACACAAGTTCATAAAATATCAGATAGAAATTTTCATGTTTATGTTAAAACTAAAAAGGATATTTTTGGACAATTTTCATTTAAAAGTGGGAAATGGGGCATAATTGAGTCTGTATCTAAACAGTTTGAAAAATCATTAAATATTGGAGATATTTTTTATACAACTGATGATTCAAATATTTATCCTGAAAATATTCCTGTGGCTAAAATTATCGATATACAAAACAGAAGAAATGAGTTAGAGTTATATGTAAAAGTTGAAATTATCGCTGATTTAAATTCATTAAAAAATATATTCATTGTCCAGTAAATGTTAGCTATTATATTAATTATACTACATTTATATTTTCCTGCAATACACTTTAATCATATAGATATTTCACCAGATTTTTTTTTGTTAAGTATTGTTTTTCTTTCAATTAAATATAATAATAGTAAAATTATATTTATCAGTTTTTTTATAGGTTTGATAAATGATTTTTTAATCTCATCTAATTATTTTGGTTTAATAACTCTAATATATACAGTTTTTTCATATCTGTTATTAAGAATCAATTATTATAAAAATAATGCTATATATAATTTATTTATAATTATATCATTTTATTTTTGTACTTTTTTAATATATATGCTAGAATATTCAGATTCATATTTTTTCTATACAAAGTATAGCTTAATTAAGGTTTTTATTAGTTTTATGCTATTATTTATAATTGATAAAATTTTTGGAGTTAGTAAAAAATATGCTAAAAGATAATAAAATTATTAAAGCAAGAAAATTAAATAATGTAATTTTATTAATTTTTTTTGTAATTCTAAGTAGATATTTTTTTATTCAAGTTTTATCTAAACAACAATTTATTCAAGATGCCTCAGATAATAAGTATACTACTATAGAATCAATTCCACCAAGAGGTATAATTTATGATAGAAATGGAACTGTAATAGTTTCAAATAGAAATACATTTTCCATAAAAATTTATCCTAATCATTATGATGAGACATTTAATGAAAATTTATTTTATAAAATGATAAATAGTGCAAAAAAAAGGTCCAAGTTATTTGTTTCTCAATATGAATTTAAAGAATTAGTTTTGTCTCATAAAAAAAATAGCATAAAAAAGTATAAGCCAATCACAATTATTAATTTTATTGATTTTAAAACCAAAGCTCTATTAAGCGAGCACAAGAATGATTTTCCTGGTCTTGTTTTTTCGATTAATCCATCTCGATTTTATCAAGATTCTATAAACTTATCTCATGTTTTAGGTTATTTAAGGCCAGTGCATCAAGATTCAATTTATCCCCATAGTTATTACTCTATAAATGATATTATAGGTATAGATGGTATTGAGAGAGTTTATGAAAAAACATTAAGAGGTATTAAAGGAGAAGAATCACACATAATAAATACATATGGAAAAGATTTAGGTATAGATAAAAAAAGAAGCATTCCATATGTACCAGGAGACGATTTGTTTCTTTCAATAGATTATGATTTGCAAAAATTTATAGAAAATCTATTATCAAATCATATTGGTTCAATTATATGTATGAATCCAGTAAATGGTGAAATTTTAGCTATGGCAAGCGCTCCAGATTATTCCTTATCTCAATTTGTTGGTCCATTAAAATATGACACATGGCAGGCATGGAATAAAGAAAAAAAGTTATTAAATAGATCAACTGCCGGAACTTATCATCCAGGTTCTTTATATAAATTAGTTACCTCAATAATGTTTTTAGATAAACAGATGATTAACAAAAATCAGAGAGTATTTTGTAATGGAAAATTTGAATTAGAGGATCAAAGTAATCCTGATAAGCCTAAAGTCTTTCGATGTTGGAAAGATGAAGGGCATGGAGATGTAAATTTACATGATGCCATAGTTCAATCATGTAATGTTTACTTTTATGAAATGATATTGAGAAATCAAGAAAAAAATAAATATATCATAAATGATTTAAGTGACTATGCAGAAAAGCTTGGTTTAAATAAAAAAGTTGGAATAGAAATTTTTGAAAAATCTGGTCGAATACCTAATAGTAATTGGATGGAAATTAATTATGGTAAGAGATGGCCAAAAAGGGGTAGTATGCCTAATTTATCAATTGGTCAAGGATCTAATTCTATAACTCCACTACAAGCAATAAATTTAATTAATATAATTGCAATGAAAGGAAATTTTGTAAAGCCAACATTACTCTTAGATAATTTACAAGATTTGTCAAAAATAGATATTAGTAAATATGTATGGGATGAATTACAAAATGCTATGTTTGATGTAGTTAATGATAAAAGTGGAACTGCATATTATTTGAAAGATCATAGAGCTATAATAAGAGGAAAAACAGGCACAGCTCAAACGATAAGTAGTACCACAAACGATCAGCTGCTTTCATGGTTTGGTGGGTATATGGAATTTAATAATAGTTTATTTTCTATTGTAGTATTAATAGAAAATACAAATTCAGAAACAAAATCAATTTCAAAAGAACTTTCTAAAGAAATTTTTAATTTTACTTTATCAAGAGATATATATGAATAGAATTTTCAATTTTAATCAAAAATTTTCAATTAGAATTCCAATTTTAGTAGCCATATCATTTTTATCTATCATTTCTTTATTAATTTTAGAATCAGCTGGAAATTATAAAACAGAAATTTTTGGCATAACATTTTCTAGATCACAAAAGCAAATTTTATGGATTTTTTTAGGTTTGTTAATTTTTATTCTAATTCAATTTGTTAGGTTGCGTTTTTTTCATGAGAAAATGGTTTTTTTATATTTATTTTTTTTATTTATTATTTTATTACCTTTTTTTTCAGAAGCTACAAAGGGTGCTCAAAATTGGTTTATGGGATTTCAGCCATCTGAATTTGGTAAAATTATTATTATAATTTCATTAGCTAAAGTTTTATCAGATAACAAAAAGCGTTTAGATAATATATTATTTCTTGCTATGTGTTTATTTCTCGTTCTAGTTCCTATTTTTGTGTTTATTTTACAAAGGGATTTAGGGGCAGCTCTTATATATAGCACTATTTTATTACCAATGTTTTATTGGTCAGGAGTAAAATTTTATTTACTTGCTTTCTTAGTTTCGCCCATCTTTACATCATATACCATTCTTTATTTAAATATATTTAATTCCCATACTAATCAATATGGATACCCTAACACCTTACTAATAATATATATTTTAATAAATTTTATATATATTTTTAACTTTCTAAAAGTAAATCGAATTGGTAAAAGATATAAATTAATATATCTTTCTGCATATTTCATTTTTAATATTTTATTTTCGTTTATTGTTTCTAGTGGATGGGAAAATTTAAATCAATTAGATTCAAATAGAGCTAGAGATTTAGTTGGAAGAATAGAAAATTTTATAATACCTTCATTGAATGAATTTTCTGGAGGTTGGCATATAAAACAATCTATGGTTGCAGTTGGGTCAGGTGGTGTTTTTGGTAATGGGATTGGAAAAGGTTCACAAGTTAATTTAAGATTTTTACCTGAAGCAGATACAGATTTTGTTATTGCAAGCATTGCTGAAGCTTTAGGGTTTACATTTATATTTTTAATAATTTTAATTAGCTATAATTTATTTTATTGGTTAATCTTCTACGCTCAACAATCTACGAATATATTTAATTCTCTACTTATCATTGGTTTTGCATCAATGTTATTTTTTCATATAGTAATAACTATGGGTATGGCTGTTGCCTTAGCTCCAATTACAGGAATACCTGCTCCATTTTTAAGCTATGGAGGCACTTTTACGTTAACATGCTTTGGAATGTTAGGCATATGTAATAATGCTACTAATAACAAATAACTTATTTGTTGATTTGCTGTAAATATAAATATTAAATTTAGGGGTCTATACTTATATTTTTTTATGATTAAAACATTCATCTTATTTTCATTTTTACTGTTTAGTTGTTCTAATATTAAGGAACAGTCTAATTCATCAAATATTAACTTTGATAATGTGCTTAAATATGAAAATTTAACTGATAAAGAAAAGTTGATTGAGCTTCAAATACAACTTTCAAAGCAAGAAGATGTAATTTCATTGATTAATAACAAAGCTAATAATTTACAGTTTTCCTTTGATAGTTTAAAATTATCTAACGATTCAATTATTTTTTTGTTAGAGGAGCAAATTGATTCTTTTAGATTTGAGCAATCGCTATTAATTGGCCCTGAATTTTCAAATAATATAATTAAACTTTACAATAAGGTTAACATTTTAGAGGACAGGGCTTTTTTTATGGATAGCCTTTATTTTGATCTTTTAACTGATATGGTTTTAATTGAAAATCAAATTTCTTCTATTGAGAATAGCATTAAAGAAATAGATGCAATTAATAGGACATTAAAAACTGAAATTAGCTCTAATGACAATTCTGATAAAATTGATTTTAATTATGATTACAAATTAGCTCATGAAATGTATACCAGAGGTAATTATGATAAAAGTTTAGAAAAATTTAGATTTCTTTTAAAAAATAATATTTCTAATGATTTGGCAGATAACTGTCAGTTCTGGATAGGTCAAATTTATTTTTCAAAAAAAGATTATACTAAAGCAATAGATGAGTTTAAAAAAGTTTTAAAATATGATGATAGCAATAAAAAATCTGAATCAATTTATAAAATTGGGTTATCTGAATTAAAGTTAAGTAATAATAATGATGCTAGAGATATGTTTCAAATTATTGTGGAAAATTACCCGAAAAGTAAATATTATAATAAGGCTTCAGAATTTTTGATAACACTAAAATAGGAAAAAATATGAATCAACCTAAAAAAAAGATATTATTTCTTACTACAGAAATATCCCCATTTACCGAAACATATCAGTTAGCTGAATTTTCAAAGAAATTTTCAAATTATTTAAATGATAGTGAGGACTACGACATAAGAGTTTCTCAACCCAAATATGGATTTATTAGCGAAAGAAAATATATTTTAAGAGAAGTTATAAGATTGAAAGAAGTTCCTATTAGATTTAATGATAGCGAAAGAATTATGAGTATTAAATCTGCTTTTATTCCAAATACAAGGGTTCAAGTATATTTTTTATTAGATAATGATTATTTTTTTCAAATTAATCCATTAGTTTATAAATCTAAAAATGGGCAACCAAACAAAAATAATTTTGAAAATTTTTCTTTATTTTGTTTATCACTTCTAGAGTCATTTAAAAAACTATTTTGGTATCCTGATGTTATCATTTGCAATGATTGGCAAACTTCAATTTTGCCTATTTTATTAAAAAATAATTATTCAAATAATGAAAAATATAATAATATAAAAACGATCAATTTCATTCATTCAATAGATAAGTTTAGAAAACTTCCATTAGATTGTTTCAAAAAGTTTGATTTAGATATTAAATATACAAAAAATATGGATATTATTTCTGAATCTATGAAATTTTTTGATTTAAATATTGTTTTAGATGATGATGAAAAGACAGTGTCTAAATTAATTAAAGAGAATAAGTCATTATCTTTGAATTATAAAAAATATAAATCAAAAACTTTAAAGTACCCTTTAGAAAAAGATTCTTGGGACACATTTTATGACAAATTTAATGCTTGCATTAATAAACTTTAATAAGTTTGGTTCGTACTTTACAAATGAAAATTAAATTAGTTTATATACTTACATTGATGATGTACTCATGTGATTTTGAAAATGATCCAATTCCTGTTTCAAATTTAAACCAAGATAATTTATCTTATAAAAAATTTGATTTAAACGCATCATTATCAGATACTGCTAAAACAATTAATCAATTTGGTTTTTCTTCTTTAATCTACGCAGGATCTATTAATGATTCAGACTATGTTTATAGTATTTTTGAATTTGATAAAGAAATATTTGAAAATTATGATTTATGTACAAAGGATAGCCTATCTTTTAAAGAGTTATATTTAGTTTTAGATGTAGTGAAAGAATATTCACCTTATTCATTAAATAATATTAATGAAAACACTAATAATTTAAATGATAATATATCTAGTGATGCATCTCCATTTTTTGCATATTTGCTAAATTATGATGATCTAAAGGATAGTCAAGGTAATAACATATTAAATGATGAGTGGTCGGAGGAAGACTTAAGTTTATTTAGTAATTTAAATATAGAAGATTATTTTCAAATTTATAACTCTGACAATACTAAAAGATTGTTTGTTGAGCCTCATTTAGGCAAATATTATATTAACTTAAGTGAAAAGATGATAAACTCTTCAGATGATTGCCAAACAATCTCAGATCAATCATCTTGTACTGATAATTGCATTTGGCATAAAGATACTTGCCAACCCTTAGAAAAAATTGAACTTTGCAATTTTAATGATATTAGTAATAGCTTTATATTATTAAGCACAAACCCAAATTATAATAAATTATTTGAAATTGCATCATCTGAGTATACAAGTGATTATTCTAATACTGAACCTTACATTAACTTGGTATATGATGAATATGAAGAAATCAATAAATCATCAAATAAATTTATAATAAATAATGTATTGCCAATGGTTGGATCTGCTTTGTATATAAGTGATACTTTGTTAGCCAATTATAATAGATTTTTCATTGGCAACTTTCTTGATAATAATTTAGATGACATTATTAGTTTAGAAGTTAAAGATTCAATAGAATGGTCTAATATTGATTGTGAAAATGGTTTAGATTTTTGTATTGAATCATATGATCTTTCTAATTCAGTGCCTGATCAACAAGAAAGAACATTATTAAATTTAGAAGTAGACTTAGTTAATATTCAAAATTTTAGTAATACAGGAATTAATTTTTGGTTAGATCAGATTAAATATATTGAAAATAAAGTTGATCCTAATGAGGATAATTGGTATGATTTAAATGATAATAGTCTTTGGGATGAGGGTGAGGGTTCAGAAAACAATCAATTGTATGATCAGGGTGAATTTTATTTGGACTATGGTTCTGATCAGTGTCCAGATATTTACGAAGATGGAATTGGTGGTTGTTTATGTGTGTATCCATACAATGAGTGCGATGAAAATTCCTTAATATATAATTTGGAAGGTACAGAAAATAATAATCAATATGATATTGGTGAAACATTTGACGATTATGGAAGTGATGGTTGTATAGATGGTAATGAAAGAGGAGCTGTATTAAATGCAGATGGTTCAGTTAACTCTGAATTGTCTTGGACATGTGGTGATTGTGAAATAAATGAGATAAATGGTAATTGTGATCAGGACCCAAATAATGACAACTATAATATTGATCCTTCAGATGATAATTGGATTGATCTTAATGGTAATAATAATTGGGACTCAAATGAGGGTACAGAAAATAATAATATATGGGATGAAGGTGAATTTTTCCTTGATTTTGGATTAGATGGAATATCAGAAAGTGATATTGGGTTTAAAGATTTTGATGATACAGAATCAAATGGAACATATGATTTTTATGATTTAAATGGAGATGGAATTCAACAAAATAATGAGTTAGGTGAACCATTTTTTGATTATGGGATAGATGGTATAGAAAATTCAAATGAAATTGGTTACAACCCTTCTGGAACAGAAGGAAATAATATATGGAATTTTAATGAATCTTTTAATGATTGTGGAATTGATAACAATTGTAATGATAATGATATTACTGATAATTGGAATATAGATCCAAATTTAGATTTTTGGTTAGATTGTGGTTCTGATCATATATGTCCAGAAGATGATAACTATATTGAGCCAGATGCTAATGGCACAGAGAGAAATAATTTATGGGATGAGGCATTTTGTCAGGATAGTAATTTTTTAGATAATAATGATTGTGAAGACAATGGTTTTACTTGGTTTGAAGCAGAATATTCAGAGGGAAATTCGGTTTGGAATCAGGGTGAATTTTTTGAAGATTTTGGAACTGATCAATTAAATGATGATCAAGAATTGTTTACAATTGACCAAAAAATTAATATCAGTAGTACAGATACTACATTTTATAATAATCTAACACAGTCTGTGGATTTTTATCCTGAATTTATCAATCAAGAATTAGATAGTGTTAAGGTTTGGATTTCATCAATTACTCAAAATGAAAACGATACTAAATTGAATGTAGAAATATCATTTTTAAATAATGTTGATTTATTAGGTTTAGAATTTAATCTTGAACATGACAAATATTCAAAAAGCGTATTTGATTGGAATCAAAAAATTAGAAATATTGCTAAAATAAATAATAGTAGTTACATAAAAGATGCATCTTTGTATAATAACAATTTATATCAATCAAATAATTCTTTATACATGAATCAAGGTTATGGAATTGGAAGCAAATTAAATTTTGATGAATTAGGGTTATTTATTGAAGAAGCTGAGCAAAATGGGTATATAATTAGTGAGCCTAACACAAGTATGAAATTATATTTAAATAAATCAGATCAATATGATTTAAGGTCAAGCTCATACATAATTAACTTTAATGAATTAGATTCAAGTTCTTCAAATTTAATTTTTTCATATTTTGTTTCCAATGATCCTGACTCAATAATTGTCCCTATAGGAAACTTGTTGCAGAATTATGTTAATGGCATATATGATTATAATGAAGGGATTGGGTTGAGCTTAGAAACTAATTTATATCCACCAATATATAACTTCAATAACATATTAATTGATACGTTAAAATCACCCTCAATAAAAGTATACTATTTTAAATGAGAACTAAGATTATCATACTAGCTTTTTTTACAATATTATTCTCCTATGATTCTTATATTTCATTTTATGGATCTGGTGAAAAATTATCTAAGCTTAACCCATCAAATATCTCTCTGGGCTGGTCAAAACTTTTCGATTCAAATACTAATCACTATATTGGTAGCTTAAGTGGACTTTTTAAATCAAATAAAGTTAGGCTATCCATGGCAAGTGATTTTAATTTTAATTCTATTAATGATAATTTATATTTCAGTCAAAAAATCAATTATTTTAGTATTTTGGTTCCTATAAAAAATAAAAAAACAACTTTAGGGTTAAGTTTGGCTCCTATGTATAGAATCAATACAAATATAATTGAAAATGATTATAATTTCATTCAAGGTAATCAAGAGAGTCAGCCGTATGCATATAAAACAGAATATGATTTTGAAGGTGGACCATCTGTAGCCTCACTTATGTATTCAGCTAAAGTATTTAAATATGTAGATTTAGAATTAACTCTGGGTTTTCAAATTAATTATATTTTTGGTAGCTTATATTCAACCATTAATCATAGTACTTTTGATATTGTTTATGATGAAGATGGTAATTTTTTGCCAACAAACGAAATTAATGATTACTACACATCAATTAGTAGTTATTCAGGTTATGGCGTTGATATGCAGCTTTCAATTTCAAATGATGAACATGAATTAATAACATCATTTAATTTCTCTGATCAAATAGATATTAATTATTCATTTTATGATGATGCTATTCCAGAGCAATTAGAGTTAGGAATAAACCCTGATCAAGAAAATACTTACAAACTTACTTCACCTTTTGAAATTAATTTAGGGTACGCTTACAAATTTAATCAAAGTAGAAAAATAATTATTGAATATTATAAGTATAGTCCTTACAAAGCAAGCTCTGACTTTAACCTTTTTAATAATTCTGATGTAGATAAAAATAGGATTTCATTAGGCTACTTTACTTCAATTTTTGATGGAAAATTTTCATTAAGTTCTGGATTTTATAATATAAATACTTATAATGATCAACTAGAATCAAGTAAAAATGGATTAACTTTTGGGTTAGGTATATATACAATTCCAAATTTATCATTAGACCTATGTTTTGAATTAGGTCAAAATAAAATTGAATATAATGAACCTTTATCAGAAAAATATTTTAATATATATTTAGGTATAACTGCTGCAGATACTTGGTTTAAGTAAAAGAAAGGTAACACACAATGCAACTTTATTTAAAAACTTTATTTTTATTACTATCAATGTTACTATTTTCATGCTCTACATCTAATGTTGTAGCGATTGAAAGTTCAACGGACACAAATGTAGTTGATTCACAAGATGAAGAAATCATTGAATGTGAAGAAGGTGCTCCACCTTGTGATGTTCTGGTATCATGGGTTTATGACGCATATATTTCAAATGAGTTTGATGAGGTTATTAATGAGGGAAAACATGCAATTGCTTGTAATTGCGCGGTAACTCATGCTGAGCAAATTTATCCTTTTTTAGCAAGAGCTTATGTTGAGCTTGGTGAAGATAGTAAAGCTACAAATTCGATTGAAAAGGGTTTATCTTATTCATCAGAAAATCTTGAGTTAATTGAGTTAGCAATCTGGAATTCTAAAAGATTAAAAAATACTGAAGAAGAAATTTCTTACTTAGAATTATTGTTAACTATTAATAACAATCCTAAAAATTATGAAAAATTGTCAGAGGTTTACAGAAGAGAGAAAAAATATAACGATCAAATAAGAGTTTTAAAAGATTGGTTAAAAATTGACCCTGATAATAATAAACCTAATGAAGAACTTAAATTGGCATTTAAAAAAACAGGAAGAGATGAATTTGAAATTGATAAAGATAGATGTGAAAAAAATCCTGAAAACTTTGATT
>CEUQ01005650.1_pt1 | contig 12299 bp, 12 predicted proteins | sample 361491 | NCBI WGS metagenome assembly CEUQ01 (sample SAMEA2622796, study PRJEB7988) | marine metagenome | biome: marine biome (ENVO:00000447); feature: marine epipelagic mixed layer (ENVO:xxxxxxxxx); material: "saline water (ENVO:00002010), including plankton (ENVO:xxxxxxxx)" | depth 120 m | reverse complement strand
AAAATTTCTTAAAACAATACCCGGACTAGAGAATGTTAAAATTGAGAAGCATGGATATGCAATTGAATATGATTATGTAGATCCAAGAGAATTAAGCCACACACTTGAAGTAAAAAAACTTCCAGGCTTATGGCTTGCAGGGCAAATCAACGGGACAACCGGTTATGAAGAAGCCGCTGCACAAGGTCTAGTGGCCGGTATGAATGCTGGAAGATCTTCTCAGAATGAATCTTGCTATAAGTTTGATAGGGCCGATGGCTATATTGGAGTTTTGATTGACGACTTAGTAACGAAAGGCGTAACTGAGCCATATAGGATGTTTACATCGCGATCTGAATATCGGCTAAGTCTCAGGGCAGATAATGCTGATCAGAGATTAACAGATATTGGTATTAAGCTTGGCGTTATCTCAAATGCGCGCAAAACCTTTTGGAAAAATAAAAAGAATAATCTAGAACTATTACGAAATATATTAGTGACATATAAACTAACCCCAAGCAAAGCCCGTAGTATAGGTCTAAAAATTAATTTAGATGGAAAAACTAGATCGGCTTTTGATTTATTGGGCTATCATGAAATTAGCCTAGAGAAAATTTTGAGTATTTGGCCGGACATTAAAATACAAGACCAATCAATAGCTAAAACTATATCAGCAGAAGCAACATATGGCCGTTATTTGGAAAGACAAAAAAAAGAAATTGAAATATTCAGAAAAGAAGAGTCAAAAGTCTTAAGTGATAGAATAGATTACAATTCGATTAAAGGTCTATCAAATGAACATAAACAGAAACTTACAAAAATTAAACCCTCTACTCTTGGTCAAGCCCAGAGAATTGACGGAATTACACCGTCAGCTATTGGTCTTATATTGTCCCATATGAAAAATACGAGCGGGGCTAAAACTGGCAACTAATCAAGATTTAAGCATTCCTTATTTAACAAAGGAAAACAAGAAAAAGTTAAAAATTCTTCAAGATGAGGTTATAAAAAATAATCTAAACTTTAATTTAATAAGTAAATCTTCAGAATTAAATCTATGGAATAGACACATTATAGATAGTGCGCAGCTGCTAAATTTTTTTCCTAACGAGCTAAAAAGATTTATAGATATTGGTTCAGGAGCAGGCTTTCCAGGGCTGGTGGTAAAAATTCTAAACAGTTGTCTAGAGGGACATCTTGTTGAGTCAAACTCTAAAAAAGCTAATTTTCTCAAAAAAACATCAAAAAAAATTGGTATCGATATTAATGTCCACAATGAAAGATTTGAGAACCTACACAATCTTAAAGGTGATAATAGTTATATTCTTACCTCAAGAGCTGTTTCAAGTCTTAAAAACCTTTTAAAGTTAACTGCTTCTTTTTTTGATACTGGATCAATTGGGCTTTTTCATAAAGGTGAAAAATGGAAAGCCGAAATTAATGAAGCAAAAAAATTTTGGTCGTTTGATTTTGAAGCCATACAAAGTCTAACAAATAAAAAATCAAGAATAATTATGATAAAAAATGTTATAAGAAAGTGATCATGGTAAAAACTTATTCCATCATAAATCAAAAGGGCGGTGTGGGAAAAACAACAACTACAATCAACCTCGGCACAGCCATGGCCGCATGTGGCGCTAATGTTTTAATAATTGATATGGACCCTCAAGGAAATCTATCTACCGGGATGGGAGTTGAAAAAGTTAAAAGAGATAAAGGGGTATATAATATTCTGATTGATAATTTATCAATTAATGATGCTGTAGTAAAAACTGAAATTCCTAATTTAAACTTAATACCTTCAAACGACGATCTTTTAGGTTTTGATATTGAATTATCTAATGAGAGTGACAGGGTCATGAGGTTAAAAAAAGCTCTAGAAAATATAAATTCATATGACTATATTTTACTTGATTGTCCACCCTCATTAAGCCTACTGACACTTAACGCTCTTGTTGCATCAACCGGTGCCTTGGTTCCTCTTCAAGCCGAGTTTTACGCCCTTGAGGGCCTAAGCCAGCTGCTCAAGACTATTGAAGAAATTAAAAATTCCGTTAATCAAAATCTTATGCTTGAAGGTGTTATAATAACAATGTTTGATGGAAGAAATAATTTATCAAATCAAGTTGAGCAAGATGTAAGATCATATTTAGGCACCGAAGTCTTTGCCACAAAAATACCAAGAAATATTAGACTATCAGAAGCACCTTCTCACGGTTTGCCAGCATTAATATATGATCATAAATGTTCTGGAAGTACCGCTTATATAAATTTGGCCAGAGAGGTTTTAAATAAGTCTGGATGGGTAATAGAATGAAAAAGAAAAAAGGTTTAGGCAAGGGTTTAGCTGCATTAATAGGAGAGGAAGAGAGTTTAGGCAATGATAATGATAAACCTAGTAATGTTTCTGATCAAAACTTAAGACAAAGTGATGAGATTCCAATAGAGTTTCTGCACCCCAACAAAAACCAACCAAGGAAATTATTTGATGAAGGGAAAATAGGCGAGCTAAGCCAATCTATTAAACAAAAAGGATTAATATTACCAATACTTGTAAAAAAAATTGATGATAATAACTATCAAATAATCGCAGGTGAAAGAAGATGGAGAGCATCTCAAAAAGCTGGATTACATAGTGTCCCAGTAATTGTAAAAAATCTCGACGATAAAGAGATCTTAGAAATTGCGTTAATTGAAAATATGCAAAGGGAAGACCTCAACCCGATTGAAGAAGCTGAGGGAATTGCAAGATTGCAAGGCGAATTTAAATACACACAAGAAGAACTATCAAACATACTAGGTAAATCAAGGCCCCAAATTAGCAACACAATTCGATTATTAAAACTTCCTCAAAAAGTTAAAGAATTTGTCCAAAACAAAACATTATCTGTCGGACATGCAAGAGCTCTTGTTGGTCTGGAGGAAGCTTACGCTATAGCCCAAGTTGCAATTAAGAAAAATATGAATGTTAGACAACTAGAAACTTACATCGCATATGTTAAGAATAAAAGAGGGAAAAAGAGCACTAAATCAAAAGACCCCAACATATTGTCATTAGAAAACGAAATTACCCAAATGTTGGGGTTAATAATTAAAATTGACCATAAAGACAATGAAAAGGGTAAATTAGAAATCTTCTATAATAATCTGGAACAACTGGATGATTTGATTAAAAAACTAAAAAAATAGTTATTTTGTTGCTGCAGCCGTTAAACGCAAAACAATATTTCCTGATATCGTTTTAGCTAGCTCAGGTGATTTTTTTAAATCAGTTTCGCCTTCATTTATTAAAGTAAGCGCTCTCTCTGTTTTATTAATATTCCAAAGCTTTAATTGTTTAGTAAAATTATCCTTTTCCTTAAAAAAAATAGGAGGTCTTAATTCATTCATTGCCTGGGTCAAGTTTTTACCATTTTCCATTGCAATCAATGCATTATGGATTCTTTGAAAAAAGTTTGATAAAGAATTGATGACTTGAATAGGCTGTTGTCCATTCAAAGAGAGCTTATTGAAACAAAAGAAGGCTTCATCTACCTTGCCAAGCGCAACAGAATTGCATAAATTTTGGATCTCGACCGGTTTATCTGCGAAAAGAACTTTGTTAACAATATCTATATCAATTTTTTTATCTTTATTTTTAAGCATGTAAAGAAAAATTAATTCTAGGTTTGTTTCAAGCATTTTATTATTCTGTCCCGTAAAGGAAATAATCTTTTGTTTCGCATCTTGAGTTATGGATAGTTCATTTGAGTTCATATAGTTATCGATAAAAATATTTGTATCTTTCAGAGTATCTTCATAAAAAGGAATTACTATAAAATTCTTTGAACTTTCAAATAATGCTCTTAGTTTTGACTTTGGACTTAGTTTTCCCGATTTAACCACAATAAATGAATTTGCTGTTGGGTTCTCTAAATAATTTTCTAAGCACCCTGCTTTATCAGTATCAGAAAGATCAATTCTAACTACTTTTATCCCTCCACCAAGATTAATTGTGTTGATTTCATTAAAAAAAGTTTCAGCTTGATTTAAAATAATATTTGCGTCTAATTCCTGTGCTCCAAGTATCTCATCATTGTCTTTATTTAGCTCATTATAGATTTTTATATAATTTTTATTAACGCGATATTCATTCGGTCCATATAAAAGGACACCAGATTTTTCTATGGGTGGTAAAATAAGTTCATTTATATCAGCTATTTTTCCCTTCATTTTACTTTTTTTGGTTTTTTCTAAAAAGAGCAAGTTGCCTTCTCATGTCTTGAACAATTAAAATTAAAATTCTATTTCTAGTATCTTGTTCATTAACATAATTAGCGTATGGTTCCGCAACTCTATTATACGCTGACGATATTAAAGATTCTCCTCTAAAAACTTCCTCCTCATCTTTTTCTTTTTTTACATAAAACTTAACTGATATAACGATGTTCTTTCTTAAAACTTTTTCATCTTCTCTTATATCTATATCTTCCGATTGCTCATCAATGACAAAATCAATTATGTAGTTTTCTGAAGTAGCACTCGAACTTAAAACATTTGTTAGACCTTTATAAATTATCCTTGAGCTTTCGTTTTGAACACCTGGCGTATTAACAACAAAACCTGATAATGAATTATTATCATAAAGTGGTTGAAATCCACATGAGGCGAGCACAACAATACTAAAAAATAATATTACTAATCTATTAAACGACAAAATTAAGAATCCTTCCTTTAACATAAATTACTTTTTTAATTTCTTTTTCAGCTAAATCACCTTTTATTTTATTGTTATTTTTTGCTGCCTTAATTGCATCTTCTTCCCCAGTTTCAATTGGGATGCTTATTTCGCCCCTTTTCTTCCCGTTAATTTGAACAATTAATTTTGTATTTTTATCTTGTATTAACCTTTCTTCAAATTCAGGCCACGCTTGCTTACAAGCTAACCCTTTAAAACCTAACTGTGACCATGATTCTTCAGCCAAATGTGGGATAAATGGGGATAAAATAATGATTAATGACTGCATCATTTCAGATGCAGTATCACTGCTTAGACTCTTCTTGGTTTCTGATTTAGACAGTTCACCTATGAAAGAATAAATATTAGCAATGGCTTTATTAAATGCCATTGATTCAAGATTGAAAGTTATATCTTTTATGCATTTATGTAAGGTTTTCTTATATTGCATTTGTTCATCTGGGTTTTTTGGGGATTTATCTTCTATAATTTTTTTAAAATCTAAAATAGTTCGCCAAATTTTGTTTATAAATTTATTCGCAGAGTCGATACCCGATTCAGTCCAAAAAATATCTCTATCTGGAGGAGAGTCAGAAAGAACAAACCACCTTGCTGTATCTGCTCCATAAAGTTTTATAATATCGTCGGGGTCAACTATATTTTTCTTAGATTTAGACATTTTTTCCGGTGACCCAACTGAAATTTTTTCACCAGTTTTTTTATGATAAGCAGAATTATCTTTCTCATTTTTTGTAACAAGATATGGTTCCACCCATTCACCTTTTACATTTGTATATGTTTCATGACAAACCATTCCTTGAGTGAACATACCATCAAAAGGTTCCTTAATTTCTAAATGTCCGGTAATTTTTAACGCCCTGGTAAAAAATCTTGAATATAATAAATGTAAAATTGCATGCTCAATACCGCCAATATACTGATCTACTGGCAGCCAGTAATTTGCTTCATCTTTATTAATTGGTTTCGAGTTATCAAGATCACAGAATCTCGCAAAATACCATGAAGAATCAATAAAAGTATCAAATGTATCAGTTTCTCTTATAGCCTTAAGACCAGTCTTTTTACATACAGTATGTTTCCAAGTAGGGTGTCTTTCCAATGGATTACCTGGTATTGTAAAGTCTATATCCTCAGGTAAAGTTATTGGCAATTCACTCTCAGGAACTGGTATTATTTCTCCATCTTCTCTATACATAATTGGGATAGGGCATCCCCAGTATCTTTGTCTCGAAATGCCCCAATCTCTTAATCTATAATTAATTTCTCTCTTACCAATTTTCAGTTCTTTAAGCTTATCAATGGCAGCCTCTTTTGCTTTTTCTATACTTAAGCCATTGAGAAAATTTGAATTTATAATAGTGCCATCCCCAATATACGCTTCATTTTTGATTAACATATCATGTTTATCTACATCTTCTGGACAAACAACAGGCAAAACAGGAAGACCATACTTATTAGCAAAATCTAAGTCTCTTTGATCGTGTGCAGGACAACCAAATATTGCGCCTGTTCCGTATGACGATAATACAAAATTGGCTATATAAACTGGAAGCTTTATATTGTCATCAAAAGGATGTTGAACAAGTATACCAGTATCAAACCCCTCTTTTTCAACTTTTTCAATAGCTTCTTCTGAAGAAGCTATTTTTTGGCACTCTTTAACAAAATTAAGCGCATCATCATTATTCTGTGATATCGCCGTTGCTATTTCATGGTCAGGTGCAATAGCACAAAAACTCGCGCCAAATAATGTATCGGGTCTTGTGGTATATACCTTGATTTCATTCTCAATTTTTGAAAATTTTCCAACAATCTTAAAGCCGAAAACTGCCCCTGATGATTTTCCTATCCAATTTTTCTGCATAAGCTTTACTTTTTCAGGCCACTTATCTAATTTTTCTAATCCATCAAGAAGATCATCAGAAAAATCTGAGATTTTTAAAAACCATTGGTTAAGTTTTCTCCTCTCAACAACAGCTCCTGATCGCCAACCCAATCCATCAATCACCTGTTCATTTGCTAATACTGTTTCATCTACTGGGTCCCAATTAACTTCACTTTCTTTTCTATAAACAAGATTATTTTTATAGAAATCAATAAATATATTTTGTTGATGTTTAATGTATTCATGATCACATGTAGCAAACTCGCGATCCCAGTCGATGGCGAGACCAAGTGATTTTAATTGATCTCTCATGCTATCAATATTCTTATAGGTCCACTCCTTTGGGTGGACTTTATTTTCCATAGCGGCATTTTCTGCTGGCATACCAAAAGCATCCCACCCCATTGGATGCAAAACATTGTCGCCTTTTGTAATTCTGTATCTGGTTATTACATCACCAATTGTATAGTTTCTAACATGTCCCATATGAATTCTTCCTGACGGATAAGGAAACATTTCTAGAATGTATTTCTTTGGAAGATTCTTGTCGGATTTTTCTGGAGAAAAGGGTTTCTCCTTCGACCATAAATCTTGCCAATAAGGTTCTATCTTTTTGGGGCTATAATCCATTAAAATACTTACTCAAATGCTTTGCTTCCAAGCCTCAGCTCTCTAGCCTTTGTAAGAATTGAATTTTCTATGAGTTTTGGTGTCTCTGGGTTTACTTCGGCGTCTTCCCATTTATTATTAGAATTAACTTGTCTAAATACTGACACTTCAAGAGCATCTGCCCTTAATCTTCTATCTTTGATGTAAACAAAAACCTTGGTTCTTTCATTTACAACGCCCTCACCACTGTACCAGTCAGTGGAAATTATACCGCCAATTGGATCGCTCTTATCTATCGGCATAAACATTAAACTATCAAGGCTTGCGCGCCAAAGAAATGCGTTTACAGCCATAGAATATTGTGACTGTTCAATCTCAGAAATAGACTTTTCTGATTTATTGCCACAAGAATTCAATATAAATATTATTATAAATAAAAAAGTAATTTTAAGAGGTATATTCACTTAAGTCTCCCAAGAAAGTTAATATTTATTTAATGTCAAAATTATTGTTCTAAACTAAACTAAAAATAAAATAACTTCATCAATATTAAATATTTTCTTTATTTAGTAAAAATGATCTAAAATTAAGTTATGGAAGAAATAATAAATAATTATAAATTAATTATGGAACAAATTAAAGCTTCAGCCGATCAAGCTGATAGAGATATGGATGAAATTAAATTAATTGTTGTAACCAAAAAATTTAATTCTGAAAATATTAAACCATTGCTTGATATTGGCCATATTTATTATGGAGAAAACAGGGTTCAGGAGGCCTTAGATAAGTGGCCAGATTTGTTAAATGAGTACATGAGTACAAAATTAAGTCTTATCGGACCTCTTCAGACAAATAAAGTTAAAATAGCTTTAGACCTTTTTTCATCTATACATACAATTGATAGAAAAAAAATTGTAGATAAGATAAGTCAATATCCAGAAAAGCTAAAAAAAATTGAGGAACTTTTCATTCAGGTTAACCTGGCGAATGAATCTCAAAAATCAGGTATATCAATTGGAGAATTTGACACCTTTTACGCAAATACTGAAGGAAAATTAAAAATTGATGGTTTGATGTGCTTGCCCCCAAAGGAAGATGATGCATCAATTTATTTTGCTTTTTTAAATCAGATGGCAACACAAAAAAATCTACAAAAGTTAAGCATGGGAATGAGTTCCGATTTTAAAGATGCTATATTATTTGGCGCAACCCATATAAGGGTTGGTGAGGCAATTATGGGGAATAGAGTTGGATAATATACAAGCGAAAATAGCTTTAATTACAAATGATTCTGATTTATCAGATCTGCTTGAAGAATCTTTTTTGATGCATGGTAAATTTTCAGTTTCGCTTTATACAAATTCTTCAGTTCATAATCTTATAAAAAAGGTAGACCTATATGATGTTATATTAATATCAAATGATGTTCTTGATGAAAGTGATAAAGAAGTTATCTTATTTTTCAGAGGCATTGGAAAGAAATCTTTTTACCTTGTAAAAAATATTATTAAAAAGAATTTTCTTAAAAATAAAAATATTGTGCCGAGGTCTATAATTAATATACCTTTTAGCTTTCATAATATTATTCAGAAAATTGAAATTTTTATTAGAGAAGAGACAAAAAAAATGAATAATATAACAAAAGGAAACTTCTTACTTGATGTCAATGGGAGAAAAATCACCTTAAATAATTCACATGAAAAATTAACAGAAAAAGAAACAGAAATATTATGGAGACTTCTTAATAAAAGTGAACATAGAATTACTCAAAAAGAGTTACTTAAGGAAATATGGGGATATGATGAGGGTATTGAGACAAGGACACTCGAAACTCATATATACAGAATAAGAAAGAAGCTCATTTCAGTTGGTGCTAAAAATTATAAAATTAATAATATTGATAACTCATATGTTTTAAATATTAATTAAGTCAATGAAATTTGAAATCTGCGATAACAGGAACATGATCTGAAGGTCTTTGCCATCCTCTAATATTTTCCTCAATATGTGTACTTTTTAAATGGCCTGCCATTTTCTTGCTTATCCAAATGTGGTCAAGCCTTCTGCCTCGATTAGATTTTCTCCAATCCTTAGCTCTATAGCTCCACCAACTATAAACTTTATTATTATATCCTTGGGTTAATCTTATTGCATCTTCAAATGGAAAAGATTTCATGAGTTTATCCAATTTCTTAATTTCTATCTCAGTATGGCTAACAACATTCTTTAACTGCTGATGAGACCATACATCTTTTTCATGAGGTGCTATATTTAAATCTCCAACTAAGATAACATAGTCTTTGTCTTTTGATTTTTTATCCAAGAATAATTTTGTTGCTTCATCTAAAAACTTAAGTTTATGTTTAAATTTATCATTCTTTTTTGGATTAGGCTCATCCCCACCCGCAGGGACATAGAAATTATGAATGGTAAGCTTATTTTTTTTGTATAGGAGTTCAATGCTAATATGGCGCGCATCATCTTTTTTACAAAAAATTTCTTTGCTTACTGATTTAATTTTGTGTTTAGATGCAATACAGACTCCATTATAACCTTTTATTCCAAAGGCTTCAGTATTTACAAAACCCATATTTTTAAAATCTTGAAAAGGAAAATCTTCTTTTAAACATTTAGTTTCTTGGAGACACAATATATCTGGGTTTAATTTTTTTACTGCTCTTTTTACAGAGTTAATTCTTAACCTAACTGAATTTATATTCCAGGTAATAAGTCTCATATAATTTTTACGAGTCTAAAATATTTTCCCACATTTCATCAATCATCATTTCATAATCAAAATCCATAATAATTGATGTATCTTCATATCTTTCTACTATTTGTGCATCAGGAAAAATTCTAGGATCATTTTTATAGCTATCTTTAAGAATATCAAATGCCATTAGGTTTGCTGTCGCAAGTTGGTTATTTTCAGCTATATTCTTTCCTATATTTGCATCTAAAATTGCATTTATGTAGTAATGCGCCGACTCTTTATTGTTAGATTTAGCAGATATGCAGATTATGTCCTGCCAAATTAAACTACCTTCCCTAGGATAAACAAAACCAATATCATCATCCTGCTCGATTACCTCAAGAGCCTCTTCATTTGTAGCAATAGCTAAATCAACTTCACCATCTAATATTAAAGCTATACCATCTGAATTACCAAAATTCTTAATATGTTCTTTTTGTCTTTTAAGAAGACCTTCAGCCTGATTAATCCAACTTGGATCATTTGAATTGGCAGATATTCCAATATATTTTAAAGCTAATTGGATTAAAGTCCTTCCATCATTAATTAAAGCCACTCTTCCAGAATATTTATCTGAATCTAGGAGCCACCTCCATGTTGCAGGGGGGCTATCAAATTTGTCTTTTCTATACAAAATACCAATTCCTCCCCAGGTCAATGGGATTGAGTATTTTCTTCCATTATCATAGTTTGAGTTCAAGAATTGTGGATTTATGAAACCTATATTTGAAATTAAGGAGTTATCTAACGTAGCAACTTTTTCCTCGTAAATTGCTTCCTCAATTAAATAGTTCCTTGCAATTATTACATCAGCGCTGTTTTCATAGTTTGCAAAATTAAGACCATCTTTTTTTGAATAAAATGATGTTTGTACTGGGATATTTATTGACCTATCTAATTTTGATAGATCTTTTTTCTCAATATATTCTTCAGGCATTACTACTGAAAAAGATATTTCTTCTTGAGCGTTCGAATTTTCCGACCAAAAAAGAAAAGAAAATATAATGATACCAGAAAAAAACTTTATTAGACTTACACTTTTTCTATGTTGCTTTATTTTATTCATACTTACCTCTGCACATTAAACCATATACTTTTATATATATAAGAATTTCTAATGAAAACATTATTTTGTAATAAAATATTGTTTTTGAACACTTTCTAATAAATTAATTTTAGAAAAATAAATATTCGTTTCTTTTTTTTGGTTATCAAGATATTTCCATCGACGCAAGATAGGTTTTGGATAATCAAATATAACTTCTAGAGAATTTCTTTCATTTCCTTCATCAATATTGATAGAAATTTTACCAACATTATCGTCAATAATTGAATTATCTAAATATTTGTCGATATCAGAATTATTTTCTAAGAATTCTGTTATGGGGTTATTACTGATCAAATAACTTTGAAAACTATCTGATTTTCTTTCTTTAAAGAATAATTTACCAGATTTATAAATTATTACGGTTTCATTTGGTAGGCTGTAATGAAAAGCAATTTCTTTTTTATCATTTATCCAAAAATTTCCTTTAGATATATTTCCAACATAATCAATTTGAGTAAAGGCTCCAGTAATATTATAGAAATTTTCTACATATAGTTTTATTTCTTGTTTCCATATATTTACTTCTTCGATATTATTTTTTTTATCATTATTTCCTAAAACTTGAAAAGAAAGAATTGTTATTAAATAAAATGTTAAGAACTTCTTCATATAATGAACTTCAGAGAAGCTCCCTCTTTCCTTGGGCGTTTGGTGCGGAAACTATACCTTTTTCCTCCATCTCTTCGACAATTCTTGCTGCACGGTTATACCCTATTTGAAGCTTTCTCTGTATATAGCTAATTGAAACTCTTTTATCTTTTGTAACAATTGTCACAGCCTGGTTATATAATGTATCCTCGCTACTTTTCTCAAATGAAGCTAAATCATTTCCCTCTTCTTTTTCTTCAACTATTTCATCTATATAATCAGGGTTCTCTTGTTTTCGAATATGAGAAACTATTCTTTCAACTTCTGAGTCTGATACAAATGCTCCATGTACTCTTGTAACTCTTCCGCCTTCAGATAAAAATAACATATCCCCATTGCCTAGTAATTGTTCTGCACCCATCTCGTTTAATATGGTTCTACTATCAATCATTGAGGCTACTCTAAAAGAAATCCTTGTTGGAAAATTTGCTTTAATAGTACCTGTAACTACATCTACACTTGGCCTTTGAGTTGCCATAACTACATGTATCCCCGCCGCTCTTGCCATTTGTGCCAATCTTTGAACTAAATGCTCAATATCGTTTTTTGCAACAAGCATCAAATCTGCCATCTCATCTAT
>CEUQ01022202.1_pt1 | contig 12330 bp, 14 predicted proteins | sample 361491 | NCBI WGS metagenome assembly CEUQ01 (sample SAMEA2622796, study PRJEB7988) | marine metagenome | biome: marine biome (ENVO:00000447); feature: marine epipelagic mixed layer (ENVO:xxxxxxxxx); material: "saline water (ENVO:00002010), including plankton (ENVO:xxxxxxxx)" | depth 120 m | reverse complement strand
ACATAACGTGAGCATATGGAGTTCCTGAGAACATAACGTAAGGCTCTCCTGAATTAAAATCAGTAGTCATACCATCAAGTGATGATGGATCTTTTGGCATTCTCATAAGGTGTGGTCCAGATTCTATCCAATGTCCTTCAGCCGCGTCCTCTTTATTCATTACCATAGGTTTAGTATTATCCTCACCCATATCACCGTGCAACATCCAAGCATATCCATCTTTCTCCATAACATCACCTGGTACTGTGCCTTCAAAATATGCGATTACCCACTTAAAAAATTCAGCATCTCCACATGCTGGCATAGCTTCGTGTGGATCAACCCAACCATTTTCTGGATCTGACATACCTCTAGGGTTAGCTGGAACACAAGTCCAACCATTAGTTCCTTCTCTCAATAAATTACCTCCAGGGGCATCGTATACAGCTGCACCTTCAGCAATAAATTCAGGCGCTGCGGTTGAATAGGCCCATACTTGCCACTCAACACTTGTGTGTGGGCCATCTGGCTCACCGTCCATACTCATTACCATTTCAGAATTATTCGTTGGTGCTGAGCATGCTGCTACTATAAAAATAGCAGAAATTATTAAATATATTTTTTTCATAGTTTTTTATTAAATATAGATTCAATATAAAAATTAAATTTTAAAAACTATAATATTAGAGTAAAGTAACAGATCACCCTGAACATTCACCATCAGTCCAAGATGTGACCCCATCTCTTTCAGCATAACATGAATTAGAATAGGTTTTATTATCACATCCACAAACAGGTTGATACTCTTCGGTACAAATCCTACCATCAAGACCATCAATTTTACAGGGAGTAGTAGAGTCTTTATCACAACTGATAAATAAAAAACTAAATAATATTAATAAAATGTATTTCATTTTCAATTTATTTTAAAGTTAGTTACATAATATCCAATTTCCTCATCTATAATCATCTCATCCATATCAAAATAAGCATCAGTTGGGAAGCCATAAGACTCATCATATTTAACTGAATATTGAAAAGGGTCTTCACTCAATTTTTTTTCAATTATAGCAAACAGTTCATTTAAAGATTTTACATTCCAATAAATACTCTCGAGTTCTTCTTGAGAAACATTCTTTCCGTTAACTTTTTTAATAATATTATTAATTACCTCAATTTCGTTAGGATCAGTGTTCATACAATAACACGAAACTTGCATAGTAAAAGAATAAGAATTAATATTTGACTTTTCCCATTTCTCTTTTGCAAGAGCAAGATCCATTTCTACAGAATTGATGTTATGATCGGATGAACAAGACATGCACAAGATTAGGAAAGCAAAAAAAATACTTTTTATCATATCTTCGTTTTAGACAAATCTAATCAAAAGGTTTACATTTAATTAATAAGTGACTTACCTGTCATCTCATTAGGAATTTCTATCCCCATCAAATTAAGAATGGTTGGAGCAATATCCCCTAACTTTCCATTTCTCAGTTTTATATTTTTTTTATCTGATATAAGAATAAAAGGAACAAGGTTTTTAGTGTGATAAGTATGTGATGAACCGTCATCATTTATCATTTTCTCAGAATTCCCGTGATCTGAAGTTATGATAATATCATACCCATTATTAATGGCGCACTCCGTAATTTTTGAAACCTCAGTGTCAACCACTTCACATGCTTTAATTGCTGCATTAAAATTTCCAGTATGTCCTACCATGTCAGGGTTTGCAAAATTAAGACATGCAAAATCAAATGATTTATTATTTAATTCCTCAATAAATTTATATGAAACTTCACTAGCACTCATCTCTGGTTTTAAATCATAAGTAGCAACTTTTGGTGAATCACACAAAATTCTAAACTCTTTATTAAACTCCCTTTCTCTTCCTCCTGAGAAGAAAAAAGTAACATGAGGATACTTTTCTGTTTCTGCAATTCTTAACTGAGATTTATTATTTTTTTCTAGTACCTCACCGAGAGTGTTATTTAAATTTTCTTTATCATACAGTATATTAATTCCTACAAATGATTCGTCATAATTTGTCATTGTAATAAAATGCAAATCTTTCTTTTTTATATTTATTTTTAAATTGTTTTCTTGGGTAAGAACCCTAGAAAGTTGTCTCATTCTATCAGACCTGTAATTGAAAGAAAACAATACATCTCCATCTTCAATTAAACTCACTGGATTCCCATCTGATTTCATACATACTATAGGCTTAATAAATTCATCTGTCACACCATTTGCATATGAATCTTTTACTGACTTTATTATATCGAACGACTCTTCTCCAATTCCATTCACAATGGCATCATAAGCAAGTTTAATCCTCTCCCATCTTGAGTCTCTGTCCATTGGATAGTATCTGCCACAGATCGAAGCTAAGTTTATATTACTGTCATCTATATAATTTAAAAGCTTAGAAATTTCAACCACTCCATCATTTGGATTTGAGTCACGCCCATCAGTAAATAAATGTAAAGAGATATTATCTAAATTTTGACATTTTAAAAAATCTAAGATCGAATAAAGGTGACTTGAATGTGAATGGACTCCCCCTTCTGATAATAAACCCATTATATGAAAGTTCTTATTATTTTTTTTTGAGTAATTGACTGCTTTCATAAAATGATTATTCGTTTTTAAACCATTATTTGAAAGTGAATCATTAATTCTAATCAAGTCTTGATTTACAATTCTACCTGCACCTATATTCATATGACCAACTTCAGAATTTCCCATTTGGCCTTCTGGAAGACCAACATCTTTTCCAGAAGCTGAAACTTTAGAATTTGGGTATTTTTTAAGTGCATTATCAAAAAAGGGAGTATTTGCATTAAGAATTGCAGAGGCATTAACATCACCACTTAGCCCCCATCCGTCCATTATAATAAGGATTACCTTGTTATTCATCATTCACAAAATTAATTATTGAACTTTAGGTATTTACATTAATTATTAAAAGATTTAAGTATGGTTTTAATATTGACTCTATTTTTTAACTTTTTTTCATTGAGTAATGAATCCATTCAAGATATTATCGACGCATTACAAATTAAAAATTCTGAAGAAATTATTAAGTTTTTTGATAAAAATGGAGAGGTAAACATCAATAATAATATTAAAAAGGGAAGTGATTATAAGCTTATTAAAGCGTTAGATGATTTTTATTTTAATAATGACATTAAAGTTTTCAAAGAAATTCATAAGGGAAACTCTGAAAATAATCTAACTTATATTCTTGGGGAGTATACTTCTAATTCCGATATTTACAAGGTTTTAGTTCTAATCCAGAATCAAGATGACATCCAAAAAATTATTAAAATTAAAATAGACATAGAAAAATGATTGTTAGGACAAAAAAATTTCAAATGGAAAAAAGCCAGTATATAAAGAAGGGCTTTTTCAATCTCCTTAAAGAACAATGGTGGGTTTTTGTTATATATATTGGAATATGTGGAATCTATTACTTTTCACCATCAGTTTGGTGGATAATAGGTGGAACAATTGCTCTCTTTATATATATTTTATTTTGGCTCATTCAATTTTTTGGGGTTACCCAGGTTGAACAAAGTAGTTATATGTTTGGTAGAAATTCCTACGAAATATCATCTGGTCAAATAATGATGAAAATCAGTAATAAACAAGGGATGCCAATAAAATGGGATACCATACAGAAAGTTATTATTCATGAAGACTGTTTCTTATTTAAATTAAATATTGTCCAGTATATAATATTTCCATTTAGAGTTTTTAATAATGAAAATGAAATACGATTTATCAAAAGTATTTTAAGCAGAAAGGGTTATGTTAAATGAGTGATAATCAAGAAGCGGTAAGTAAGGCCATTGAAGTTTCTGTTAAATTTTGCAGCTACAGGGAAAGATCTGAAAAAGAAATTATAAAGAAACTAACTGATAAGAAGTTTTCTAAAGAAATTATCTCATCAACTTTAAGAAAAATGAAGGATCTTAATTTTGTAAATAATTTAAGATTTGCAAAATCTTTCTCAAGGGGAAAAAATAGAGGTAATAGATGGGGGAAAATTAAAATTCGTTATGAGTTAGTTGGAAAGGGGCTTAATGATGAAGAGATAACAATAGGCCTTGATAGTATTGACTCAAAGATGTATAAAGAAAGTCTAAAAAAGAACATTGAAATTTTTAGAAAAAAAAATAAAAGTGATAATAAGAATAAACTAATAGGTCATCTAGCAAGAAAGGGGTTTGAAATGAATCTCATACTTAACTATATATGATTTCATTCCTATTAATATAAACAATATTTGATGCTAATCTCAAAATCATAGATAGCGTTATAATTAAAACATTTTGATTTAAATTTTGAGGAATAAAATTCCATAAAATCAAAAGAGAAATTAATACTGCTATATAAAAAATCACATAAATAATAAACCATTTCTTATGTGTTTCTCTTGCAAAAAGAAAGGGTAGAATAAAATTAATTGGGAAGGCCCACAGGATATTAAAGTTATTTTTTGAGAGATGGTCAGTAAATCCCCACAGATATATTATTAAAAGACCAATCAAGCCCGATCCACAAAATAATATAAGGTCAAAATATTTATATTTTAAACCATATTTTATTTGCCTAAATGATATATAAATTGATATTAATAGAATAATTATAAATATCAATTTTGGGGAAAATATTGATTGCTTATATTCATTGTAATCCGGAATATAAGTTAAAGTTTTGTTTACTAATTTTTTATTGTCAAGAGTTGCTATCTCCAAACCAGTAAATAAATAGTCCGGAAGATACATTTGATCTAAATTAGATGCTTCAACATCAATAGATGAACCTAAACAAATATCTATACCTAAATCCCCCCACTGATTTTTTTTCAAATAGAGATCCATTAACCCTCGAAACGACATGCCCTCACCTTCTGATTTAAATTCTACTCTTTCTTGAAATACTGAAAAAAGTACATCTCTAATTTTAGTAGCACAATTATTAAAAATATAGTTGTACAAATAAGTACTATTTTCTGGTTGAACATTTTTTTCTAAATATTTGAAAAGAAGCATTTTATCATTGTCATCAATATCTAAAATTTGTTCTTTAATAAATCTGTTTTGACTTTTATAAAATGCCTCAGCTGATTTATAATTATACTTTCCAACCTTGTACAATAGCTTACCATGCAAAAAATTTAAATAAAAATTGGGTTGATCAAAATCAAAAATTCCATAGTTGTAGAAGTAATCAATACCATTTGAGGGATCCCAAAATCTAATTCCGCTATGACCAAAGGCACTATATAATTCATTTTCATATGGACCAATAGTAATTACCGAAACCTGAGTACTGTTAGATCCAAAAGACTTAAAATTTATTAGAATAAAAACTAAAAAAAATGTAAAAAACTTATTTACCATGAACGACTAAAATTATTTCTCCTTTAATGTTTTTGTTTTCTATTTGATTGTACAATTCTTTTAAACTCCCTCTAATATTTTCTTGATATATTTTTGTTAATTCTCTTGAAATTGATGCCTTTCTTTCAACACCAAAATTATCAATTAAATCATTTAGTAATTTTTTAAGTCTTTTTGGTGACTCATAAATTATTATTGATCTTTCTTCATCTGATAAGAATTTTAACCTTTTATTTCTACCCTTTTTTACTGGTAAAAAACCTTCAAAAACAAATTTATCTGATGGCAACCCAGAATTTACTAGTGCTGGAATAAAAGCAGTAGGTCCAGGGAAACAATCTACTTCAATATCATTTCTTATTGCTTCTCTGATTAAAAGAAATCCTGGATCCGAAATTGAGGGCGTTCCAGCATCTGAAATTAATGATATTTTCTTTCCAGATAAAATAGATTTTATATGACTAGATAATACTTTGTGCTCATTAAAGGAATGGTAAGATTTTAAAGGTGTTGAAATTTCATATTTTGATAATAGTCTTTTAGAAACTCTAGTATCTTCACACAATATGTAGTCAGAATTTCTCAATGCATCAAGTGACCTAAGCGTTATATCATTTAAATTTCCTATTGGAGTAGGTATGATATATAATTTTTTTTTTGAGGTCATAACAACTTATCAATTTCAGATGAAAGAAGATGATCCTTTTCTGATATAATATTTCCTAAATCGTGGGTTGTTAATTCAATTGTTACAGTATTATATGTAATTTGGATTTCTGGGTGATGGTTATTTTTTTCTGACAAAATAGCCACTCTATTTACAAAGCCCATTACCTCAATGAAGTCTTTGAAAACAAACTTTCTTACTAATTTATTGTCAGTATTTTTCCACATATTTATAATGAAATAACTCCTTTTATCTTTGAAGCTTTTTCATAAATATAAACTATTTCACTAGAATTTTTTACAAATTGAGTAAGTGTAATTGATACATATTTTCCCTTTGCTGATTTTTTTTCCTTAATCATAGCATCCGGAAGCAAATCAATAACATTCTGTTTTGAAGATGATTTTATAATAAACTTAAAAACATATTCAGTTGGGAAAGAATACTCTTCTTCAAGAGCTGCTTTAAAACTCTTAAGACTGGACATTTAATCAGAAGAATTTATATCTATTATCTTCAATTTCAGAAAATAATTTAATTGCATTATCAATTTTAAGAGGAGAAGTGAATTTATTAGCCTGTAATAAATTATTTGCGTAAGTATCATAAGATGACAAAGTATCTGCTCTATTGATATTATTAAGTTTTAAAATAATGACACCTTCGTCGATTTTAAAAGGCTTTGTTAATTCATTCTCTTCCATTGAAAATGCGACTCCAACTGTTTTAGGTGAAAATCCAACATTTAAAATTGAGTTGGAATTTAATGTTAGGTCGGGCATATTATATATATCTCCATTACTATACTGCTCTTTGGCCTCATCCAGAGATGAGTAATCTTTGATTAGCTCAGAAATATATTCAGATTTTTTATTATCAATAATTTTCTTGCGCACAGCATTTTCAACCTCAGTAATTTCTTTTGTCCCCTCAGATTTTATATCAGAAATCTTAGATATTACATAACCGTTATCTAATTCAATAACATCAGATAAATCTCCAATTTCTCTGTCATCATCATAGGCCCAAAGAAACACACTTCTTGCATTATTTAGTAATCCTAGAACATCACCATTCTTATCTATATCATCTTCTACAAGAGCTTCTTTACCTTCAGATATAGAAAAATCCGAAAATGATTTTTCACTGGATCTAGAATCAATTTTAAATAATTCTGCAGATCTATATACATTATTCCTTGTGTTATCGCTTGGTATAATTTCTTTCTGTATGGTAGCAACAAAGTACGAGGTCTTAGTTTTTTTCTGAGTCACATTAATTATATGAAAACCAAATTCTGATTCGATAATTCTCGGTATAAGGCCTGTTCGATTTCTAGAAAAAACAGCATCTTCAAAAGGCTTTACCATCATTCCCTCAGAAAACCAACCCAAGTCTCCACCGTTTTGAGCAGATCCATCTTGGCTATATGTTCTTGCTGTTTCATCAAAATCGCTTCCACCTCTTAAGAGAGATAATATTCTATTTGCTTCTGATCTAACCGTTGTTTTGTTTGATTCATTAAACTTAAGAAGAATATGTTTAGCTCTAGCTTTAAAAGATGTATCATTTTCAATCTTAGATAATTTTCTTATTATAATTTTTCCGTCTTCGTATTTAAAATCTGTAATAAACCCAACATTCTTACCAACAAGATCAGTTGGTAACTGATCTATATTGAATTTTGAGTAGGGATTAAAACTATCCGAATTTAAGAGAGAAAAGGTTGAGTCATTTATATCTTCAGACGATAATCTATTTTTAATTTTATTGATTTCCTCTTCAAAATACAATGTATCCTCTGATGAGGGTAATAATTCAAAGAATACGTATTCAATTGATCGTGATTCTTCTTGCTTGAAATCATCACTATTTTTTCTTAAGTAATTTTTCATCTCGTTAGATGACACTGAAAACAACGAATCTGGAATCTTATAGAAAGGAACAAAATAATATGATAAATCCAGACTCGAAGAAGTATTGAAATATTCTGATTCTGACTCCAGAGAATTTATATTAGTAGACATTGATATTAAATTATCATATTTAGCTCTTAGCCTCATTGGCTTTAAATTTGATTCAAATGAAAACCACGCCTGTTGTTGAGCCGCAGGTTGGTTAGATAAGTTTTGTAAATAAGAAATAACGTTATCTACACTAAAGTTACCAGTCGATGGATCTGTAAAAGCCTGAATAATCATTGGATGAACATTTTCACCTTGAACCATGTCAACAGACTCTTTATCCGAAACCTGTAGACCCAATTCACTAAACTGACTCATATAACTAATATCATTTATAAGTTTTTCCCATGCTTGATCCCTAAGATTAGATATCTCCTGATTATTTGGAGATCTTCCATTGTTTAAAGTAAAATTGTAGGATAACTGCTCATAAACAGAATTAAAAAGAATTAAATCTATTTCCTCTCCATTAATCTCACCTATAACATTCTGATTTTGACCACCTATGCTACTGTTCGGGCCAAGAATATCTCCAAGAACAAATGCAGCTATTGAAAAACCAACAACTACCACGAGAAACTTCCCCATTTTATCGCGAAGAGTACTAATTATTGCCATATATAATTATTTAAGATGCCAAAATTAAATTTTTCTATCTAATTATCTTACAATCTTCCTAAAAAAAACATTATCGATTCTGTTATTACTTATAGATAGAATTTTAATTGAAAAGTCTTCAAATGATAATAATTCATTCTTTTTTGGAATATTTTTTTGAGAGTGGAGAATAAAACCACCCAGTGTATCATAATCACCTTCTGGAATATTTAAATCATATTTTGAGTTAAGGTAATCAATCTCTAGTCTCGCACTAAAATTATATGAGTATTTATCAACCTTATCCTCCAATAAATTATCAGCATCAAATTCATCGATTATTTCTCCAAAAATTTCTTCAATTACATCCTCTAATGTAATTATTCCTGAAGTTCCACCGTATTCATCAATTACTACTGCAATATTTACCTGTTCAGATATAAATTTAAATAAGACATCACTCGCTAGGTTTGTTTCGTTAACAAACTGAATTTTTCTAGTAATCTCTTTAATATTTTTTGGTTTATTAAATAAAGACAGTCCGTGACAGTACCCTATAATTTTATCGATTGATGACTCATAAACAATAATTTTTGTGTGACCAGATTTCTCAATAATTTTATTTAAATCCTGTATACTTTCAGTAATATCTATTGAAATAATTTCTGTTCTAGGAATCATACAATCTCTGACTTTCACATCTTTCAAATTCAGTGCATTATTGAAAAACTCTGTTACATTTTTTGACTGAATTTCTTTATCTGATACTATGATTTTTTTTACATAATCATTTAAATCTGTTATTTTAAAAACTAATTTATCCTCAGAATAAGTTTGTTTCAAAACGTCTTTAATTAAAAATTTAGATAGTATAAGTATAAATTTGACCAATGGGTTTAATACAAAATAAATAATTATTAGAGGGATAGAAAAAGTAGTAAGTAGCCTATCGGGATTAATCAAAAAAATACTTTTAGGTATATACTCAGCAGTAATTAATACTATTAAAGTTGAAATTAGAGTTTGCACAAGTAGCACCGATAAATCATTATTTATAATTGTTGGTAAATTTTGAATTAAATAAGGCTCAACTGTCTGAGCCATTACTATACCATAGACTACTAAAGATAAATTTATTCCAATTTGAAGAGTAGCAATTAGCTCAGAGCTATTTTTATTCAAAATATCATAAATATTACCAAAAAAACTATTGGAATTAGATTTGATTTCAAAGTTGAGCTTATCCCTTGATACATAAGCTATTTCTAATCCAGATAAAAGACCTGAAAAACCAAGACAGGCTAATATTAAAATATATTGATTTTCAATAATGAACATTTCTATTTCAATTTATATAAGAAAAAAAACAAAAATGATAACATGTATAAAAAATATGAATTCCAAAACCCAAGTTTATATGTTAATACTGAAGCCATTAAAAAAAATAGAGCGGCTAAAATAATTAGGATGGTTTTAATTTTCATCAATATCAATAATACCGGAAGGTTTAATAATCTCATAACTAGAAAAATCCTGATTGGACTCCATTCCCTCACCACTATGAATTTCATCCCCTGTTTTTATCGTTACAAATTTTTGTGTTACAAATTTTTCGTCATTTGGATACCAATATAATTCTTCCGTTCTCAATTCATCTCCAGTTTCTATGTTAAATAAAACTACATTCCCAGTTGCTTTATAATAATTTTCATTTTCAAATTTAATTACATGGTTAGCTTCAAATGTTGCAGTAATAGAATCACTATTTCTAGAGTAAATATCCATATAAAGTCCTTCCGGGTATATCTCCTCACCCTCATCAAAAACTTGATAAAGCTCTGATTTAAGCTGAAATCTTACTTGAGCAGAATCTGTGAAAAAAGTATTTAGATTTTTAATCTCTATAAGTGGCCCATCATAATTCTCTTCAATTTTTTTAATGGTATTTTTTGAACAAGATGAAAATATAATGAGTAAAATAAATAACTTGTACATTAATAAAAACTGGAATTAGTTTTCTGATTCTTTCTCTAAGATTTCTCTGAGATCTTTAACTATTTGTCTAATTTCATTTTGATCTTTCATTAACTCAACAATATAGTATTTAAGCTCAGAAAGACCTGCAGAATTATCTATAGATGGATTATTACCAGATGGTGCAATTTGAACATTTTCGTTTGAACTTAATGCCTCATTATTGCTAGTATTTAAAGATGATAAATTTGCTATTTCATCTTTGATTTCTTGAATATCAGTTTTAACGGAACTATCATCAATTTTTTTAACTAATTCCTGATAGGTTTGAACTATCTCCTCAAGATATTCCTCATCAATAGAACTAGAAATTTTTGAATTACTTTTTTCCATAGCCTTTGATAAGTCTTTTAGCTCCCTTGAAAGATTATTATCTCCTTTACCAGATCCTTTACGATCATCATTTAATATTTCTTTAGCTAATTTTTTAATTTCCTCTATTTCTTTTGAAGTAAATATTTTGAAATCCTCAAGATCTTTTTTTGTTTCATTTTTGAAAGTATTAAATTCAGACCTTGTATCTGTTAACGCTGTATTTGCTAGTAGTTGTAATGAAAAATTCCGAAGATCATTGATGTCATTTTGCAATGATCCAATATAATAGACGATACTATCCGAATTAAGATTATCTGTCTGTGTTATTTCATCTCTTTTCTGTAAGTTGACATTAGCAAGAGTAACTTGTTTTAAGAGTTCGGTTGCTATATCCAAATTTTTTCTTAACTCTTTAACCTCCTCTGAGTCATCTTCCCTAATTATAGTATTAGTTGTACTAAAACTTTTTTCCTCAATCAAATTTGAAATTTTATCTAAAAATTCCTCATCATCTATAGGGCTTCCATCTTCAGAAAGTTGAGAAGATATTTGTTCAGAAAGAGTGGAAAGATCGCTCTGTAACTCAGAAAATTGGCTCGAAACTTTAGATATGTCTCTTCCAATAGATTGAAGATCCTCATCATATATATTTGTATTATCTTGAAGATCAGCAACAAAATCAACATTTGATGCTAAAATACCTCTATCGTCAGAGGATAACGCTTTAGATACAGAACTAAGGGCACCAACCATAATAGAAAGTATAATACAAACAAGTGATACTTGTAATGAGAAGTGTGCATAATTTTTGTTTTTCTTTTTGAAAATAGATAACCAATAAGCTAATGAGATTAAAGCAAAGACGACTAAACCAATAACTATATCAAATATGAAATTTGAATATAAAGGAATTAAAAAATCTTGTATTACAAAAGCAATTCCTGCATTCAAAGCTAGATTCTTTGCAAAAAGCCTAAGAACTGGAACACTTGAAATAAACTCATCTAAACTAAACCCTTTCATTACCTCTTATTTAACGTAACATCCTCATTTACCCAGCACCCTGTATTCATTAATTCCCCTACTTCAAGGTTTTCATTAAAGAGTTCCTCCATAGAAGGAAACTGTTCTCTTGCCTGATTAGCTTTAGAGTCTAGTCCTGCTCTTTTAAACATTTTATAGGCTGCAATAAATACAAGCCTATCCTTCACCCTACTTTTACCTTCTCTACAATCATCATAAGAAGACATATATAAATTTCCAATTAATTTATATGCATCCTTAAAACTAGGATTCAAGGTCAGTGATTTTCTTGCATTTTGTCTTGATTTAATTTTATTACCGATTACAGCATATAATT
>CEUQ01020613.1_pt1 | contig 12358 bp, 9 predicted proteins | sample 361491 | NCBI WGS metagenome assembly CEUQ01 (sample SAMEA2622796, study PRJEB7988) | marine metagenome | biome: marine biome (ENVO:00000447); feature: marine epipelagic mixed layer (ENVO:xxxxxxxxx); material: "saline water (ENVO:00002010), including plankton (ENVO:xxxxxxxx)" | depth 120 m | reverse complement strand
TCTCAGGAAGTCAATTTCTCCACTGAAACAATTCCACCAAAGGACGTCTCGTCGATCCTAAAGTTGGATCAGGATTCATGGGACGCAAACCAGGTTCAGCTTGTGGCCGAATATCACCGCCGCACCATGCCTGAATTCTTACAGGCAACCGCGATCTTGCGATTGATTCAATGCGAGCAAGATCGACTGGAAGAGAATTATCAGGACACCATGGTCATGCGGGACAGGGACACACCACGCGACACCAACATTTTGGTTATCGGTCGATACGACAATCCACTGAATGACGAAAAACTGTTTCCTGACACTCTGGCAAGTGTTGCCCCCATGCCTGCAGATACCCCAAAAAACCGACTCGGACTGGCCAACTGGATCGTTTCGACAGAGAATCCGCTAACGAGCCGAGTTACAGTGAACCGTTTTTGGCAGCAATTCTTCGGCACGGGTCTGGTCAAAACGACAGAGGACTTTGGATCTCAGGGGGAATTGCCCAGTCACCCTGACTTACTTGACTGGCTAGCGGTGGATTTCCAGGAAAACAACTGGGACATTAAACGACTAGTCTATCAATTCGTTACCAGTGCAACCTATCGTCAGAGTTCGGCGATCATTCCTGAATTACAGGAAGTCGACCCATACAACCGCTTACTAGCTCGAGCACCTCGCTTTCGTCTGGCTGCTCACACAATCCGGGACAATGCACTGGCCGTTTCCGGATTGCTTGTTGAGAAACTAGGCGGACCTTCAGTGAAGCCCTATCAGCCTCCCGGATTGTGGGCCGATTTCAGCTTTGGGAAAATCAAATACCAACAGGATTCCGGGGACGCTCTGTACCGCCGCAGTCTCTATACATTTTGGCGACGATCCCTTTCGCCTCCCAATATGTTTGACGAAGCAAACCGACAGACGTGTGAAGTTCGAACAAAACGCACGAACACTCCGTTGCACGCTCTGACACTCCTGAATGACAAAACCTTTATCGAAGCAGCACGATTCTTTGCCCAAAAACTAATTCTGGAATCTAAAGAAGACCGGCAACGATTCATCAACGCCTTCGAACAGGCTCTGGCGCGACCTCCCACGGAAGAAGAGATTGGCCTTATGCGAGACATTGTCGCTGTCACAACAAAGCATTATCAGGAAAACCCGGAAGAGGCGGACGAGTTATTAAGTGTTGGGGACAAAAAATCAGACGAATCCATCGAGGTAATTGAACTTGCAGCCTTCACTAATCTCGCCAATATCATCTTCAACACAGACGAATTCATCACCAAAGAATAGTGACCGCAATGAACCTCATCGATCAGCACAATCAGGCCATCACTCGCCGACATTTTTTCGGTAAGTCCAGTGTCGGCATCGGTACCGCTGCATTGGCAAGTTTGCTGAACGAAAACGCAACCGCAGCCGACCTACCTGGAATCTCACATTTTGCTCCCAAAGCGAAACGCGTCATTTACCTATTCCAAAATGGTGCTCCTACCCATGTTGATTTGTTTGATCATAAACCAGACATGCAACAATACCGGGGAACGGATTTGCCTGATTCGATTCAGCAGGGACAGCGACTAACGACGATGACTCAGGGCAAAGCTCGAAAAGTCCTGCCCACCCCCTGGAAGTTTCGCCCCTACGGAGAATCTGGAACCTACATGTCAGAATTGGTTCCTCACATGGGATCCATCGCCGATGATTTGTGCCTGGTACGTTCCATGTACTCCGAAGCCATCAATCATGCGCCGGCTATCACCTTTCTATTGACCGGGTCAGAAATGCCCGGACGTCCCAGCATGGGCGCTTGGCTATCCTACGGGCTAGGCAGCGATAATCAGGATTTGCCAACATTCTGTGCCATGACGAGTCGGGACAAAGAAGCCTCCTGTGGCCAGATCTTTTATGAATGGTATTGGGGCGCAGGATTTTTGCCGACGCACCACCAGGGAGTCAAGTTCCGAGGCACGGGGGATCCGGTCTTATATCTTTCCAACCCCAAAGGAATTGATCGAGGCTTACGAAAACAATTACTCGACCAACTTTCTAAATTCAATCAGATAAAACAACAGGAAGTCGGAGATCCCGAGATTCTAACTCGTATCTCACAATATGAGATGGCCTACCGCATGCAGGCCTCCGTTCCGGAATTAGCTGACATCACGACCGAACCTCAACATATCCTAGACCTGTATGGCCCGGATGTCACTCGTCGAGGCTCCTTCGCTCAAAACTGCTTACTGGCGCGACGTTTAGCCGAGCAGGGCGTGCGTTTTATCCAATTGATGCACGCCGGGTGGGATCAACACAACAATTTGCCAACGCAACTGGCGGTTCAGGCCCGCGATACCGATCAACCTGCAGCCGGCCTGGTCAAAGACCTCAAACAGCGTGGTCTGCTCGATGACACTCTGGTCATTTGGGGTGGGGAATTCGGACGTACTCCATTTGTTCAGGGTGATATGAACAACCAGAAACAACATGGCCGTGACCATCACCCTTACTGCTTTAGCTTATGGATGGCTGGCGGCGGAATCAAAGGGGGAAGCACTTACGGCCAGTCTGATGATTTCTGTTATAACGTTGCGGAAAATGGTGTCCATGTACACGATCTCCAGGCGACAATTTTGCATTTACTTGGCATCGATCATGAACGGCTGACCTACCGATTCCAGGGCCGTCAATTCCGGCTCACCGACGTGCACGGCAAAATAGTCAAACCCATTCTCGCTTAAGAACAGATAGCTATGACCGAGCAACCTAATGTCCTACTGCTTACCGCAGATCACTGGCCCGGATCTCTTTTGGGTGCTGCCGGACACCCTGCCATCGAGACACCCACACTGGACAACCTCGCACGCAATGGAATCCGCTTCACAAATGCCTATACCGAATGTCCGGTTTGCATTCCTGCACGTCGAACTCTGCTAACGGGAACGACGCCACGAACCCATGGCGATCGCACCTTCCAGGTCGAACTTGGTATGCCGGACTTCCCAACCATTGCCGATACCTTCCGAGCCAACGGTTACCAAACGTACGCCTCCGGCAAGCTGCACGTCTATCCTCCCCGAGCCCGTGCTGGATTCGATGACGTGCAACTATGCGAAGAAGGGCGTCCCCAAATGGGACCTACCGATGACTATGAAATATATCTGGGCGAGGTTGGTCAGACCGGCAAACAGTTTCTTCATGGAATGAGCAACAACGATTATGTGGCCAGGCCATGGCATTTGGATGAAGCGCATCATGCGACTAATTGGATCACGCGTGAAATGTGCCGTTTCATTCAACGACGAGATCCCACTAAACCCTCGTTTTGGTACTGTTCTTACACGCATCCCCATCCACCATTGGTGCCTCCTCAATGGTATCTCGACGTCTATCAAAACGCTGAAATACCTGCGCCCTATCACGGAACATGGGAAACTTCAGCCGACACGATGCCTTGTTGGATGAACAACCGCCTCATTCATACAGACGACATGACCGATAAGCAAATTGAATTTGCACGGAAAGCCTTCTATGCACTTTGCACTCACATCGACCATCAGATCCGAGTGGTATTGGGAACGATCCGCGAAGCGGGTTTGCTGGATAACACCGTGATCATGTTTTTGGCGGATCATGGAGACATGCTCGGTAACCACGGCCTCTTCGCGAAACGCATGTTCTATGAAGACTCTGCTTGTGTACCCATGCTACTTGTCGGAGCCAAAGGAGACCAACGAATTCAACCTGGCTCAACCGACAACCGCCTGGTCGGACTTCAGGACTGCATGCCCACCTTACTCGATCTCTGCAACATCGAAATACCTGACAGCGTCGATGGACTTTCGATGATCTCGAGCAAGCAACGGGAACGTCTCTATGGTGAATATGGCGAGAGTTTTGAGACGACCCGTATGCTTCACGACGGACGCTTCAAACTGATTTACTATGCGGCAGGAAATCGTCTGCAGCTGTTTGACCTGGAATCCGATCCACACGAGCTCACCGACCTGATTGATTCAGCTGAACATCAAAGCATTCGTGAGCAGCTGACCGAATCTTTGTTGGACGAATTCTACGGCGCCGATCTAGATCTCGTTAAAGAAGGAACGCTACAGGGATTACCGAAGCCTCCGAAACAGGCGCCGGATCGTAATTTATCGCTACAACGCGGCACGCATTGGCCCGTCCCACCACAGTAGAAGGCCCTGGCTGACATATATTTCGACGCAGATCTTATTCGATGCAGATCAGCCACTCTCGTCGTGACGCACCGGATTCGTCAATCGTCCGCAGGAAGATTTGGTTCCCGCTGAAAGCCGGCGTTGCCATATGACCGGTACCCAGTTGATTCTTTGAAACCAATTCGACTCCATCCGCTTTTGGCTTGAAGACCCATGTCGTGCCTGCTTCACTCGAGACATAAATATGTCCATTGGCCAGAATAGGGCTCGCCGAAAACCCACCAGACAGCCGTTGCTTCCAGATTTCCTCACCCGTGTTCTTATCCCACATGTAACCGATGCTGTCGTCAGTGACCGTAAATAAGTGTGCGTTCAACACCAGCATGGAAGGGACGTACGTTCGAACGGTGTTTTTCCAAATCAGATCACCGCTGCCATCAGCTTTCCAGCACCAGGTCTCCCGCTTCGGATATCCACCACTACTGAAAATCAAATTTCCATCAGTGGCAACATTACCAACCACTTCCTCTGTCGTCCCTTCTTTCTGCCAATTAACTTTTCCGGACATGGGATCATAGCTGGCAATCAAGTTACACCCTGCCATGAAAATCTGATCTTCACCATTGATATTGTAGATTACCGGTGAGACGTAATTGGGAATCTGAGGACGCCCTGTACGCCAGATTTCTTCACCGGTTTCGCGATCGAGTGCAATCAAGGCACCTCCACCAGTTCCCTTATTATCAATCGCAATAATAGCCATGTTTTTATACAGCAAGGGAGAACAACCGAATCCCTGATGGGATTTAAAACCATCGAAGGTATGCTCCCAAACTTTTTTACCGTCGAGTGCCAGAGCCGAGGTGATCACCTTTAGATCTCGGAAAAAGCTAACATACAGTTTCTCACCATCACAACTGACGCTTCCCGAAGCAAACGAATTCTTCTTATTGTTGTGATCAAAATTGCCCTGATGCATCAACGTGTTCCACACCAACTCACCATCCGTTTTTGAATAACACAGTACATATTGAGTCATCTTGGATTCATCAGCGCTCGTTAGGTAGACGCGATCGCCCACGACAATTGGGCTGGAGTGCCCTCTGCCTGGAATTTCAGCCTTCCACTTCACATTGGACTTATCGTCCCACTCAACCGGAGGTTTCGCGTTTGGTGGTGCTACACCGTTGTGGTTTGGTCCGCGCCACCATCCCCAGTCAGTTTTTTTCAGGGTGGGAAAGCGTTCCTGTGCCAAAACAGTACTTGCTAATAACAAGAATAAAATCGCGGTCTTGATCTTCATTTACGTTTACTTATCTGTAAGAGGGTTGATTCGTCAATGTCCTGGTCGGCTTTTCTTAAAAGCGTGGTTTACCATCTCCGGGGACTGGCTGATTTTTCCTGACTCCACCACGTGGTGCCCAATTCTTATTTGGAACATGAGCCTGTTTCATATAAGCTTCCATTCGTTTTACCACTTCCGGATGTTCAGCGGCAACATTATTAGCTTCCCCCAGATCATTGCTCAGATCGAAGAGCTGAATCGGGCCGGTAAACATCGGCATCCGGATGGCTTTCCATCTTCCTTCACGTACAGCCTGTTTACTCCCTTGTTCATAAAACTCCCAGTAAAGATATTTATGATCAAGCTGCTTTCCATGTTTTCCCGTTAACACCGGCACCATGCTGACTGAGTCAACGTTAGCCGGAGCCTCGACGCCAGCCAGGTCACATGCAGTCGCCATCAGATCTCCAAAGTAACCTATATAATCTGAAATCGCACCTTGAGGCATCATACCCGGCCAATAGGAAATCAGAGGCACTCGAATTCCCCCTTCATACAAATCCCGCTTCATACCACGAAGCGGGCCGTTCGGGTCGAAGGTGGCAGTATTATGCCCCCCCTCGTTATGGTGACCATTATCACTAGTGAATAGAACGAGCGTGTTTTTTTCGATTCCAAGTTTTTTCAGCAAATCATTGAGGCGACCAATATCACGATCCATACGTGTGATCATGGCTGCCTGGCCTTTATCCTGATTCTTCCAGTCTTTATCTTTATAGATTCCATAGTCCGGTACTTCCTGTCCATCGCCGGTCCCGCGTGTTCCTTCGTTATTGGCATGAGGAATGGTCAACGCGAGATACAAAAAGAATGGTTCATTCTTACTACGTTCAATAAATTCGATGGCCTCCTGAACGACCAGATCGTGACTATAATCCACTCGCTTTGTTGCCCACCCTCCCTCAAATCCTGCATACGCCCGTCCGGATCCCTGAACGACGTTACGCAACATTTCCTTCTGTTTGTTACGCCAGAGGAATTCCGGATAATAGTTATGGGCATGCACTTGATTCAGATAGCCGTAAAAGAAGTCAAACCCCTGATCGTTTGGCAAGCCGGTGTTGCCGGGAAAATCGTCGCCCAGTCCCCATTTCCCACACAACGCGGTTGTGTATCCGGCGGCCTTCAGACGTTCAGCTACGGTCACATCGTTTTTTCTCAGCGTCTGCACTGAAGGGTCTCCACCGGCGTTACCTCGTACCCACGTATGCCCCATGTGCTGTCCGGTCATCAGCACACTCCGTGAAGAGGCGCAGACCGTGCAACCGGCATAGAAGTTTCTAAATTGGATTCCCTGACGGGCCATTTGGTCGAGAACGGGCGTCTTAATCTCTCTCTGGCCGTAACAGCCAAGATCACCATAACCAAGGTCGTCAGCCATAATGAAAATGATGTTCGGCTTATCCAATGGCTCGCGGGCTTCAACGGAGTAGGGAATTACCAGTAATAAAAGCAACAGGGCAGATTTCTGATTCATGGAGCAGCCTGAAAAAGGGTGAGCGTCTTTCTTGAATTTTGCCATGCTGTTCGGGCACGACTTTGTCATTTTAGAATGATGCAGGAATAGAATGAAGAGTGCTTAGTTTATTATCCACCGGAACCTCGGCTTAAGTATTAGCGTCGGTATCTCAGAAACGGTATCCTAATAGAAGTCTGAAATTAAATTCCCCGGAGACCTTCCTCATGAAACGAATCCCATTGCTTATGTCCTGTCTGGCAGTCCTACTGGCCGTCACTCTCTATTTCTCTCCCTCTGATGAAGCCAATGCGGTGACGAAAGACTCTCTCGCAATGCTGGCTAATGTTCAACAAGGAGACACTGACATTACCCGAATTGGTCGCATGAGTTTCGCTCCGCAGGGCGTTTTACTGGTAGCAGATATCGGCTCAGCCAGCGTCGTGGCTATCGACACTCAGGACACCGGCCCGGTCAAGAAACTCAAGGAACGAGTGAATGATGTGGATAAGAAAATCGCTGCTGCGTTAGGAACGGACAAAGCCGGCATTAACATTGCCGATATGACCGTCAATCCGGCAAGTGGCAAGATTTATGTCTCGGTTCAACGCAAAGCTGATGGACTCAACGCAATTATCACGTTTGACGAAAATGGCAAACTCGCTCCGCTCAACCTCAAGAAAGCTCGGTACGTACGTGTCCCCTTACCGGTCGCCGACCAAAAGAAGATTGGGAACATCACTGGCGTGGAATTCACCGACGGCCGCGTTCTGGCCGCCGGACAAAGCAATGAAGAATTTTCCAGCAAAATCTATTCGCTTCCTCTGCCATTAACTCACAATAAACCGGGTGAAGTCTACAGTACAGAAACATATCACGTTGCACACGGACGCTGGGAAACACGGGCCCCAATTCAATCCTTCATCCCGTATCAGGAAGAAGGAGAAGATTACATCGTTGGCTCATTTGCCTGTACTCCCATTGCCAAGTTTAAGATCAGTGACATCAAGCAAAATGCGACAATCAAAGGCACGTCGGTAGTTGAGCTTGGTAGCGGCAACCGCCCAGTCGATATGTTCACTTATAAGAAGAACGGCAAGAATTGGCTCATCACCAACACCGATCGTTTCCACCACGAACGTCGCCCCCTCGGCCCAAGTCAATACTGGGGCGTTCGAGTCGACATGTCTTATCTACAAGCAGACAAGACGAACGAAGAGGCGGCACGACGAGTGGTAACTGAAAAGAGTGGTCCAAACGGAATTGAAGTGGTCGACGCTCTGTTCTTTGCCAAACACGTGGCCAAACTTAACAATGACGAAATGGTTATCCTCCGCGACAACGAAGGGGCACTCGACCTAGAAGTCACTAAGTTGCCCGAGTAACTCTTCCATGACTCATTCGATCACCACCAAAATCATCAGCGTCACCTTGGCGCTGATGATTTTTAATTGCATAACCGGCTGCCAAAACGAACCTCAGGCAGTCACCGAAGCCCAACCGACCACCGTCATTGCGACTCCACCTACAATCGACACCGTCGACGAGGCATTTCCTGCAATCTCGATTCAAATCACAGCCGACATAGCTGACCACCCCAATGAAGAGCTACTGCAATTCGGTGTCATTTCGCCAACCGACAGCAATTCTATCACTCCGATCCTCGGAGTTTACACACGCACCAAAAACCAACTGACTTTCACTCCAAGCTTTGCATTGCTTTCCAACACCCAATATCAAGCACTGGACAAAACCACTGGACTGACCGCAGATTATCGGTTCGCTTCGCAGGCATCCGAGACGCCGGTCGTCAATATCGAACCAAATCTTCAGCAACTTCCCGCGAACCATTTGAAATTCTATTTGTACTTTTCCATGCCAATGCAGCAGGACAATCCTTGGGATCACTGTAAGCTCCTCGACTTGACCACCGGAGAGTACGTACCGCGGCCATTCCGACACACCGACCTGTGGGATGATAATCAACAACGACTAACCCTTTGGTTTCATCCGGGACGCCAAAAGACCGGAGTCAATCTCAATGTGGAAATCGGCCCGATTCTTGATCCTGAACATAAGTATGAATTACAAATCAGTGGTCTTTGGAAATCTCAAGAAGGCCAGTCAATTGGTGAAGAGCAGCGATATCAATTCACTGCGGCAGCAGCCGACCATACTCAACCCGACCCTGACCAATGGAAGCTCACCGTGCCAACGGTCAATTCCAAAATGCCACTTTCCATTTCATTCGGCGAACCGCTCGATCATGCATTGCTGGAGAACAACCCATTTACGATTTCCCTTAATTCATCGGAAGTCACCATCACCACCAATCCGACTCAAGGCAACCGGAAAGTGACTATTCATTCCGCTTCGCCCTGGCAGGCTGGAACTTATACGATCAACATTAACCCCCGGCTAGAAGATCTGGCGGGAAATAGTATCGGGCGCCCTTTTGAAGTCGACCTGCAGCAACCACAACCAAATCAATCAAAATCCACCAGCATTTCATTCGTGATCGAACCGTAACACGAAGTATTTGACAACAACCACACTCGTCATCGTTATTTGTTTAACACCCTTCTCATCTCGCCGGTTGATGGCGAAACGCCCCTTTCGTAATAAACCTATGCCCGTTTCCGATTCTCAAACGCAGATTACTCGTGCAGCAAACGCTGACAACCTAAAAGTAAACCAACTTGAAGCGAAGCAGTTTGTACTAACTGACAGCAATGACAAACCTCGGCTTACGATGATCGTCGATGAAAACAACACGGTGCGTTTAACGCTAAACAGCGGAAATCAATCGGGCAATGCCATCTTAAACATGTTTGAAAATGGGCGAACTGCCTTTTTTCTTAGTGGACCGCGCGGACGCAATCGCGTTTCCGTATCTGCCCGTCAGGATTGACACCCTACTATTCATCTAACCGAAGAGTCAAATATCATTCTTGCAAACGAAAAGAATCAGCCTCGGGTCGTCCTTGGTGAAGGGCAGGAGAGTGGTGTCAAGTTTTTCTATTACGATCGGGATGGCACACTCTTTGAGCTCATAAAGAAGAATCCCGACGACAAATAATCTACGCGTTCTCCGGAAAAGCAACTCAAACGAAGACACTTACCGGATCTTCACCTGTCAAAACAGCGCGGACGTCATTGCAAACGGTGGTCACCACCCGCTGCTGAGCTTCGATCGAAAATGCTCCGATATGCGGTGTCACCAAAACATTATCCAGATCATCAAATCGCCCCGGCCCCGGTGGTTCCGTCTCCCGCACATCAATCGCAGCGGCACGTAGGCTATTTGCAACCAGAGCGTCATAAAGTGCGTCCTCATCGACCACTTCACCCCGCGAAGTGTTAATAAACACCGCTCCCTCTTTCATCGCGTTAAACTGCTCGACAGAGAATAGATGCCGAGTGTCCTCCAGCAGTGGCACGTGACATGAGACATAATCCGCAGTTTGCAGCAATTCATTAAACGACACCATCGCGGCTTCCAGTTCGTTGACAACCGGTGCGTCTGCCGGAAGGAATTTATCAAAAGCGATTATCTTCATTCCAAACGCCTTCGCTCGACGAGCCACCATTTGTCCGATACGACCGAATCCAACCAGGCCCAATGTCTTACCTGACAATTCAGATCCGACGAATTGACTACGATTCCAGTTACCACCTTTCGTGTCGTTATGAGCAGCAGTAATATCCCTGGCGAGATTCAACATAAACCCCAGTGCCAACTCCGCCACTGCGAGTGAATTCTCACGAGGAGCATACACAACCGTCACACCACGCCGGGCAGCTGCCTCGGTATCCACGTTGTCTAAACCGGCTCCGGCCCGAGCGATAACTCGCAGGTTTGGCGACATGGCCATCAACTCTTCTGTAACCTGTGTCTGATTACGAACCACAATCGCTCGCGCCTCGGCCAACGCAGCTTCCAGGCGATCCGTATCTTTCCATAACATTGCATCCCACAACACCTGAAATTCCTGTTGGAGTGAATCCATTGCTGGGCCTGAAATATTTTCGGTTACAATCACGTCCGGCATTTACTTCACCTCTTCCCGATTTCCTGTTCTAGCTGATACCATCAGGGCATCTATAACTCGTTGGTTGTCCAATGAAACTTGCGGCCAGTATTCCGATAATTCTTTCGATCGGATTATCTGCACGAACGACTCGACCATACACGTTTCCTGCACCACGCTGGGACTTTGAATTTCCGTTGCGATGCCGTCCTGATCGTGAACCCAGAAACGCTGCTTTTCAATATCCCACGGTGAAAGAAAATCGTCACAGACAAGATTGCCGGATTCGCCTACCACTTCCATCCATTTTCTCCGCGTGAGGTCATACCCGCAATCAAAGGAAGCAACTCGGTTATCACTGAACCACAGAATGGCCGTGGCATTATTATCAACACCTCGATGATAGGTTGCACTTGCATAGACATGTGTCGGTACATCGGCGAATGCCCATAAAGAAGCTCGTACACAATACCACCCGATGTCGTACAACGCTCCTCCACCTAGCTCAGGGATATAGCGATGCTGATCAGGCGTGTCCGGCATCTGAATACTGAAGGCCGAGACAACCCTACGTAATTCCCCCAATGTACCGTCGTTTAATACCTGGCTCATTTGTTGGGATCGCGGAGTGTGAGGCCACATCGTCCCATCCATGAATTGCACTCCATTGGCCTTACACACAGCCAGCATCTCCCGGGCTTCATGGGCATCCATCGCCGTTGGTTTTTCGCATAACACATGCTTTCCAGCCTCGGCCGACTTGATTGTCCATTCCTTGTGTAGTGAAGGAGGTAAAGGAATATAGACGGCATCGATATCCGGCTGACGCAACGCCTCTTCATATCCTTCCACTGCCAACCGGGCACCATGATGTTGTTTCCATGTCTCCGCTTTAGACAATTCCCGACTGGCAATCACTGACAACTCTGCACCGTTGGCATCCTGAATCGCTTTGCCCACTTTCGTAGCAATACGTGCGGCACCTAATATGGCAAATCTTATCGGAGCATCATCTGGAGTCATTCTATTCTCCTTTTTGAACGTCGTTTTCTGAGCACTCAGTATAATCCTGCCTCTGGCTATTTACATCCGGCGTCACCTCAGGACACACTATCTTCATTTTCCTAACTGATGGTACAATAAGCTTTTGAGCTTCCTTTCATTCGCTAATCTCCAGCAATATTCTCCCATGCGCGTTTTCCTGGCATCCTTAATGGTTTTTCTTGCTTGCAAATCAGCAGTTTGCAAAACCACAAAGGAAATGATAGACCGAGCGATCGAGGCGAAATAGATGGAGCAGGGCGTCACTGTAGCAACTCTGGCAGACGACGGCAAATGCGTGCGACTTAGTTACATTTCG
>CEUQ01012663.1_pt1 | contig 12405 bp, 8 predicted proteins | sample 361491 | NCBI WGS metagenome assembly CEUQ01 (sample SAMEA2622796, study PRJEB7988) | marine metagenome | biome: marine biome (ENVO:00000447); feature: marine epipelagic mixed layer (ENVO:xxxxxxxxx); material: "saline water (ENVO:00002010), including plankton (ENVO:xxxxxxxx)" | depth 120 m | reverse complement strand
AAGGTGGTGCTCTAACCAACTGAGCTACGCGCCTATTGAAACCCCTATTCTTTATCGCTTCACATGTTACACGATTTGTCAGCTAGGATAGCGAAAATACGCACTATCTTCCACCACTGGTAGGGTTATAAGGTTCAAAAAATGTGTAACTCGACCAGTATTCCTTGGACAAAATGAGATAAAAAGCCGGAACCATAAATAATGTGAAGAAGGTGCCGATCCCTAGGCCAGTAGATATAACTAACCCAATATGGAACCTACTGACAGCTCCTGGCCCATTTGCGAAAAGTAGAGGAATCATAGCCACTATAGTAGCTGCAGTAGTCATTATGATTGGTCGAAGTCTAATTAGCGCAGCCTTCTCAACGGCCTCCCTTCGAGACAAGCCTTCATTTATTTTCAATCTATTTGCAAACTCAACAATGAGAATACCATTTTTCGCTACTAGGCCAATCAATGTAATCAGTCCGACTTGAGTATAAATATTCGAAGAAGCTACATCGGTAGCCATAAACACAAGTGCTCCTGCGATGGACATCGGTACTGAGATCAAAATAATAAATGGATCTCGCCAACTTTCAAACTGGGCGGCTAAAACAAGATAAATTACTATCAAGGCCACAAAGAAAGTGGTAACCAATGCTGTTGATTGTTGTACGTACTGTCTTGATTCGCCCGCATAATCGTAAGAAGCCTGTTCCGGCAGGAGGCGCTTGCTTGAGCTCTTAAGATATTCTATAGCGGTACCCATCGCGACATTCGGAGCTGCAACGCCTTCAATTACTATTGCGTTCAATTGTTGGAATTGAAGCCGCTCGCTAGGTTCGACGCTTTTGGAAAAGGTGGCAATAGAAGCTAAAGGGACCATGTCTCCACCGCCAGTCCTGACATAATACTGATCCAGCATCGCCTCATTTTCTCTGAACTCCTGCGCCACTTGAGGAATTACCTTGTAGCTCCTTCCCTCCATTTTGAACCAATTTACATAATTTCCACCTAAAAGAGTGGAAAGGTCGCTCCCCAATTCGTCCATATCAATTCCAAGCAACCCTGCCTTATTTCGATCAATATTGATCGTCGTTTTTGGCCTGTTGTACTCGATAGATTTCCTCAAAAACATAAAATTACCGCTCAAAAGCGCATCTTCTATAAATTCATTCGCAATCTGGTCAAGCTCCTGTTCATCTAGGGGGGCAGTCAAAACAAACTGAATTGGCAATCCTCGTCCAGGAGACGGGAGGCTCGGCCTGGGGAATGTTGTTGCTTGGATTCCGGTAATATTAGACAGTCCTCGTTGCAACCCTCCTTGAACATCCCACTGAAATTTTTCTCTCTCGGAGGTAGGAGGCATCTTAAAACCTCCAAATACCTTATGCCGGGCACTATCGAACCCCAAAACAATAAAACTTTCCTTATATTCCGGAATCTCTTCGAAGGTGCTAATCATCTCTTTCGCGAAATTTGCGTTATATTCCACCGTGGCAGTTTGAGGACCTTGAGCCGTAACATAAATAATGCTTTGATCTTCAACGGGAGCAAGCTCTGATTTAGTGAGAGAATACAGAAAGAAAATGGCTACAAGTATTGCTATGCCAAAAAATAATAAGACGGAAGTGTAATCTAGGGAACGGCTAAGAACTGCTTTATACTTAAGCCCAAGAAAATTAAATTTCGCCTTTACATATTTTTCGAACTCTCCTTCCGAGGAGGCCTGAAAAAGCCTAGAGCACAACATTGGAGATAACGTCAAAGCTACCACACCAGAAATTAAGACTGCACTAGCTAAGGCAAAGGCAAACTCTGTAAAAAGCGTTCCAACTAGACCGCCCATGAAACCGATCGGAGCATAAACGGCTATCAGAGTAGTTGTCATTGCGAAAATTGGTAACACTAATTGCCTTGCTCCCATCTTAGCAGCTGTTAAAGGCTTATGGCCGTCCTCTATATGTCGATGTACATTCTCAGAGACTACTATGGCATCATCTACAACCAACCCAATTGCCAACACCATCGCTAATAGTGTGAGCAGGTTAATTGAAAACCCCATAAGCATCATCAGAAAGGCAGCGCCAATTAAGCACAGTGGTAGGGTCACGGCCGGTATAATGGCCGCCCTTACTGAGCCTAAACTCAGAAGTATTACCAACAGCACAATTATGACGGCTTCAAAGAGGGTCCCAAAAACCTCGTCAATTGAATCTCTTATAAATTCGCTCGCGTCATATGGCACGAACACTTTCATACCACCTGGCATCTGTTCTCTTATTTTAGGCAATTCCTTGCGTACAAGTTCCGCAACGTCCAAAGGGTTGGCTCCTGGGGTTGGAGTTATTCCGATAAAAAGAGCAGTGTTGCCATTATACCAAGCAGTAGATTCATAGTCCTCAGCGCCCAACTCCACTTCAGCCACATCCGACAATCTAACAATTACCCCGCGCTCCTCTCTTACGACGATATCATTAAACTCCGCCGGACTAGTAATGTCTGTTGTCGCACTTAAATCAATAGCAACGTAAGTACCCTTAGTTTCTCCCGTTCCAGATAAATAATTATTTTTTAGTAATGCCTGCCGAACATCGGATGCTGAGACATCCAAAGCAACCATTCTTCGAGGATCAAGCCAAACGCGCATCGCGTAGGTTTTCTTTCCGAACATTCTAGCTTTAGCTACACCCTGCAGCGCCTGCACTTGGGGTTGAACAACCCTGATCAAATAATCAGTCATTTCCGTAGGCGTCATTGTTTCGCTATGAAACGCCAAATACATCAAAGCGAGACGACTCCCCGTTTGAACGTCAATTACAGGATCATTTGCTTCCTTGGGAAGCACATTTCTTTGGCTAGCAACCTTTGCCTGGATTTCAGCCACAGCATCTCCCGAATCGTAGTTGAGCTTCATGAATGCTTCTATCATGGAAAGACCAGGCCGACTGGTGGCTTTCATGAAATCAATTCCGTTCGCCTCTGCTACTGCCTGCTGCAGGGGGGTAGTTATAAAGCCTTTGACTAACTCACTATCTGCTCCAGGGTAGCTGGTTCTAATTGTTATAAGTGTATCCTCAGTTTTGGGATATTGACGTAACTCTAGATACTCAATAGACCTTACCCCAAGAACTAAGATCATTAGGCTAATCACGCAAGCTAAAACAGGTCTATCGATAAAAACATCAGTGAATTGCACGGCCTAGTCCCCTATCGCAATAGACACTGTCCCAGAAATTGAAACCTTCATGCCATTCCGTAATTTGTTCTGCCCTACCGCCACCACACGATCACCAACCTTTATTCCATCCGTTATTTGCACGTACTCTCCTTTTACTTCTCCGATTTTTACCTGCTCCTTTTGCACCACCAGCCCTTCTGAGGACTCGTTTATGACAAAGAGTGTGTTCCCATAAGGAGTATAAGTTACGGCAGTAGTTGGTAAAATTATTACGCTTTTTTGAGCGGCATCAACCGTGGACACCGTCGCAAACATACCAGGCTTTAGATACCCTTCCGAATTTTTTATCGTAGCTCTTATTTTTATGTTTCTGGTTCTAATGTCTATTACTGGATCGTAGGCCGTTATTTTTCCTGAAAATTTTTGTCCGGGATAGGCCGCAACGTTTACTTCTACCTCTTGGCCTACAAACACTCTACTAATAAATTTTTCTGGAAGAGAGTAATCTACGTGGATCGGATCTCTCATATACAAAGGAACAATCGGATCTCCGGGATTCAAATAGGAACCTAGATCAACCATCCGAATACCCAAAGTTCCATCGAATGGCGCGTAAACCGTCTTTCTAGTAATAAATGCAGATTTCGCCTCCACTGCAGCTTGGGCTTCTTTCAGGAGTGTAGCCGAATCATCCAAATCAGATTGAGATATCTGCCTAGATTCATAAAGCTTAGATGCCCTTTTAAATTGACTCCTTCTAAGTTGTAGCTTTGCTTCTAAGCCTTCCAGCTCAGCAGACTGGACACCAATATCTTGCGATATTAAAGGTTCCCCAGCTCTAATGACTTGGCCGGACTCAAAATGAATTTTTATCGTCGTTCCTGGTAAGGGTGCCGTCACGTTAATTCCTTGTTCAGCGACTAAAGAACCCACCGAACCGATGCTGCTCTGCCAATCCTTCTTTTCCGCTCGAACAACAGTAACAGGTGTTGGCGGTCTCTTCCTGCTCTCATTTTCTTGCTGTTCAAGAAATTTTTGAAGCTTAATTAATGTTATTGGTAGGAAAACACAAGCGGCAACGACCGTCATCAAAACCAATCGATTTTTCACACTTCGCTTCAACTTCTTCATTATTTTATGAGTCTCTATATAATTTTTTCGGTATCTCTAAAAAATTCGACTTTATTTTTATAATTTCATCTCTCACAGCAGCGGCCTCTTCAAATTCCAGATCTCTAGCATGCTTCAACATTTTATCTTCGAGAGCAGCACACTGCTTAAAAAGCTCTTTTTTATCCAAACCACTATATTTTGCAAAATCTTTAATTTCGGTCTTCGCACTTCTTTTTTTAATTCCTGAGCCACTTTGGGCACCCTCCATTATATCAGTGACTTCCTTCACAATCCCCTTTGGCGTTATACCGTGCTCTACATTATATTTCTCCTGAACCGCTCTTCTTCTATCCGTCTCTTCAATAGCACGCCTCATCGAGCCGGTAATTGAATCAGCATATAAAAGGGCCCTGCCCGAAATATTTCTCGCCGCCCTACCAATAGTCTGAATCAGAGAACCTTCTGACCGCAGGAACCCCTCCTTGTCGGCATCTAGAATAGCTACTAAAGCAACTTCAGGCAGATCTAAACCTTCTCTTAGTAGATTGATACCTACCAAAACATCAAACTCACCAAGTCTTAAATCCCTGATGATTTCAACTCGCTCGACTGTATCAACATCCGAATGTAAATAACGAACACGAACACCTGACTCTAAAAAAAATTCCGTCAAATCTTCCGACATACGTTTTGTCAGCGTGGTTACCAAAACCCTTTCCCTTCTTTTAACCGAACTATTTATTTCAGAAAGCAAATCTTCCACTTGATTCACCGCGGGTCGAACCTCGATTTTAGGGTCTAATAGACCGGTAGGTCTAACTAGTAACTCGGTTACCATACTATCGCGACTTTTCTCATATTTCCCGGGTGTGGCTGAGACAAAAATAATCTGCGGTGCCAAACCCTCAAATTCCTCAAATCTTAGCGGTCGGTTATCTAGAGCTGAAGGTAAACGAAACCCATATCTGACTAAGTTCTCTTTTCGAGATCTATCGCCCCTATACATTCCCCCAAGTTGAGGAATAGTTACGTGGCTTTCATCTATAATTAGAACCGAATCTTTCGGTAAATAGTCCAATAGAGTGGCAGGGGGCTCACCTTCCTGCCTCCCAGATAAATGCCTACTATAATTCTCAATACCAGAACAATAACCAATCTCCTGCATCATTTCTAAATCGAATCTTGTTCGTTCCTCAAGCCTTTGAGCCTCAACCAATTTATTTGAATCTCGAAGATACCCTAACCGCAAAATAAGCTCCTGCTTGATCTTATCTATAGCTGTCAACACTGTATCTCGCGTAGTTACGTAGTGCGACTTAGGGTAAATGGTAAATCTCGGGATATCCCTTTTACTCTCTCCAGTCAAAGGATCAAATTCAACTAATCGCTCTATTTCTTCATCGAATAATTCAACACGGATCGCAAGAAAATCGGACTCGGCGGGAAAAATATCGATTACATCTCCTTTCACTCGATAAGAACCTCTCTCCAAGTCGTAATCGTTCCTCTTATACTGCAGTTCTGATAAACGTCGCAAAATCGCTCTTTGGTCAATGAAATCTCCTCTACGCAAATGCAGTATCATTGCATGATATTGAGCAGGCTCTCCTAGTCCATAAATTGCTGAAACCGTGGCAACAATCACCGTGTCTCTTCGCTCGAGAAGCGCCTTTGTGGCTGATAGACGCATTTGCTCGACATGAGCATTAATAGAGGCGTCCTTTTCAATAAAAGTATCTGACGCCGGCACGTAAGCTTCTGGCTGATAATAGTCATAGTAAGAAACAAAGTACTCAACCGCATTTTTCGGAAAAAAATCTCTAAGCTCGCCGTAAAGTTGAGCTGCTAAAGTTTTATTCGGAGCCAAGACTAAGGTCGGTCGCTGTATTGACTCGACCACATTAGCCACGGTAAAAGTTTTACCAGAGCCCGTCACCCCCAGCAAAGTCTGGAAAGCGAGACCAGAATCCAATCCGCTGACTAATTTTTCGACGGCATTGGTCTGGCCGGCAGCAGCTTTAAAAGGCGATACAAGTTTAAATCTTTTGCTCATACGATAGTCACACGGTAAAAAGCATCAGAAAATAAGAATGATTATATTTTTCAAAAATTATCGCCTTAACCCTCAAGATGATCCTTTCATTTTCGAAAGTAGGGCGGCTATCACCTCTACATCAGCTGGTTCATCTAACTCAAAAACGGTGCTTTCGGACATCAAATAATGCCCTATCTTTCCCCCAAGTCTAGAGTGATGAGCTTCCAAAATTTCCTTCTTTGTGTAATAAAAAGCTCCATTCTCTTCAATGCAACCCTCAAAGTCTTGTCTTCGGGGTCGTTTGGTGGGCTGGTAGTTTAGAGGCTTATTTTTAAAGCTCCAGTAAAAAGATTTCTTTTCAACACCGGTGAATAGGGAGTCTAAGGATTCTTCAATAAAGACTCTCTGAGCCTCGACAAAATGTTCCGGCTTTGTAAGCGGTGATGTCGCTTGGATCAAACTCATAACCGCAAAATCAAATTTTTTACAAACCTCCATCATCACCAACTCCGTAGCCGCCGTGTCGGTAGCTGAATCCGTTGTACGAGGCACAACGGTTACCTGATCTCCAAACCAGCTTTGAACAGCTTCCTCGATTTGGGGAGAATCGGTTGCCACAAGGATCGCGTCAAAACATTCACTTGCGACAGCAGATTCAAGGGCCCAAGCAAATAATGGCTTTCCTTCTATCTCTAGGATATTTTTTAATGGTATGGATTTTGAACCGCCCCTCAAGGGCATTAGAGCTAGCCACTTCAAGGCTTAATCCTTTAATATTTTAGTAAACCGCTTGAGTTTGGTTCTTTGAGGTTTTTCTATCTCCAAAATTTCTTGAGGTTTCTCCTCTAGAGACTCAGCAACCGCCTTACTATCTCTGACAAGTCGTCTAAAACCATCCGGCTCCAAAGAGGCAGCGTGATCAGTGCCCTTCCAAGTTCTATCTAATGTAAAGTGACGTTCAATCCATTCTGCCCCAAGTGTTTGAGCAGCAACATCAATCGCGATTCCTAAATGATGACCGGAAAAACCAATTGCTTTAACTCTATCTTTATAATTTTGATTGAATCTCTTTATTTCCAGAAGACAAACGTCTTGGTGAGGCACAGGATATCCGGAGGTACAAGCATATAAAACTAACCTATCAAGAACCCCCGAGTCCTCAAATCTTTCAATAATACGCTTTTCCTCGGCACGATTTGTCATGCCTAAAGAGACGTGAATATCCCCAGAATAGTCTGAGAGGAGATAGTCAATGACTGCAAAGTTCAAATTACAAGCAGAAGGTATTTTAATAAAATCAGGTTTCAGAGCAGCGATTTCCTTTGCTGAGGTAAAATCCCAAACAGATGTTGCGTAGCCTACGTTTAGTTTTTCACAAAAATGCTTAAGTTCTTCGTGCTGTTCTACACTAAATTCCAAAAATTCTCTGTGCTCTCCATAAGTGGCTCCATAACTATTTTTCGGGTTAGGGTGAGGAGTTGAGTACTCCTCCTCTGAGAGAAGCTCTTTGTTAGTTCGCTTTTGAAACTTTACATAATCTGCGCCGACGAATTCCGCTGTCACCTTGACCATTTCTTTCGCAATTTCCAAACTCCCTTTATGGTTACAACCGATTTCAGAGACTATTTTAGGTGCTTTCATTTTCATTACCTCACGAAACTATTTTATTTATCTCGCTTCATTATGAATAAATTTTCTGAGAACTCATCTATTTTAACAGACGCAAATCGTTCTAAAGTCTTATCTAATTTTGTAATTTTTTTCTGAAGCTGGCACGAAGTCACTTTAGGAAATCTGTGATCGTGATACGCCTTGCTGTTCCTATGGCCTTTTCTAAAGCTATTGATTTTCTTTAGTGCTGTTCTCGCAGTACCGATTAAGTAGGCCGAAGCCCTCTTGGTCCGACTAAAGCTACCATGTCGGTGCGAAAGATCTATTCCCGATGCTAATATTTCCAAAATCCGTTCAGACGCAAAAGGACCCTCTGATGCAGACAGATGCTCTTGCAAGAGACCTTTATTCACGGGTAAATTTCGATGACTACTTTCCTGGACTAGTTTTTCAATCAGCTCTATGACTTCTGACTCACATTTCGCTATTGAGCTAAGACCGTTTGGCAAGTGATAATCAAAAGATTCAGATCGGATTTTCTGATAAGTGATGGCCGGCTTTCCAAGCACAGCAGCTTCAACTGCAGTGGTGCAACCATTATGAAGTAGACAGGTAGAAGCCAAAATCCAAGGAATAACATTGCCACTGTGAATCATTTCGATGTTCGGAAATTCCGACACTATCTCTCGCCAAAAACTGTGGTTTTCAGACGGATGTGGCCTAAGGATAAATTTTATATCCCTTTTTTCGGAACCTATCTTTGATATCAGTGATACAAAGGAGCTAGCTATCCGCTCTTGGTGAGTAAACATAGCCCGAGCAAATTCGGTGCTCATGCCTTCGCCCGTTCTGCTAACCACGGATGCTGCACCCCGGTCCCCTCCTATTAGCAAATTCAGATCGCTGACATAGGAATTCACAAAAGAGAAATTGGTATTAATCAACACAAAACTGCCAAATTTTTCTTTTATTTCGTTTACTTCTGTCTCAAATACGGTTCTAAACTCCCGTCTTAATAAGTCCATCCGAGGATTTCCAGTAATGTGTACAGCAGTTCTCCCCAAACCTTCATACTCTCTAAACATCCGAGCATCATCTTTGCCCCATGCGAATAGATGATCTATCGGTGCAAAGGTTTCATTCGAAAATCGCCATTGATTATATTCAGCAGATTGAAACCTGACCAAACTTTCCTCATCCCAAGCAACAATACGATGACCTAGATTTTGGATAATTTTGAGCATCAAGGCACTCCTGCGCCTCATACTTTTAGCGACAAAAATTCCAGGGCGTAATTTTGTCATAGCAAAATTAACATAGGGCCGAGACCCTATCAGAACTTCAAACCCTTTTTCGACCGCGAAGCATCCAAATAAAAGTTTGGAATCTAATTCTCTAACCTGATTTTCTACGGGAAGAATAAGCAAAGGGTTAGAATCACCTCTCATAAATCAAATCTCACTAAAATAAAAGCTAAACGCGGTTTTTGAATCTTCGGAAAAATCTTAACATTGTCTGAAAAGGATTACGCAAGCGCACCTTGATTTTATTTCTCCGTCTCGGATCCATAAAATCGAATGAATCATAGACCAGCCATAATAAATGACAAAAATATCTTATAAGTTTTGGCGAATACCCGGCTTTATGCACAAAAAGCCCGCCCTTCATCAAACCAAGCCCCTCGACTTCCCTCCCCCTCACTCTCTCTAAAAAATATAAACTAATATCTGCCATTTTACTCTGGGCAAGCTGTCTTTGACTGTAACGAGAACCTTCAATGAAAAAACTTCTAATATTCCTTAAGCCGCCTAGAACCTGATACGTTAATCTATCCCTCTCTTCGATAGTGACAGAGTCGGGGCCATCAATCATCACCAAATCATAGTCAGTTAAGTTAGGAGTTTGGGCGTAACTCTCCTTCAAAACCACCCGTTCAGACCAACGATTCAGATTTTGCCTTAATTTTTCTCTACAAAAACCATTTTCTTCGTACACCTCAACAATAGCCTCACTGTAATTAAGTACACAATAAGTCAGCGTGCCAATTCCTCCACCAAGTTCCAGTACTCGCTTAGGGTTTTTTGATACGCAAAATGCGATAATTGCATTTATATTTATTGGAGTAGCTATAGCATAAGCACCCATTTGGCTGGAAAAAAGGGTATGAATTTGCTCGGGACTCGGCTTTTTCATAGTTCCTGGTTCTACACTCCTTGATTTAGCTTGGCTACAGTTTATATCTTTATTGTATCAGGGCATGGATAAGAAGTGAGAAAATTGATAATCTATGACTCGTCTTTAAGTTTTAGGATCTCTCGATAAAGTATTCCCCGGTAGCTCAGTTGGTAGAGCGGGTGGCTGTTAACCACTAGGTCGGCGGTTCGAGCCCGTCCCGGGGAGCCACTCTAGACTCACACTCAAGTTTTGGTGTGGCCCCTCATCTCCTTGTATACAGTTATCGCCTTATTTTTTATCTTAAGAACAGTCTCTAAATGTACTTTTCGTTCCCGGATAGGCTGGCTCAGCAAGTCGCTATATCTCCCGTCAAGAACACGCAAATATTCCACCAAACGCTGTAACACGTCCCTCGAGGTTCCGGGATCGCTGAGCATCTTTGCAAATTCTAAATCCTGCTCTGACCATGCAAATTCTTTTTTTCTTTCAGGCATAGAACCAAAAAGCACAGAAGAAACTTTCAAGTTCTTTTTTGCCGAATTGAAATCATTGCGTAATAGAGCTATGAGTCCCTTTTTATAGCTTAATCTTGCAAACTCGTAGGAGGACTTTAAAGATAACTTAGCGTAAATTGCCTGAGCTCGTTCGGCGTGTTTATAAGCTTCTGAAAATTTGTTCGTCAGTAACTTCGTGTCCGAGAGAGTTACCAAGTGCCACGCGAATCGCTCTGACAGTGCGCCATTGGTTTTTTCGACCCAAGACAAGGTTGCTTGATAACTTTTCTCTGCTTCGTCGTACATCCCTTGATGGAAAAATAACCCAGCTAGAATACTATTCAGTAACATAGTCCTTGAATCATTTGATCCGAGTTCATTCGAGACAATGGAAAGTCCTTCTTTCATGTATAAGATTGCCCTTTCCGTTGGGAGTTCATTTTGACTCATCTGGTATTCACCGATAAGATACCCCTTTTGGCCTACTGCCTTGCCAGTTTCCCAATGATTGACTCCCACTTGTTTCTTAAATATCAATATGGCCTCATCTAATATCTTGGATGCAAAAATATGATTTTCTTCGATTTTAGAAGGGTCATCCAAGAGGGAATAGGTTTGAGCCAAAGCATGAACCAATCTGCACGACAGCCGGGCAACAGCCAGATGAGTATCACCTAAGCTTTTTTTTCTTTCCTCTAAAATAGAACCTAAAATCCTTATATGTTCTTCCAAATCTCCTTGCTGCTTCGCTTTTTTTGCGGCCTCAATTTCATCGAGAAGATTAAAATCTTTCTCTCCAACAAAGAAACTGCTAATTGATACCGCTAGGGCTATCACAAGCAACACCACAGCAAACAAATTAAACGGTTTTAGACGAAATTTCTCCTTCAATTTCCTCGTAAGAATTAGTGTATCCTCGTTCATTCTTTTCATTTAATATACATTGTACACTTTAAAACTTGACCCCCAATGTTAATAAAAGTATTACCAAAAATTGTCGCAGACCAAATAGCCGCAGGAGAAGTAATAGAGCGGCCCTCTTCTATTATCAAAGAGCTTGTGGAAAATAGTATTGACGCTGGTGCCAGATCTATAACTGTAACCGCTTCGAATTCAGACCTCTCTGCTATCACTGTACAAGATGACGGTGTTGGTATGGAGCCTAACGACCTAAAAATGTCGATTAAAAGACACGCTACTAGCAAATTGCTACAAGTTGAAGATCTTGATCATATAGCGTCCCTTGGCTTTCGTGGGGAAGCGCTAGCTAGCATTGGGTCAGTATCAAAGATGACGATCACTTCCCGCACAAGGCAGTCCGTCCTAGCAAATAAACTAGAAGTTAATGGGGGTTGTGTAAGTGGCGAAATTAAGCCATCAGCCGGCAACTACGGCACCTTCATCTCAGTTTCCGAACTTTTCTATAACACCCCAGCCAGAAAAAAATTCCTGAAAACATTCCCTACGGAGATGCGTCATATCAAGATGGTAATGTTAAGATTGGCCATCTCTAATCCACATATCGCTTTTAGACTCTTTCAAGACAAAAAATTAATATTTGGATTTAAATCAGGAAAAATCGACGAATCTAAAAGCAGATTTGCTTTCCTTGTAGGAAAAAACTTTGCTGAGGACTCCATTTTTCTTTCAAATGAAGACGATTGCGGAAAACTCTTCGGCTGGATAGCACGGCCTACCGTTTCTGGTTCTCCCTCCACCCATCAAATGCGTTTTATAAATGGTCGGCATGTAAAAGACAGGATGCTGGACGCTGCGATGAGACTTGGCTTTAAAGATATTATGTTTGGTAGCAA
>CEUQ01488384.1_pt1 | contig 12414 bp, 2 predicted proteins | sample 361491 | NCBI WGS metagenome assembly CEUQ01 (sample SAMEA2622796, study PRJEB7988) | marine metagenome | biome: marine biome (ENVO:00000447); feature: marine epipelagic mixed layer (ENVO:xxxxxxxxx); material: "saline water (ENVO:00002010), including plankton (ENVO:xxxxxxxx)" | depth 120 m | reverse complement strand
AAACAAAGATTTAAAGGAAAAGTAATATGAGCGATAAATGGTTATTTCACTTCGACGTTATGCGCGAAGTAAAAGAAGTTAAAGAAGAAAAAACTACCAATGAAAATGGTGAGGAAGTAATCACTAAAAAAGAGGTTAGAGAAAGAAAACCTGTTACTTTTTCTATTAAAAAACCAAATAGAAAATTATATGAAGAAGGTGAAATGTTCTACGCCGTTAAACTTTCTGAAGGTATTAAAGCTGGGCTTTTAACTAAGCCTCTTCTAGCAAAAAGATACAAAGATGATGGCGGGCCGCTAAGTGATGATGAAAAATCTCGCTACGCAGAATTATTTTATGAACTAGCCAAAAAGCAAGATGATCTAGAAAAACTTAAGTTAAACTTAGAAAACAAAGACGAAGAAACTAGAGAAAAGATTGCTCAAGAAATTTTAGCTCAAATTTTTGAAGTCAGAGAAGAGTTGCAAGAATACGAAATGGCACAGTCCACTCTTTTTGATCAAACGGCTGAAAACAGAGCCAAGAATCAAACTATTATGTGGTGGGTGTTAAATCTAGCATACTCTAAAGATGGGGAAATTATTTATAACCCGGTTTTTGGAGAAGGTAGTTACGAAGACATGCTTTCAAAGTATGATGAACTTGAAGATTCAGACGACCCTTTCTGGACGGAGACTGTTAAAAAGTTCGCTTACTTCGTAACTTTTTGGTATCTTAATGGTATTTCTGACGAAAAGGAATTTAAAGAAGTAGAGAATATTTATAAAGCTGAAATGGGTATATTCGACGAATACGAAGATGAAGAAGAATCTGAAGAGGTTAAATCTGAAGAGGAGAAGCCCGCAGCAAAAAAGAAACCCCGAAAAAAGAGAGCTTCCAAGAAGCAGACTCCAAAAGAAGAAGCTAAATTAGAAGAGCCCAAAGCAGAAGAAAAGACTGAAGAAGTCAAAGAAGAAACAAAAGAGGTAACTGCTGAGACAGATACTGAAATTACTGGGGAAACAGATAAGTAATTGAATGATAACGACCACCAAAAATACAGAAAGCTATATAGAGATGTTGTAAGGGGTTACTCTGAATTTAAATATGGCAATAATACTATATATGTAAAACACTTCAAAGAAATAGATTTGGGAGATATTGAAGACTTCGATGAAAAAACGCTCAAAGAAGCAACAGATAAAGGCGTTCCTACTGCTGAAGAAAAAATTCAGTTATTAATGAAAGATAATCTTTGGAGTCAAGACAAAGAAAATGAAATAGCAGCCCTACAAGAAAAGATTAAAGGGATAGAACAAACTTTATCTAAACTAATATTAAAACATCAGATAAGGTATCAAAATAAATTAAAAGAAGAAGCTCAGGCTACTCTTCAAGAGATACTCACAGAGAAACAAAGCTTAATCGGGTACACGGCCGAAACATATGTAGAGAAAAAAGTATCAGCAGAATATTTAAGACATTCTTTGTACAGTGATTTAGATTTGAAAAATAGATTTTGGTCGGAGGAGGAGTTCTATGATGTTTCCGATATTGAACTAACAGAAATAACTGTTTTAAATAACAATGTTATGTCCGTTTTGAATACTGATGAAATAAAAAATTTGGCGGCTTGTGCATTTTTTACTAATTCTATTTCTATATCTAAGAAAAACCCGCAAACTTTTTTTGGTAAGCCTGTAGCGTACATGAGTAATTATCAAATCGATTTGTTTTCTCACGGCTTAAGGTACTTGAGCGTTTTGGAGGAAGGTAAAACCCCGCCGACACAAGTTTTAGCTTCCCCTAAGTTTTTAAGACAATGGTATGAGTCTATGATTGAATCCAGAAATAACAAGTCAATACATGGGCCAAAAAATGATAAAGAAAATCAAGGCGGAACTATATTTGGTGCAGATAAGCAAGAATTACATAATTTAATGGGACAAAAAGATGGCGCTCCTGTAGTAGACCTACAAAAAGAGATAGCAAAACGAGGTGGTAAAAACTTAACTATGGGAGACATGATAGAAATTCACGGACATGGCAAAAAAGGTAAAAATATTCTAGTACCATAGACATTTTTAAAATAAAAACAACCAAAGAAAAGTGTAAATATTATTGCTAACTTGTAGGTAAAAGGGAATGGCAAGAAACGACTTATCGCTTTCGGTGGGTGGTGATTTATCGCCGCTAATTAGAGACATCGAAAGACTAACAAAAAAGAAGTATAGTCTTAATTTTCAGACCAAGGGCAATTTGGCCCAGCCCTTGGGCAGAATAACTGGACAACTTGGAGAATTTGAAAAATCGCTGGAAGCGTCAAATGCTCGCGTGCTTGCGTTTAGTGCTTCAGCGGGTGCTCTGTTCGCTTTTCAAAGAGGCATAGAAGCCATATTTAAATCAACTATTGACTTAGAAAAGCAACTCGCTGATATAAATGTAATTTTAAATATTTCCAGTAAAAATTTAAATAAATTTGGCAACGATTTATTTAGCGTAGCCAAAAATACAGCACAAAGTTTCGGTGCAGTATCTGAAGCCGCAACAGAATTAGCTCGTCAAGGTTTGAGCGTAAATGAGACCCTAAGAAGAACTAATGATGCACTAATTTTAACTAGACTTTCTGGCATGGATGCGGTCTCAGCGGTTGAAGCTTTAACTGCCGCATTAAACTCTTTTTCTAGGGCGGCTATTGATTCCACCACTTTCGTAAGTAAGTTAGCGGCTGTTGACGCGGCGTTTGCTGTTAGCTCGGCTGACTTGGCTGAAGCTATTAAACGTGTAGGTAGTAGTGCTCAGGAAGCTGGGTTAGATCTTGACGAATTAATCGCGGCTGTTACTTCTGCTCAACAAATAACTGCTCGTGGTGGTGCTGTAATTGGTAACTCATTCAAGACTATTTTTACTCGCATACAGCGCCCTAGAGTTTTAAAAGCCTTGGAAGAGTTGGGCATTAGGACTACAGATTTAGCTGGTAAAGTCAGGCCAGCTATGCAGGTCATGCAAGACTTGGCTAATACTTTCGATACTTTAACTGATGCGCAAAAATCTTCAATTACTCAATTAGTTGGTGGTGTTTTCCAAGTTAACGTATTGAAGGCTTCTTTGAGAGATTTGAACAAGGAATTCTCTTTATATAATAATGCTTTGTCTATTTCTGCTTCTGCTACAGATGAAGCGATTCGAAGAAATGAAGAACTGAACAAAACTGTTAGCGCTACGTTAAATAGGACGGTTGAGAATTTGAGAAAAACTGCTGCAGAGATGGGTGGTTTAACCCTTGCTCCAGTAACGAAAAAGCTAGCATCTTCACTCAATAAAGCTTTAGAAAATTTTAATATTGGCGAAGGAATTGGTGGCAAACTTGCAGAAGGTATTCTTGGCGGATTAGGTAAGTTTTTCTCTGGCGGAGGATTAGCTTTGGCGGGCGTAACCTTATTTAGAGTTTTTCAAAGGCTAGTTGTACAAGTTAGCGATGCTTTTAGAACTCTAACTGGAATAGGAAAAGTAAGTGAAAATGAGCTCTTATTACAAAAACAAATTTCAGGTACGCTCGCCGCTAATCCAGCTATACTGAAAAAGATATCAAACGGTTCATTAACAATTAGTCAAGTACATAAAACTTTATTACATCAAATTGAATTAGAAAATAAAGCTTTATTACTTCAAAAAAGAATAGCAGAACAAATTGCTGCTGCTTTACATAAAAGTGGAGTAACTGTAGGAAATACATTCGGAGAGATGATTCCTCCCGGGGGTAGTGCTAGCGTAAGTGATCATCCTTTGCTAGCTAGTTCTAGCAAGGGTCATGTTCCAAAAAAATCTAAAGGACACATACCTAATTTTAGCAAACGCGATAAAGAAGCGAAAAGGCAAGAACTCGCAGGAGCCTCATACGCCAAACCTAGCACAAGAGCAGTCATAGATAGAATGCCCGGATTAGGTAAATACGTTAGAAACACAGCAGAAGAAAAAATTTCAGGCAAGGCAACGGGCCACAAACAAGATTGGATTAATCCTCCGAAGAGTAGTCCAGAAGGAAAACAACATAGAAAGAAGGCTATCGCTGCGCACGGGATCGATCCTTACCTTTTAAGGAAAGGAATGGTGCCCAACTTCGCAAAAATAGTTGACAAGGATCATCTAGGCGGAGTACAGTATGATTTAGTAATGAAGTATGCTCTTAAGAAAGGGCACCCAATAATCAATGTCGCTGGTCCGGGCGGCTCAGGGAAAAACTACTTTGCAGAAAATTTAGTTTCTAAAGAAAGATCGAGAACGGAAGGACAAAGAGCTACGGGGTGGTTGCATAGAGGAAAAGAGGCGGCGGCGAGCGTTGCTGGAAAAATGGGCGCGTATGGCGTTGAACGAAAATTAAGAGGTCATCATTCCTATGCGACAAAAGGGGGTAGTTATGTTGAAAGCGACGATAGATTTTTCGCGGGCGCACATAAGGAGGCGGCAAAGACTGGTGGCGTAGGCGGTAAACCAGTAAATCCAAAAACTATGTTGGCCAAATTTCAAAAAAGCGCTAAAGAAGATGAAAATTGGTCGCCGGGTGGAATCGGTAGCACAGAGTCGTTAATTTTCTTGCATTCTACAGAAGGAATGATAAGTAAACGAGCAGAATTATTTAAAAGAGCTCAATCAAATTATCTTATTGCGCGCGACAAAAAACAGGTTGAAAAGCTTAGAGAAAAACGTAGGGAGTCGGGCATGGGCTCTATGAATAGAAGCGAGGATCAATCTAGCAATGTCGGCACCAGAAGCTACGAACTTCTTGAAAAAAGAATGAACGAAATTGGCGTTGGTGAAACAATATCATACGTCAAGAACACGGGTTTCATTCCTAATTTTGCTAGCAAATTAGGAGTAAGCATCGAAGGCGGTGAATTTAAGGGGGGTGTGAAGGAGGTGAGAGAAGGTAGACGAAGCTTGGGCCATGGATATTTTGATTTTGACTACAAGCGTCAAAATATAGGTAGATGGGAAGGCGACTACGTTAAAGATTATGAAGCTTTGTTGGACGGAAACACCGAAAAGATAGCATTACAAACTTCTAATGTATACGGGACAGAGGGTGTTGGCAAAAAATTAAAAGCGTGGGGTTTCAAATCACCAAAAGATGATCTTGCCAGATTGTTTGCTGAAGGGTATAATGAAATAAGGCAAGAAACCGGTCTTCCAATTTACGGAGACACAACTGTTTCGCCATTCGGAGGTAAGATTCAAGCTTCGCTAGCGACAATGTTTCCGGGCAGATTTATGAGGACAAAAGAGCCGGACTACGAGAAGGGCGCTAATCCTCCGAAAGGCTACCCTCGAACCGTCTTTCGTTCAGATGGGATGATTCCGAACTTTAAGAAATGGGAAGGGGAAAGCCTTAGTAATGCTGTTACGGCAGTTAAAAAGTTAGGTGATAACTCTGTTTATTATGATCCCAATATTGGCTTGGGACAAAGTCTTCACGCCAGCACTGTACAATATTTACGGGAGAAGCGCCTGTGGGGTCCGAAAGATAAAATTGACGAAAAAGGCGGAAGGGGTTGGATTGATAAAGAAGATGGTAAATGGAAGTATACCTTAGAGCGCCCCCTGAAGCAAACTTTAGAACATTCAGAACTATTTTCCGCTCTGACTGATCCGGGTTTTTCGTCAGGTTATCTTCCGAACTTTGCGTCAAGCGCAAATAAGCCTCAATTTGTTCTCGAAGATGAAGAAGGTAACAGGTTACCAATTATGATGAACGGCGTCAAGTCAACGACGGTTCCCGCAAGCATAGAGGGTAATACGGCTGCGCTAGAGGCTTCTAAGCTCTACCGTGAAAAAAATAATATACCTCTAAATGCAAAGTATCCTAAGGTAACGAAAATAAACACGCGAAGCGCTGCGAGAGGTTTTGTCCCAAATTTCAACCGACCATCACACACAAAGAAAGTATGGCACCCAGACGGAGCAATAGACGGTGGACCTAGCTATGATGTTTTCCCATTGGGCGAGGGGGACGAGGACCATCCGAACTGGGATGGCGCCCGTCAAAAGCTACAGACCCTAACCGTTAAAGATTTGATGAATGCGGGTCATCCACGTCCTAAGTGGCCGCTCGGCCCGCCGATGACGGGAATGAAGGAATTGGTAGAAAACGATGGCCAGTCTCTTTACAATTCTGCCAGCGGTGCCGACTGGAAGTATCTTTCCCAACAAATTGTACCTGCAGTGAAAGGACACCCAGCAGGCTCACTTGACGCTGCTATTATGCACGCCGGTCGCCTCGGATTAATGGCAAAGGGTTTTGTTCCTAACTTCGAAGATATTTTTAGAGGGTACGATCCTAAAAAAGGTCCAGTTGGTGAACTTGAAAAAATAAACAGGCCAGACATGACTGTTTATAAAGATGCCATGTCTCATAAAAAAGTACCTATTGAAAGCATGGAGCAGTTTGAAAGATGGATGGTAGAACAAAGTAAAAGAACCACTTCTCAATCAGGCGTAACTTCTTTTAGCAGGTCAAAACAGGTGGCTCAACCGTGGGCAGATTCAAGGGGGGCAATGCATAAACGAACAATCAGTTCTCGTTTATTTAACAAGAATAAAACTAAAAGATTTTTTGAAATGCAAGCCCAACAAGGCTTAAACGTTCGGGAGGCTGTCGATAAGATGATTGATCTCTCAATGCAAAAAGCGGTTTATTTTGATGTGCAAAATTGGGAGGGACCGGGCAAAATGTTGCAAGCTCCATACCCGGGGTGGCAGCATCATGACCCAACTAAAGAGCAGGAAATAAAGCGTGTTGGCGGAAAATACGGAGCGAAAGGTTTTATTCCTAGCTTTGCTACTTTAAGAGACGACAAAGAAATACAGAGTAGAATGGAAGCTCTACTCGGTCTTGCGAGAGATAAAAATAGTAGCTTTCAAACTCAAATCGCAGCGATGGCAGAAAGAGTTCGATTAACAAATCAGATGCGCGCTGATGGCAAAAAATTCCCAATGGAAAGGCCAGATAAAAATTTCACTGGCTTTATTCCCAATTTTAGATCAGCAATGGGGCGGGGAGAGCGTGTCGATGGGGGAGCGCACGGCACGATAGATATTTACAATCATACAGACGAAATTTTAAATCAATACAAATCAAGCAATCCAGTAAACATAAAGGATTTTCAAAAAGGTAAAAAAGTTAGTATTGCAGACGCTGCACAATTACAAGCCTTTGTAAGAATGGGTAATGAAATTGAGCGTGATCCAGAAGCGAGTCAAAGAGCTTTGGCTGGTTTAACTTGGAGTGAAGATCCAAACGCGGCATACAAAAGAAAAACTTTATCTGGCTGGTTAGGGGAAAATACTAAAAATGGCGTTCATGACCCGGTTTCAAAAAATATGGTTCATTGGTGGGCTTATACAGAAAATGGGCTCAAGGCGTGGAACAAGGTTAAGCCCGCGTTCGGTCAGAACAAATTCCCGGGTAACTCACCCGCTCAAAAGTTAGTTGCCGCAGCAAAAGGTTCGGCTGGAGGACCAACGGTTGCTCATAGAGGGCATGCTTTTGAAGATATTTTGGAACATGTTATGGGCAGTATGGGCGTACGAACTACCGGGGCGCAAGGTGCTATGGATTTTCACGATTTGCATAAGATGGACAAAAATAAATTCGCAAAAGATATAGGTTTAAGAGATAGTAATGCAGCTTTACACCATGGTGATGCGCATATTGGTTCTGGGCATGATGTTCCTCATATGATTGGTAAAATAATCCGTGATTTATATGGAGATAAAGGAAAAATAGCCGCAAAGGATTGGAGATCATTTATTGCCGGCTGGGATAATACTCCTGTACTCAAAACCGAAAAAAAGGCCCGCGAGGCAGGGTCTGCTGAATTAACTAGATTCAAAAGATTTCAAGCTGATAAAATAAAATTAGATAAAAAAACTGTTTTAGAAACAAGCGGGCAAGTAAAACACCATCGTGGTGTTTCTCATATAAAAACAAAAGGTCAACAAATTATGGGTGACCAAGCGCAACAAATTCCCGACGTTGAATTTCCAAAACGTAACCAAATAATAGATAGTCAAGGCAATATAGTGCCGGGAGCCTCGGACTTGGGTTGGTGGGGAGCCCGGCAAGACGGGCAATATATTGATAGTTTTAAAGTTGATTTAGATAATGTAGCTTATACCGATATGACTCAGGCAGTAGAAACAGGACCACATGACTACAAAGCTACAGCTGCTTCAGTAATAAGAGCAACTCCATCTAAATTTAATAATCTGCGAAAAATGATTGAGCTTGGTATTATCAGTGGTAATACTCCTATTATTACAACATACAAAAAAGATAAAATTAGTTTGGGCGCGGGTTTGAGCGGGATAAGTTTGGGAACAAAACAAGACCTTTTAAATGATATGGCAGACTCCCCGCATCTGGGTGCTGACCGAAGATACAGATATGGCGATCCATCCAGTGATCACGCTCGAGCTATACCCGATTACGATCCCAGATCCCCTCATTTCAAGGTTAATCAAGGCTTTATCCCCAACTATAAAAAAAGAAAATCAAGACTGCCATCGGCATCAGAAGGCTACGTCCCCAATTTCGCTAACCCATTAAAAGAAGCGATATCAAGAGAAATGGCGGCTGGGATTCCGAAAAATCAGATTCGTATCGAGTCGAGTCCAAAATTGGCAACCGGATCCAATCCCGCTGGATTAGCTGTAACTAATAAGCGAGACGAACCCATGGGTATTAATCAAGGTATTCGTCGTTCGCAAAGCATGGGTATTGACCCAAAGACTCACGGAATGACTTGGGCTGGATTTGTTCCCAACTTTAGAAGAAAACGTAAGAGAAAATTAGAAGAAGGGCCAGTTAAATTTAAAGGCTCGAGAATCGCTAAGGAGCTCAGTGAGGGTGCTGCCGTGGGCCCCACGGCGAGTGGAGCATCACTTGGGGCTGAACAACAGAAATTGGCTAGCGAGCTTGGCGGCTTATATAAACAACTGCTTGCTGCGGCCGAGGCGGGCGCGGACGAAGCGAAGGAATTGGCTCAACAAATCGGAAAAACAGTTGAGACCGCTAAAGAGTCTGGTAAGATCAATGCGGATCAAGCTAAAGAACTTAAGGGTATAACTAATCAAACAATGGGGCACTACAAAGCTGTCCAAGAAAGTAAAACTCGAGAAGCGCACGCTGCTGAAAAATCAGCGGCAACATTACAGAAAGAAGCAAAGAATAGAGTATTTGGTAAAGAAGGAAAATTAGCCCGGGCCGGAGAAAAAATGGAGCAAAATGCTCTTACACTGTCTTTTGTAATACCACAAGTTACAGAAACTTTCTCTAAATTTGGTTTCGGTATGAGTGAAAAGGGTAACGCCTTGATTAGCGAATTAGGCGGAGCTATTAGTACGGCTACGGGTGTTTCTGGCGCGCTTGCTTCATTCGGTCCTTTAGGAAAACAGGCTGGCGTAGTAGTGGGTGGATTGCTGTTCGCTGCTCAAACCAGTAAAGCTATAGCAAAAAGTATTCAAGGTGTTGGTGGTAAATTTATCAAGGCCGCTGAAGAATCAAAAGAGGCATTTACAAAATTACAAAACTCAATTCAACAATATACTTCTACCTTTAGTGACTTAACTGCTGCTTTTGAAAATACAGAAACAGCACCGAAGACTTTAATTAAACTACAAAGAAAATTAGATAAATTATTACTAGATATTCCTACTCAATTTAGGGGTGATTTAATCGGACTACAAGACCCAAAAGAAATTCAATCTAAAGTTGCGGAAATTTTAGAAAAGCAAACTCAGATACAAGTTCAGGCCGAAATAACCGGCAACCTTTCTAAAGCTTTTGAACAGACAATAGGAACCTTTGGAAGAAACTTCGCCTTGTTTGGTGCTGCCGGATCAGAAAGAGGCGGGATGTTTAGGAGTCAAGAAGGCGGAGCTCTCTTGGGTAGAACAGTGGAAGACTTCAAAAAGGCTATAGATTTCGAAGCTTTCTCTAAGAGCATGTCTAATGTAGTTGATAGAAATAACTTTTTGGGCGCGAACGCTAACGAGTTAGCAGATATATTTCAGAATACATATGGAGCAAGTGAAGATTTAGCGTTCATGGTTAGACAACTTAGTTCCTCGGAGTTAAAACTATTCCAAAACGAGTTAGCAAAAGCCGCTGTTGCAACTCAGTTAGCGATGGAACAATTAAAGAACTTGAGAGTCGGTCGTGCAGAAAAAGCCGAAGAGCTTGGATTAAGATTTGCTCAAAGACAGTTACAAATCGCAAAAGAACGCTTAGAGCTAGAAAAAGACATTCTTAAAGAGTTGGGTGGGTCATGGGCTAATTTTGAAAAACCGAAAGGTTTAGATGACTTCTTTAAGAAGTTCCAAGAGTCTTTGGCTGTGGCAGCAAATACTTCTAGGGCATCTGGTACAATTCTTACAGCCAGACATGCAAGCACTCAGGCGTCAGCGTTAAGAATGGCCGGGGTAACACCCGATATAGATTTAGAAACGGGAGACATAAAAGGCGTCTTTGGTGATTTATTGAGAGACACCGTTCAAGGCAGAATGCGGGATCAAGTCATAAAGACTCAAATGATGCTTCGGAGTACTACCGCTGCTCGTGATGAGGCAGCGAGAAACGGTTTGGTGGGAAGAGTTGGTACTTTGAATAAAATGATTACCGCAATGCAAAACGCATTGAGAAATCCTGAAATGTTTAGAAGAGCCGCGGACCAACAGTCTAGAGAAGCTTTAGGATTACCTGATCTCAGTAAATTTACACCCGCAGTTAAAATTCCAGAGGGGTCCAAAATAAATTTAGGTGGAACAGTGCGAGATCAAGGTACTGTTTCACTCAGTGATATATTTGCGCAAAATAGATACACCGGACAACAACAACAAGGCGTTTTAGAAGACATTAAGAAAACTTTATTAACGGACATAGATTACGCTAAAACCGCGCAGAACTTAATGCAGGCAGGCATCGATATAAATGGAGACGGTGTTAATACAGAAGCAGAAGTAGCAGCCTTTTTAAATGATGCAAATAATTTGTCTAGATTATCGTTAGATCAATTAAAGGCTTTTGTTACTTCGAGTGATCGAAGCCTGCTTGAGGGTAGAGAATTTAGGGCACCAGTTCAAGGAGAAACACCAGCAGAAAGATTGATGAGACAAGCTCAAAATGCTTTAGAAACGGCCACTAATAATCTAACCGCGGAGATGAGAGAGCTAAACATGAATCTTGAAAATCAAAGACGACAAGATTTGGCAGCGACTATTGACATCGATCAAAACATTTTACGAGATGCTCTTAATGAAAATTTATCAGACTTAAGAATAAACGCTTTCGGAACTGGAAATGCACTCACGGATTTCTTCAGAGGTCAACTCGGAGACAACTTGGAAGAGATGACCGCTGGGCAAGGTTTAGGTAGCATGGAAGATGTAGCTAATAAACTTGAAGATATAGCAAAGCATCTTGGCGGGGAAGGAGCAACCATTGCTTCTGTTGCTGCTGGAAGTGCTGCTGACTTTAATCAATTAATTGATACGGATACAGAGTTAGCGAGATTAAACGACACACAAGTAAAAGTTTTGCATGCTATTTTAAAGACCTTAAGCAAAGCGCAGGGCGGGGGAGCGAGACAATTATTTAGCAATCTCCAAGATATTAACATGGGTAATATACAAACGAATCAGCGAGGAGGATTTATTTCTAATTTCGTTAGAAGCTCACCAATGGATTCGGGAATCAAGCAATCGCTGGGTCGAGAGATTGCCGCAGGGGTTCCAAAAAACAGAATTTCAATAGATAGTCATCCATCGTTAAAGGGACCGAAGAATCCGGGTGGATATGGAGTCATTAATAGTCATCCAGACATGGGAGAACCCTTGGGTCTCCCGCAGGCCATTCGCCGTTCAAGACGAATGGGCATTGACCCTAAAGAACATGGAATGCAAACGGGCGGGATGGTTCCTAACTTTAATAGATATGCGCGTGCTGGCGATTTTATAGCTTCTCTTTTCGGCGGAATGAAACGCGGTGCTCGACACACGGTGGCTGAAAGCCCTGCATTGGCAAATGCAGGATTCAAGGGTGCGGGTAACAGAGCTAGACAAGCGCAGGCTTGGTCAGAATTTATGCATGAGCTTTTGAGTAATCCTAGCGCCAGCAAGGATGATTTATTTAAAGTATTCAAAGACGTAGAGTTTGGAAAGGGTAATCGAGGTGGTCTCGATCTCTCCGGCCAGAACAATTTTAGAGATTATGCAACACGAGTAGGCGGCTTAACCAAGGATCAAGCTGATGAACTATACACCGCGGCAACAACAACTGGCAGGGCTAGAGCCGACATTCTCGAGGGCATAGGTATTAAACGTTTAGAAGATGTAAAATTACATGGTTTTGGAATAAGAAGAAATGCAGATGATTTTATG